>Ga0182024_10006846_pt1 | contig 24843 bp, 25 predicted proteins | sample P32metaG_FD_120480 | JGI IMG/M metagenome (GOLD analysis project Ga0182024, IMG submission 120480) | Permafrost microbial communities from Stordalen Mire, Sweden - P3-2 metaG (Illumina Assembly) | ecosystem: Environmental > Terrestrial > Soil > Wetlands > Permafrost | place: Sweden: Stordalen...
GTCACCTTCAACGATCACGACGGTTCCACCAAAAGTTATCTGTATACGCGCCAGCACGAGATCAAAGCAACCGAGTCCGATTTTGTTCCACCGGCCAGTGAGATCCTGGCGCAAATTGGCCAAAACGGGGCCGTAAACGTTACCATGCATGATGGAAGCATGGTGCGATTCAAAGGCGTTCCACCCAACTACGATCCCACCGATCGCGGCAAGGTGATGGAGTACCTGGAAGAGCACCATGGCAAGGGCGAGGTTGTCACGGGCCTGCTATACCTGGACGAATCCGTCCCCGATTTGCACGAAATGAACAAGACCACCGATATCGCGTTGACCAAGGTTCCGTATCAAAAGCTTTGCCCTGGCGCGGCGGCGCTCGATGCTCTGCAGGAAGACTTCCGGTGATCAGCTCCACCTGATGATCACAGAAACTCAACTCATCCAATTTGATTCGATCGCGCTCGACTGCGGCTCGACACTCGCGCCGGTGGATGTCGCTTATGAAACCTACGGCGAATTGAACGCGCGCAGGAACAACGCCATCCTGGTTCTGCACGCCTTCACGGGCGATGCGCACGCGGCCGGTACCGACAAAATCAGCGGCGCGGCCGGCTGGTGGGACAGCATGATCGGTCCCGGCAAAGGATTCGACACCGACAAATACTTCGTGATTTGTTCGAACATCCTGGGCGGCTGCCGAGGCACTTCCGGCCCCGGCTCCATCAATCCGGAAACCGGGTGCCCGTACGCGATGTCGTTCCCGCCCGTCACCATTCCAGACATGGTCCGCTTGCAAAAAATGCTCGTCGATCGTCTCGGCATCGAACGGCTGCTCGCCGTCGCGGGCGGATCTATGGGCGCCATGCAAGCGCTGCAATGGGCGGTCGCCTACCCCGACGCTGTCGCCGCCTCCATCCCCATCGCTGGCACCGCGCGCCACAGCCCGCAACAGATCGCATTCAACGAAGTGGGACGCCAGGCCATCATGGCCGACCTCGACTGGAACGAGGGCGACTACTATGGCAAGCGCCCGCCGGCCAGAGGACTGGCCGTGGCGCGCATGGTGGGACACATCACCTACATGAGCGACGCGTCCATGCGCGAAAAGTTCGGACGCCGGCTGCGCGATCGGGATCAGTTCGAAGTGGAAAGCTACCTGCGTTATCGAGGGAACCAGTTCGTCGACCGCTTCGATGCAAATTCGTACCTCTACATCACTAAGGCCATGGATTACTTCGACCTCACCGCTGGCCGTCCATCGCTGAGCGCCGCCTTCGATGGCGTGAAGTCGCGATTCCTGGTGATCAGCTTTTCGTCGGACTGGCTGTATCCGAGCTACCAATCGCTGGACGTGGTGCGCGCGCTGCGCGGCCGCAACTGCGATGTCGCCTATTGCGATCTGCCGTCGACCTATGGCCACGACGCCTTCCTGGTGCACGTTTCCGAGCAGACCGAGTTGGTCCGCGGCTTTTTGGCGAGCACTTTCCGGGAGCGGGCGTCACCACACCAAGCTTCGCGGGAGCAAGGCTAACAGGTGTCCGAATCGTTCGTCCCGAACCTGCTGGGCCGCAGCGACTACGCCATCATCAGCGCCATCATCGAACCCAACGCACGTGTGCTGGATCTGGGATGCGGCGAAGGTGAGTTGCTGGCCTGGCTCGCCGAAAACAAGCGCGTGGATGCGCGCGGCGTGGAGATCGAAGGCTCGAAAGTCCAGCAGGCCATTTCCCGAGGCGTCTCCGTTTTTCACAGCGACATCGAGGATGCGCTCGCCGATCTTCCCGATCAAGCTTTCGATTATGTGATTCTTAGCCAGACCCTGCAGGAATCGCGCGCGCCGCTCAAAGTGCTGCGCGAAATGCTGCGCGTGGGGCGTCGCGCCATCGTCGCGTTCCCCAATTTCGGCCACTGGAGCGTTCGGCTGGCCCATCTGTTCACCGGCCGCGCGCCCAAGACCAGGCTGTTTCCGCACGACTGGTTCGATTCGCCGAACATCCATTTCTTCACCGTCGACGATTTCGAGGGCTTAGTGCAGTTACAACATTGGACCATCGAGAAGCGTATCTTTCTGCATGGCGCGCGGCAGATCAAGCTGCTGCCGAATCTTCTTTCGGAGGTCGCGGTGTTTCTGGTGCGGTCGTGACTAGGTTTTCTTGAGGAACTTTTCGATGCCGCGCCGGAAGTCTTCCGTCGTTCGCGCCAGGGCGTTTACATCGGCGCCAGCTTGGATCGCCGCTTCGAATTGCATCGCGTCTGTTCGATAGAACAATTCCTTCGACATGGTCAGCGCCGAGGTGGATTTCGAAGCCAGGTTCGTCACGAAATCTTCCACTTGGCGCTCGAATGTTTCCGCGGCGAATACGCGATTGATCATTCCATAATCCAGCGCGGTCCGGGCCGGAATCGCCTGGCCGGTTGCGATCAGTTCGAACGCCCGCTTCTCGGAAACCAGCCGCCGCAAAATCGCGGTCACGATCGCGGGCACGAACCCGATGTTGATTTCGGGATAACCAAATTGCGCCGAGTCCGCCGCCAGCACGATATCGGCCGCCGTCGCAATTCCGCACCCGCCGCCCAGCGCCCGCCCTTGCACCGCGGCGATAATCGGGCGCGGGTGACGACGCATGTTGAGCAGTAAGCCGGCCATGTTGCGCGCCTCAGCTTGAAATTTCGCGAGGTCGCCGGAAGCATCTTCGGCGAACGTACGCAGGTCCATGCCCGAGCAGAAGTCTTTGCCCGCGCCTGTCAGAAGCACCATCCGTACGCTGTCGTCGGCCGCCGAGACTCGCAACGCGTCACGAAGTTCGGTCAGCAGTTCCTGATCGAGCGCGTTGCGCCGTTCCGGACGATTGAGCGCGACCCGAGCGATTCCATCCGTACATTCATACTCAACCTTCTTCACTTCGCTACGGGGGCGCCGTACTTTTTCTTCATCTCTTCCGTCCAGTCGGCAGTCATCTTCTGAATCTGCGGCGTCGCAGCGCTCATGAGATTTACACCCATTTGACTCGACTTCTTGGTCAGCTCCGGAATCTTCGCCAAATACGCCTGCCCGGCGGGAGACTCATAGAACGCATTAATACCCGACAGTTCCTCAACCGTGAAAGTCTCGTCGTAAAGCTTTATGAGTTCCGGCTTCAACCGGGCGTAACTGAGTTGTTCGCGAACCACTCCGAACAGTTGCTTTCTAAAGCTGTTGACGTCCGCTTGAAGCCCGGGCTGATTCGCAGCGTTCGGAATTGCGCTTAGGGAGTTCTTGAACCCCTGGCTGAATGCCCCTTCGAACTGACCAAGCATCTGCTGTATCATTTGATCCGCGTTGGTCAACTTCAAGAATTTCTGAATCTGATCCATTTTCGCCGGATCGATCGGTGGCGCCGTCGCTTGCGGCTCTTGAGCCAAGGCGCTTGCGCCTAAGGCAAGCGAGATTAAAAGAAGGGATGTGCGCATAGGCTCACCGCCCCGCCGGCTGCGTCGCGGGCAACAGCGCCGCGCGATGCGCCGACAGGAAGTCGCGAACGCTCATGGGTTCCCGGCCGGTCAACTCCTTCACCGCCGTGCTGGGCGTCCCCATTTTTCCCTGCGAGATCGCCACCTGGCTCGATACCAGCAACTTGGCGATGAACTCCGGCGTACCGGCGGCAATCAACTGGGCAGTTCGCTCCTCGGGCGTCACCGGCAGGTACGCCACCGGCCGGCCCGTCAACTCACTGGCCAGGCTCGCGAGATCGGTATACGTCACCACGTCAGGCCCCGTGATGTTCCACGTCTTATTGCTTGTGTCCGTCGATGCCAGCGCGGCCGCTGCGGCCTGGGCGCAATCCTCGCGCGTGACATACGGCGCGCCTCCCTGCCCTGTTGCGGCGATCAACTTGCCAGAAGCGACTGCGGGCGCGAGCGTCGGAATCAAGAAATCCGCGTACCAGCAATCGCGAAGAATCGTCCAACTCATCCCGCTCGCTTTCAACGCCTGCTCTGTCCCCAAATGATCCGGCGCGAACACCACCGGGGATGTTTCCGGATTCGGCATCGACGTATACACGGCGTGCTTCACGCCCGCACTCACGGCCGCAGCCACTGCCGCCTGATGCTGCGCCAGCCTGCGCCCTGGCCGGTCGATCGCGTCGGTGCTGATAATCAGCATTCGGTCCACGCCCGCCAGCGCCGCCTCCAATCCCTTGGGATCGTCGAAGTCCGCCTGGCGCACAACTACGCCGCGCGCGGCCAAGTCCTCCAGCTTTTCGGGCTTGCGCGTCCCTGCCACAATTCTCCCCGTTCCCTTCTCTAAAAGGAGTTCGACAACTCTCCGACCGAGATGCCCGGATGCTCCCGTCACAAACAAAGTGCGCTCTGAAGTCATGCTCATAGTGTAGTTCGCCGTGTGCTATTCTGGCGTCCAAGAGAAGCCGCACTTTAAGGTGGTGTACCGTGCGGCTCGGATCCAGGACGATCCTTCTCAGCTTTGGTCCCCGTCGATTATTTTCCGCCAAATATCAGGCGATAGGAGAACGATATGTTTTCTCGACGAGCCTTTGCAGGAATGATAGCGGCCGGCCTCACGGAGGCCGCGTTCGCACAGCGCGCTAAGCTTTCGGGCGTCGCACCCGCAGACACGGTTTGGATCAACGGAAACGAATTTCCCGAGGGACCGCCCCAGGCTTCGATCGACGCCATGGCGCAAATTATTGGCGGCTCGAATCGTTACCATTATCAGGAATTCCCCGCCTTCTATGCCAAGCTTGCCGCGAACGAAGGCCTGACCGCGGATCAGATCCTGGTTGGCGCCGGATCGAGCGAGCCTCTGCACGCCGCCGTGGAAGCGTTCACGTCGCCCACCATCCCGCTCATCATTCCCATGCCCACTTACGAGGCGGCTCCCGAGCTGACGCGCTACAAAGGGAACCCGGTGATTGAGACGCCACTCAACTCCAATATGTCGCCCGATGTGCGCCGTCTCGCCGCCGAAGCGGAGAAGGCTGGCGGGGGCTTGATCTACATCGTTAATCCCAACAACCCCACGTCCACCATCGTTACCAGCGACGACATGTCGTGGCTGGTGGCGAATCTTCCGAAAAACACCAAGGTCTTGGTGGACGAAGCCTATCTGCACTACGCCACGTCGCCCGAGGCCGCCACGGCGTTTCGTTATGTGAAAGAAGGCAAGAACGTCATCGTCGCCCGCACGTTTTCGAAGATTTACGGCATGGCTGGTTTGCGCGTCGGGTACGTCGGCGCTCCTCCCGAGCTGATCAAACGCATGGAGCCCTATCGCAACAACGTGATCAGCATTGTGAGTGTGCGGGCGGTTCTGGCCGCGCTCGATCTGGGGCCCAAGATGCTGGCGGAGCGCAAGGCTAAGATCGTTCATACCCGAGACGAACTGTGTGCGTGGATGAGCCAGAAGAATATTAAATTCATTCCGCCGCAGGCCAACTTCGTCATGATTGAGACCGGGCGCGACGCCACGGACGTGCAGTCGGCGATGCTCGAAAAAGGCGTTGCCATCGGCCGCCGTTTCCCACCACTCACCACCATGATTCGCGTCTCCATCGGCACCGACGCCGAGATGGCTAAGTTCCGCAAGGTGTTCACGGAAGTGGTGGCGTCCTAGACTTCTAAGTTGGAAATTCTTAAGCCAGCCGGACCAGGGCCGCAGCGAGCGCGGGGTCCGGCGCGGACGGGGCGTCCGCCCCACAAGGATGTGATATCCTTTGCCCTGAAAAGGAGTCACGTCCCATGGAACGCAAGAAAGCCTCCGACTTCCCGCAGGAACTGCTCAACCTCTTCGACCGTTACGTCCATGGCGACATTGGACGCCGTGATTTCCTGGATGGCGCCAAGAAATTCGCGACTGGTAGCCTGACCGTTGCCGCGATCTTCGAGAGCTTGCGTCCGAATTACGTTTGGGCCGAACAGGTTCCGAAAGACGACAGCCGCATCAAGACCGAATACGTGACCGTGCCTTCGCCCGATGGCAACGGGAGCATTAAAGGCTACCTGGTTCGTCCGGCCGGCGGTGGAAAGCAGCCCGGAGTGCTGGTGGTTCACGAAAATCGCGGCTTGAATCCCTACATAGAAGATGTTGCGCGGCGCTTGGGAACTGCAAACTTCATCGCCTTCGCGCCCGATGGCTTGACTAGCGTTGGCGGTTATCCCGGCGATGACGAAAAGGGCGCGCAGGATTTTGGAAAAGTCGATCGGCAAAAGATGTTTGAGGACTTTCTCGCGTCGGCGAAATGGCTGAAGGCGCGGCCCGACTGCACCGGCAAAATCGGCGTGGTCGGGTTTTGTTTCGGGGGTGGCATCGCCAATCAACTGGCCGTCCGCATGGGATCGGACCTGGCCGCCGCGGTTCCCTTCTACGGCGCCCAGCCGCCGGCCGCCGATGTGGCGAAAATCAAAGCGCCGCTGTTGCTGCAATACGCGGGCCTGGACAAACGCATCGACGACGGTTGGCCGGCCTACGAAGAAGCGCTGAAAGCCAACCACGTCACCTACACGGCGTACGTCTACCCGGAAGTGAATCACGGTTTTCATAACGACACCACGCCGCGTTACGACGAAGCCGCCGCCAAGCTGGCCTGGACTCGCACGGTCGACTTTTTCAACAAGTACTTGAGAGGCTAATTATGATTCAGAACCTTCGCGCTCCACTTCTGGTGTTCGCTTGCGTGCTGGCGTATTCCCAGCAGAAGCCCAACCCCAACTTCACCGGCGGAGAGGTGAAGACGATTACAGAAAACTCCGACGGTAAGTCGGCGCATTTCTACTTTAGTCCCGGAGCCCGCACCAAATGGCACAGCCACGAAGGCGGCCAAATCATTTTGGTGGAGGACGGCGTCGGCCTGTATCAGGAGAAGGGCGGACCGGTGGTGGAATTACGCGCCGGTGAAACCCATTACTGCCCGCCCGGAGTGGTGCACTGGCACGGCGCGTCGCCCAAAGAAGGCGGCACGCAGTTCAATGTAAGCCGTGGCGGCATCACATGGCTCGGGGAAGTCACCGATGAGGAGTTCAACGTTAAACCGGTACACAAGTAACGCGTGCGGAAATTGCGGTAGGGCTTGTGATGCGGCATGGTCCATTGGCGGGCCAAGAGCGTTCACCGAGGTGAATGCGGCACGCAAAGTGCGTGCGCCACAATTTGTATGCGCCTGCTACGGACGGATTACGGACCAGCCGCTGCGCCCATCCCGTTCTATAATGTAGTTACGTGATCAAGAAACTCCCTCCGGCGCTGGCGATTTTCGCGATCGCGTGTTCTTCGCTGGCAGCCACACCGGCCAAGCCACATAAACGCAGCCATCCTGCGGCGACGGCGTCCGCCACTCGGAAAGGCACGCCCGTTAAGGGATCGAAAACCAGCGCCCGCCGAAAAGGTAAAGTCGCTCGCCCGCCGTCGCGCTCCTATCAACAGGCGCCCACGCCGGATCGTTATAAGGAAATCCAGCAGGCTCTTGTGAGTAAGGGCTACTTTCATGGCGAACCGAATGGCCAGTGGGGCGTGGAATCAACGGATGCGCTCAAGCGCTTTCAGGCCGACCAGAGCCTCATGCCGGACGGCAAGCTCAATTCGCTTTCCCTGATCGCGTTGGGCCTCGGCCCCAAACGCCTGACCGCGAAATCGGAGACTGCAGCTCCACCACCCGCCACGTCGCCGTCTCCTCCCAGATGATCGTCGGCGTCGCCAAGGAAATTAAGGATCACGAAACACGCGTAGGGCTGGTTCCGAGCGGCGTAACCGCGTTGCGCGAAGCCGGGCATCGCGTGCTGGTGGAAACCCAGGCGGGCGCCGGCAGCTCCATCCCCGATAGCGAATACATCGACGCGGGCGGGGAGATCCTGGCCACCGCCGGCGACGTTTGGAATAAGGCCGAACTCGTGATCAAGGTCAAGGAGCCGCAGCCTTCCGAATACGCGTACTTCCGCCCGGGCTTGATCCTGTTCACCTATCTGCATCTCGCGCCGCTGCCGGAGCTGACGCGCAAGCTGGTGGAATCGAAAGTCAGCTCGGTGGCGTATGAAACGATTCGCGAAGGCGACGGCTCGCTGCCCTTGCTCACTCCCATGAGCGAAGTGGCTGGGCGCATGGCCGTGCAGGTGGGCGCAGTCTATCTGGAACGGCCCAACGGAGGCCGGGGTATTTTGCTCGGCGGCGTGCCTGGCGTTGCGCCCGCCAATGTCGTGATCCTGGGCGGCGGCGTAGTGGGCCACAATTCAGCCAAGATGGCCGTGGGGCTGGGCGCGGCCGTCACCATCATCGATCGCAGTCTGGATCGCCTGCGCGCGCTGGACGACATTTACAGCAGCCAGGTGGTCACGCTGGCCTCCAATGTCTTCAATGTGCGCGATGCCGTGCGCCACGCCGATCTGGTTGTAGGGGCTGTGCTAATTCCGGGTGCGTCTGCGCCTAAGCTGGTGCGGCGCGAAATGTTAAAGACCATGAAGCCAGGCTCCGTGATGGTGGATGTCGCCATCGATCAAGGCGGATGCTTTGAGACCTCGCACGCCACCACGCACACCGATCCCATTTATTTCGTCGATGGAGTTCTGCATTACTGCGTGTCGAATATGCCGGCGGCCGTGCCGCACACTTCCACGTACGCTCTCACCAACGCGACGTTTCCCTACCTGGCGGAGTTGTGCGCCAAGGGACTGCGGCAGGCCTGCCAGGACAATGCGGCCATTCGCGCCGGCGTGAATACGTACGCCGGACACATCACCTATCCGGGGGTGGCGGAATCGCAGGGCCTGGCTTGGAGCGAGCTCAGGGCTTTGTTGTAGGCGCGGCGGCCGTCGAAAATACCTGCTCGGCCCTTTCTGTTTTTAACAATCGGCCGCTTTCCTGTTCTTTCACCGTCAGCGTGGTTCTAGCGGCGTCGGCGGGAACCCTCCACAGTTTCGTAATCTCGCGTTGTTCTTTCCTGTTGAGCACGAACGCCGCAGGATGCAGCAGGGTACTGGCCTTATCCCACTGGCCGTTGACCTGCGACTGGCCGGTTACTTCGATGGCGATCGGAACCGTGGCGCGATCCTCGATGTTCACAACTTTCACCTTCACGAAGACGACATCGGCGTTTGGCTTGTCCAGACTCATACTGACGTCCAACTGGGGCGGCTTCGCGCAGCCCGTCATACCAGCGACCACAACAAGCAGCACAACAGACAACCAGCAAAACATTTTTTTCATATAAGCCTCGATGTTCCGGGAGCCGTTACGCGTTTCTCCAAGCGGGCCGCCCGGCGCTGCAGTGCTTCGGATGGCTCCAGCTCCAGCGCGCTGCGAGTCATATCCAACGCCAGCGCGTAGTTGCGTTCCCGGCGCTCATAATACTTGGCAAGTTCCACCAATGCCGGGGCGCGCCACGGATTGTGCGAGGCGGCCAGATCGGTGAGCACCGGAAGGGCCGCATGTTCGCGGCCCAGCTTCTTCTCAAGCGCGGCGATATCCCACAAGGTGCGAAACAGCAAATCGTCGGAAAGATTTTTCTCGATCGCCTGCCGGAACAGCGCCAGCGCGTTTTCGTGCCGCTCGGCTTGACGCCACCAGCGGGCCAGCCCAATCATCTCGGCGCCGTGCGAGAACCCGCTCTGGCTCAGGGATGACAGGTCCGCGTGAAACGCACGGGGAACGATGGCGGTGAGGCAGGCCAGGGTCAGGATGTCGATGGCGTTGTGATGAAACACCGGCATCAAGCGAAAGATTTCGTGCGTCCGGACGTATTCGAAATAGACATACGGAATCAACTCGCCGGGCAGATCGCCTTGCCGTTCGACACCGAGGATTTTATTTTCCAGTTCCACCAATCGACAGCTATCGAATCGCAAGTTCCACAGGCGGCGCGCGCCAAACAGCAGGTCCAGGTGCTCCAGCGAACTGAAGGGCGGCCGTTGCCTCGCCATGCGGTAGCGCGTTTCGAGCAGCGGCTGATCGAAGGTGCGGCCGTTGTAAGTGATCAGCACTTCGAATTGCTTCAGATGTTCGGTGAGAGCGCTCAACTGGCTGGCCTCTTCGCCGAAGTCGCGCATAAAAAACTGACGCACGCGAAAACCTTGCGGAGTTATGCGGCCGACGCCGACCAGAAACGCGTACGTGCCGGAGCCTCCCGCCAAGCCGGTGGTCTCGGTATCCAGGAAGCACCACTTCTGGGGCGGGACTCCGCGGATCTGACCATTCGATATGGGATCGAGCAGATCGTGCGAGAGGTCCTCCAGATCCACGATGCCTACGCTGCCGTGGCGGCGCTGCCGTTCGTAGAGCCGTTCGGTTTCGTAGTGAACGCCGTGCGATGTTGCCACCTCTTCGCCGTGCAGCCAGTCTTCGGGGAAGGCAAGTGGTTGGTGGCTAGTGGCTGGTGGCTGGCGTTTAGGACGCGTGTACTTCTTTTCGATCCTGGCGACTTTTTTGCGCAGATGCGCGAGCTGTTCCTGAAAGTCGCTCATACTTCCTGCGATTCCATGCCCTGGGTCGCTTCTTCCCACTGCGCCAGCAAAGCGCTCAGCGCGGAGCGGCGCTTTTCCAACTGCGTCGAGAGGCGCATGGTCTCTTCGGCGCTGACGAAATTCGCCAGGCTCTCTTCATCACTTGCGATCCCGGCCTCTAGCGCGGCAATCTGCGTTTCCAGTTCCCTGGCGCGATCTTGCAGCTTCTTGAGCTTCATGGGATTCACGCGCTTCGCTTGTTGGGGATTGGGGGTTGGGGGTTGGGGATTGGCGACTGGATGACCGTTCGTGGGCAGGCTGAGATCGATCTGCTTGCCTTCCTTGCGCCAGATGTAGTCTTCGTAGTTGCCTGGGAAAACATTCACTTCGCCGCTGCCCACTTCGAAGATGCGCGTGGCCAGTTTGTCGATGAAATAACGATCGTGCGAGACGAAGACAACCGTTCCGGTGTATTTTTCGAGCGATTCCAGCAGCACGTCTTTGGCGCGCATGTCCAGGTGATTGGTCGGCTCGTCGAGCAGCAGGAAATTCGAGGGCTGCAGCAGCATGCGAGCCAGTGCGTAGCGGTTGCGCTCGCCGCCCGACAGCACGCCGATGCGCTTGAAAACGTCGTCTTCCGAGAAGAGAAAACAGCCCAGCAGACTGCGCAGCTCCGTGTTACTGGAGCGCGGGGCTTCGCCCTGCAAATCGTCGAGCATCCGCGCGTTGGGGTCGAGCTCTTTATATTGATCTTGCGCGAAATAGTCGACTTCCACGTTATGGCCCAGCCGGTATTCGCCGCTGGTGAGCGGTTCGCTGCCCGACAGCAACTTGATTAGAGTCGATTTCCCCGCCCCGTTGACGCCCACCAAAGCAATGCGATCGCCGCGCTCGATGATGAAATCCACGCCGCCGAAGACAAACTTCTCGCCGTAGCTCTTCGATACGCCGTCAAACTCGGCCACGATGCGGCCGCTGGGTTTGGGCTGAGGAAAAGTAAAGTGGATGGTCTTCTCTTCGTTGGGCAGCTCGATGCGCTCGATCTTTTCCAATTCTTTAATGCGGCTCTGGACTTGCTTTGCCTTCGTGGCCGTATAACGAAAACGGTTAATGAACGCTTCCAGATGCTCGATGCGCTCGCGCTGGTTGCGATACGCGGCTTCCAGCAGCTCGGTGCGCTCCTGCTTTTGCCGCAGAAACTTTTCGTAGTTGCCCGAGTAGAAATGCACGCCGCGATTCCAGATCTCGACGATTTTGTCGACCGTCACATCCAGGAAATAGCGGTCGTGCGAGATCAGCACGAAGGCGAACGGATAGTTTGCCAGATACTGCTCCAGCCAGTTTCGGGCTTCCAGGTCCAGGTGATTGGTCGGCTCGTCGAGCAGGAGAAGATTCGGCTTTTCGAGCAGCAGCTTGGCCAGCGCGATCCGCATCTGCCAGCCGCCGGAGAATTCCTCGGTGCGCTTGTTCCATTCTTCATGCGGGAATCCAAGGCCGGACAGAACGGTTCCCACCTGGGCTTCGATTGCGTAGCCATCGCGGTTACGGAACTCACTATCCAGGTGATGGAAACGGTCGGCCACTTGCGCGTACTCGGGCCCGGCGGGATCCAGCTCACCCATCTTGTGCGTGAGCTCTTCCATCTCCACTTCCATCTGTTGCAGCGACGCGAACACCGACATGCACTCGGCGAACACGCTGCGACCGGAGAGCGAGAGGCCGTCCTGCGGCAAGTAGCCGGAACTGACGCCGCGCGTGACGCTGAGCTTGCCGTAGTCGAGCGATTCCATGCCCGCCAGCACTTTCAGCAGCGTGGTTTTGCCGCTTCCGTTCGCGCCCACCAAACCGGCACGGTCCTGGGCCGTGATCATCCAGTTGAGATCTTCAAAAAGCAGCTTGGGGCCGAAGCGCTTGCCGGCGCCGGAAAGTTGGATCATCTATCTCTAGTTTCTCGTTTCTCGGAATTCATTGCTGAACAGACACCGCTTCCTCTGGGCCACCCGTCCGGTGTTCTTCGAGTCGATGTTCTCCAGTGCACGACTTTCGGTCATCTCCGGGTGTGCCGCTGGCGCGCGGCTCAGAATCGGTTCTCCGTACTTACAGAGCCGTGACCAAAGGGAGCGGAACAATTTATGGCCGTTTGTCGCATCTGTTAAGGGATCACGGCTTTCTGAGACTGCATAGCGGATCGCCAACCACGATGTTCATCCAACTGAGCATCGGAATGGCCAGATAGTAGCTCTCGGCAAGATTGCGGCCGTGATAGTAAGCGGGCAACAGGATGTTCGGCCGCGGCGTGAATGGAAGGTACGGTTCGTAGACGTGGCCGGAAGCGCCGGTGACGCCATCGTGAATGTAGTCGGCAGTCAAACTCTGCGGCGATCCGGCGAAGTTGGCTCTCGAATCGCCCCACGCACCGATGTTCCAACTGTCGGGAGGGCGCGCGAAGGTGCGTCCGTTGGTAGAGACATATTCGGTCATAATGGCGCCTGGCAGCCAATGGAAGCCCAGGTGGCGCTCTTTGCGGTCGGGATCGTTGGAACCCCAGGAAGCGTACGCGATGACATCGGATTCGCGATCGAGGACGGTGCGCGAGGAATCCAGCACCACGCGGTCCTGCGGGAGTTGCCGAGCGGCCTGGAGTAGCCAGGTATTGCCTTGCGTGTTGTCGCTCCCTTTCAGATCGATCACGAATTTTCCGCGGTTGCGGGCAATCAGCGCACGGTCGACGATGCCTTTGACGTCGTCAAAATCGAATCCGGCTAAACGAGTGACAAGATAGATCGGGAAATCGGGGTGGCGAAACGGCGCGTTGGTTTTGCCGAAAAAGGGATTGGCTATGCCAGCCGGCAGGGGGTGAGCGCGGCCGTGCAAATCGAAGTACAGCAGAGTCAGTTCCGAATCCACTGAAGCCGCTTCGGCAGACAGGCCGAGATTGCCGCGAACCTTTAAAGGGACTCCGGCGGTCGTAACGATGTAGAGCACTTTCTCGATCAGATTGTGGCCGCGCAGGTAGTCTGCGATGGGATGCGCAATCCGATCGTTGAAATCGGAACGCGAGATCTCTTCGTCCGTGCCGGCGCTGAGGTGGCAAATATTCGAGGCGGGAATCCGGCGCCGCTCGGCATAATATTCGCCGATCTTGCGCGATAGCGCCGAGGGTTGATTCACTACGATGAGGACCGAGTCGGGCGCTTGGCCGAGGAGCAGGATGGGGGCAACCAGGACGGCGAAAAATCGGAGAAGCAATTCTTATTGTACGGTCTTGGCGGGCTTACGCCGAACCAGTGTGCGCCACTCGCGCCAGTCGGCGGTGGTGGCCTTGACCATGGCCGTGGCAGCCTCGTGGAGCCAATCGACCGGTCGTTTGCCCAGATCGCGCACAATCGCTTTGGCCGCGCGCGGTGTTCCCAGATGTACGTTGGCGGTTTCGAATCCCATGGCGCGGAGCAGCTTCGACTCGTCGCGCTCCTTGGGCATGGACGCCAGCTCCACACGCGAACAGTCGGGCGCCAGGCGGCGAACAATCCAGCTTCCGCGTAATCGCACGAAAGGATCGATGTCGCGCACCGATCGGTCCAGCGCCTCCTGGTAGCAGATGCGTTCGGAAACTTTTCCAACGGAGGCCCAGACGCACGCCGAAGGGGCCAGCGCCTTGGCTTCGCGCGCCACTCGTCCGCCGCGGCAGTTCGCGATTGCGACGTAGCGTTCACGACCCAGACTTCCGAGTCCGGCAACACGGTGAACGATCCGGTAATCCAGTCCCGGCTCAGGCATTTGCCGCTCGATGGCGCGGCGTGCGCTTTTGGGGACGCGGCCTTTGAAGGTCGGCAGGCTGTCGAGCTTCTGCCAATACTGGACCGGGTCGCGGAGAATACCAGTGACCATGTGGCGCAGCCATTCGTGTTCGTCCGCCAAAACGAAGGGAGTGCCGCCCATTTCGAGGCCCTTCTTGTAGCCGGCGAGGATCGCTATGCAGGCATCCTTGGCGGCGATCGCGAGGCGCAACTCGCGAATGGCAATGTGCGCGCTGGCGGCCAGGCGCACCAAATCGATGGTGTAGGGCAGTTCGTAGACTTCGTCGAAATCGTTGATGCCCCAAACCAGCCGGCCTTCGACATCGCGCCAGGTGCCGAAGTTTTCGACGTGCAGATCTCCCACCGCCAGCACACGCGGGGCGCGAACTTCGCCGGCGCAGGCCTTGGGCCAGAGTTGCATCCAGCGATAAAAGGTGGCGCGCAGGAACGGAAACACATCCTGCGCCATGGCCTGATGTTTCCGCTGAAGATCGGCGGGCAGTAAACGGATGTGCTTTCCGAGCCAGGTTTCATAGGCCCGGGTGGCTTTGGCGATTCCCATAGGTGTCGTAGCGACTATTCTAGCCGTTCGTAGAGAAGTACCGAATCCGTTCACGAGTGTGAACGCTGCGAGCAGGAGTGCGCACGCCACGGAATCGGCCGTGGTAACCTCACGATTTTACCGCGCGAACCGTAACGAACCCATATTGCGGCGCCGCGCGGAGCGATACTATTTGTTGGCGGAAGGTCCGTCCCTGCCGCGCATCGAGAAGCTGGCGTCTAAGCCGGCGGCAAATGTTTGTTGACCAATCATGCAGATTCTGATTGACGCCACCCCGCTGCTGTTGCGCAGCGCAGGCGTCAAAAATTACACCTATTATTGGATTCAACATCTGCGGCGGCAGGCCGGAGAGGATCGGATCCTGACGGTTCCGTCCCTGGACGAACTGCCCGCGTTGAACCATGAGCGGTCCGTGCTCGGCCCTGCGCGGACCAACATCCACCTCGCGAGCGTTTACCTCGCCAACATCGCGCCCATACTACCGATGCCGAAGTGGAGGATGCCGCGCGTAGACGTCTTTCATGTATCGAACCAGATTCGACACCCTCCGCGGAACATGAAGCTCACGGCGACGCTGTACGACATGACCACGCGCCTGATGCCGGAACTGCACATCGCGGCCAATCTCCGCGCCGACGAGAGCCTGGCGAAGAACGTTTTCCAGAGAGCCGCGGGGCTGATCGCTATTTCGGAAAACACCAAGCAGGACGCGGTTCGCATGCTGGGCTTGGACGCCCGCCGCATCGAAGTGATTTACCCGGGTGTGCCCGACATCTACTTCCACACGCAGCCCCAGCCGACGGCCCGGCCCTACGCGCTCTTCGTTGGAATGATCGAGCCCCGCAAGAACATCGATACATTGCTGGATGCGTGGCAGGACTCCCGGCTGCACGGCGAATTCGATCTGGTGATTGCGGGTCCGGGCGGATGGGCGGCGGAAAAGACGTTGGCGCGGCTAGCTTCACAACCACCCGGCGTGCGGTACCTCGGTTATGTGAAAGAAGAGGAGCTGCCGGGGTTGACCGCGAGCGCGGCTGTCTTCGTTTATCCTTCGCTTTACGAAGGCTTCGGAATTCCGGTGGCGCAGGCCATGGCGGCGGGCGTGCCAGTGATCACGTCCAACACTTCGTGCCTGCCCGAAATCGCGGGTGACGGCGCGCTGCTGGTGGATCCCCGCAGTCCGTCTGAGATTGGGGCGGCGCTGGAGAAGCTACTCACGTCCGACGCGCTACGGAAGAAACTCGGCGAGAGGGGCAGAGAGCGCGCACAGCAATACCGCTGGGAAATCAGCGCCGGCAAGAGCCTCGAGTTTTTTCGGCGGTTGGGATAGCACCCCTCATGCGAATCCTGGTGGATGTCACGCCGCTGCTAATGCGCAGCGCGGGCGTTAAGACTTACATCTATGGCTGGCTCCAGCATCTGCTGGAACAGGCCGGCAATGACGAAATCCTCACCTATCCCCATGTCGGAAGATTAACGGCGCTGGATCATGAACGGTCGATGTTCGGTGCGGCGCGAACGTATTCGCACCTGGCATGCGTCTCCGCCGGGAATCGCGTGCCTGCTCTGCTGAGCGGGATAATGCCCGGCGCGGATGTTTTCCATGCCTCGCCGATGATCCACAATCCCCCGCGCAAGATCAAACTCACCGCCACTATTCACGACATGACGTGCCGCCTGTTGCCGGAATTGCACACGGCCGCCAATCGAAAAGCCGATGAGAGCTTCACCAAGAACATTCTGGTGCGTGCGGAGCGCTTGATTGCCGTCTCTGAGAACACCAAAGCCGACGCGGTGCGGCTGGCGGGTCTGGATCCCAAGCGCATCGAGGTGATCTATTCGGGCGTCCCGGAAGTTTATTTTGGAGCGCAGGCGCGGCCCAGCGAACAGCCTTACGTTTTGTACTTGGGGACCATCGAGCCGCGCAAGAACGTGGACACGCTGCTGGATGCCTGGAGCGGTTTTCGTTTTCGCGGCGATTTCGATCTGGCGATCGCGGGCGCCAGCGGCTGGGCGGCCGAGAAGACGCTGGCCCGGCTGGCGTCGCGTCCCGCCGGAGTTCGTTATCTCGGGTATGTGCCGGAAGACGAACTGCCGGGGTTAATGGCGGGCGCGAGCGCATTCATTTATCCGTCGTTGTACGAAGGTTTCGGATTTCCGGTGGCGCAGGCCATGGCGGCCGGCGTTCCTGTTATTACGTCGAACACATCGTGTCTTCCGGAGGTGGCGGGCGACGGCGCGCTATTGGTGGACCCCCGCAGCGCGGCGGAAATCCGAGGGGCGATGGAGAAGCTACTCGCTTCGCCTGCATTGCAGCAAGAACTGCGAACGGCGGGCGTGGCGCGGGCGCGGCGTGAGTACCGGTGGGAGATTTGCGCGCGGAAGAGCTTAGACTTTTTCCGGCGTGTTTGCTGAACTGCGACGGTGGCGGAGTTAATTCCCAACGCCAGGCGCGACGAAAAAATCCCAGACCTGCATATCCAGTTTTTCCATGGAGTACTGAACCACCGCGTATTCGCCGGGGTCCAGCGGCTTTTGCGGCCAGATCTTGAACAGCCCGTCGGCTACTTGCTGGCGAAATGTCTCCACTAAATCCGGCTCTTGAGTGGTTTCGTTGACAACGGGCTGGATGGTCAGCTTTTCGACCACGCGATTGCCTTTGTGCTCGCCCAGGCGCACGATGTCGAGGCGCTCGTCCTCAGAAAGGCGGATGTAGAACTCGGGGCTGCGATTGGCGGTGCCTTGCGAGGAGTGCGGGCCATCCAGTTCGAGCGTGGCTTTCCCGGAAACCATTGGCACTGGAGTGATGGCCCTGAGCACACTGCGGCGCTTGTTGTTGACAACCTTCGATTCGCCGACCTTGAACGCCGTCAGGTTCTGCGGCGCCGGTTTCCGATCGTCAATCAGATAGACGCCGGGTTCCTGCGGGACGCTGGCCACTTCCTTACGGGCGGTGCGCTCGGCTTTGTCCTCGGCATCTTGGGCGGCCGCGTTGGCGCGGATCGAATCGGCCCGAGCTTTGATCTCGGCCTTGGTTTTGTCCAGGTCGACCAACGCAAAAGGTACCTCTTCCCATTCGTCGCGATCGAGGCTGTAGAACTTCACACGATCGTTTTCCACTTTGTACTCGCGGACCAGTTGATCGCTGCCGTCCTTCATATAGAGCTTGAGATTTTCGGCGTTCGCCAAAAAGCACAGAAAGAAAAACAAAAGACAGAGATTGCGCATGGCCTAATCTTCCAAGGGTTGCAAACCAACGCTGCGCAAAAGCAGAAATTGCGAAAGGTTTTCCGAACTCAGCAACCCGAGCAGTTTGTCGTCCTCCATCACCAGCACGCAGGCTCCGGCATGAGCCATGAGAGGGAGAACATCGGCAAGATCCTTCTCGGGAGGAACACTCGAAAACTCACGCTCCATGTAGCCGGCGATATAAGAATCGGGACCCTCCCGCGCCATTCCGCGCAAAAGCGCATTGCGGCCGAGCAGGCCAAGCACCTGGCCACCCAGCACGATGGGGAAATCCTGCTGCGATGTGGAGAGCAGCAGATTCGCGGCTTCACGAATGGTGGCGCCGTGGGGCAGCGTGCGATATTCGGTCATCATGGCGGCTCGCACGGGGATGCCTTGGGTGAGCGACCGGCCGCGCGATGCAGCGCCTTCATTGGCCGCGCCCAGATAGATGAAGAACGCGACGAAGGCCAGCATCGGCATGTTGATAAATCCGTAGAGGCCCATGCTGATGGCCAGCATGCGGCCGGACCAGGTGGCGATGCGCGTGGCTTCGTATTCCGATTTCAGCCGCGAAAGAACGGCGCGCAGCATGCGGCCGCCATCCATGGGAAATGCGGGCAGCAAATTGAATCCGGCCAGGACGAGATTGGCCAGTACGATGCGGTCGGCCAGATTGGCGTCCGGCTGCACCAGCGCGAAGAGATTGATGACGCGCTTTTGGGAGTAGAGGATCGCAAAGATAATCACGGCGATCGCAAGATTCACGGCCGGTCCGGTGAGCGCGATCCAGAATTCTTCCCAGGGCTTCGGCGGACGGTCAAGGCGCGCGACGCCGCCAATGGGGTACATGACGATCTCGAGAGTGCGAATGCCGTAAAGCGAACTGACGAAGGCGTGGCCGAATTCATGCAGCAGCACCGATGCGATCACGGCCAGAACGAACAGCGTGTAATTGCCGGGCGACTGGTTACTGCTGAGGCCAATCACTACTAAACCAATCAGGAGCAGGATGAAGGTGAAATGCAGCCGTATAGGAACGCCCAGCAATCGAACGGACCCGACGGAGCCCGACGTGGCGGCTCTCGGAGTGCTGCCTTCCTGTGCCAATAGTTCCTCTGCAACAATTTTGACACAGGGCTTCCGGCGACCGTGGCGGCTTTACTTCGGCGCTGGCTTTGCCGATTTCGCCAGGATGTCGTAGACCGGCTTGTTGTCGGCATAAACGCGGAATTCCTGAATCAGTCCGTCGTGGACCACGACGCGCCAGGCGGCGGGCGTTTGCCACTTGATTTCGCGGATGGTTCCGCCGGCGGAACCGAACACAGCCACAGTGTTGCCGGTGTGAAAGAGATCGTCGTGTGAAACCCAATAGTCCGGGCAAAGAGCGAAATAGCCCCGCCAACCGATGCGCATGTTTTCGCGGCCGTGAACGGAGGCGCCGAGCGAGTCGATGAAGACGTGGTTTTTCGTCATCAGCGCGGCCAGCTGATCCGGGTCGTGCCGATTGATGGCACCGAAAAAAGCAAGAACCGTTTCGACGGGATTCATGGGATTTGCAACTATGTTAGATCGAGCGCCGGCAGGCGACCGCCCATCTGCAGTTTGCCGACAAAAGGTCAAGCTGGATTCGTAAACGCTTCGCCGTCAGAGAGAACCTTTCCACCATCAAGCTGTTCCCAAGATCCAACTTCGGCCCTTCCCGGTCCGCATAGCTTACGTCAACGTTCCAGGGGGAACGATATAGGTCTATAAATACCAGTGTGCTTTTTTGGACCTTGACAATCAAATTCGACGCGCGCATACTCCCATCAAGCGTCTATGGGAAACAAGAAACAAAGCCGCGGTGAACTCGTCCAGGGCACGCTCGACATGCTGATTCTGAAAACCCTGACCCGCGGCCCGCAGCACGGCTATGGGATCGCGCAGGTCATCCGGCAGGCATCGGACGAAGTGCTGCGTGTCGAAGAAGGCTCGTTGTATCCGGCTCTGCATCGCCTGGAACTCGACGGACTGATCGATTCCGAATGGGGGCAGTCGTCAAATAACCGCCGCGCGAAGTACTACCGGTTGTCGGCGCTGGGCCGAAAACAACTCGCAAAAGAAGCCGGCAACTGGAGCCGTCTGGCGCGCGCCATTGCGCAGGTGATGGAGACCACATGAATCGCTTCTTGAAACGGATGCGTGCGCTTTGGCGCCGCCCGAAGCTGGATCGCGACCTGGAAGACGAGCTGCGCTTTCATCACGAAATGCAAGTGGAGGAGGGGATCGACCCCTCCACGGCGCGTCTCCACTTCGGCAATCCAACGTCGCTCAAAGAAGCTTGCCGCGATATGTGGGCCTTCACATGGATCGAAACCCTTTGGCAGGATATTCGCTACGCAGCCCGCACGCTGGCCCATAGTCCCGGCTTCACGATCGTCGCAGTGGTTGCGCTCGGGCTCGGTATCGGCGCCAACACCACCGTCTACACGGTGGTCAGCAGCGCCCTCGCCTTCAGCATGGGAGTGGATCACATTGAGCGTCTGGTCATCATCACCGCGACGGATGCATCGCGCCGCGATCCATTTAGCCAATCCTACCGGGATTACCTGGACCTACGCGCCGAGGTGAAGTCGATCCAAGCGCTCGCTGCGTACCGGATGGTCCCGGCAAACGTGAGCGACCGGAGCGGCCTACCTGAACGCTATTCGTGCGTGCAAATGTCGGCGAACAGTTTCACGGTTGCAGGCACCAAACCCGTCCTTGGCCGCGATTTCACTTCCGATGACGCGCGCCCCGATGCAACCCCGGTCGTGATGCTCGCCTACCACGTTTGGCAGGACCGCTACGGCAAAGACCCGTCCATCCTCGGCAAGACCATCCGCGTGGACGAAGTGCCCCGCACGATTATCGGCGTCATGCCTTCCAAGATGCAGTTCCCCGAGGACACCGACCTGTGGATGCCGCTGCTTCCGGATCTGCAGGCTGGCCGCGCCGCCCGGAACGTGATGCTATTCGGCCGCCTCGCCAACGGCGCCAAACTTCCATCGGCCCGCGCCGAGATGGATACCATCGCGCACCGTCTCGAAACCAAGGCGCCGGGTTCCTACAAGGGCCTGATTGTCAACGTACAACCGTTCCTCAACGTCATCGGGATTTATACCGTTCGCCGGCTGCTGATCGCGGTAGTGTTTGCGGTGGGGTTCGTTTTGCTGATTGCTTGCGCGGACGTAGCGAATCTCCTGCTGGCCCGCGCGGCCGCCAGGGCGCGAGAGATCTCCATTCGAATCGCTATCGGAGCCGGCCGGGCGCGCATTGTCCGGCAGCTTTTGGTGGAGAGCGTTCTGCTCTCGACCGTCGCCGGAGTGTTGGGATGGCTAGTGGCCTTTGCGAGCCTGCGCTGGTTCGATGTCGCGACGTCCAACCCAAGGCGGCCCTCCTGGATCAATTTCTCGATCGACCTCCACGTCTTCGTTTATCTGGCGACGATCTCGATTGGCGCGGGCATCCTGTTCGGCCTCGCGCCTGCGTTCCGGCTGGCCAAGGTCGATGTCAACAGCGCGGTCAAAGACGGAGGTCACGGAGCGGCAGGCGGCAGGCGCGGCCAGCACCTGGCAAGTGCGCTGGTGATCTTTGAGATGGTGCTGTGCATCGTGCTGCTCACCGGGGCCGGACTCATGATCCGGAGCGCCATCAACACCTACCGCATGGTGATCGGCGTGAATGCCTCGAATGTACTCACGATGCAGATTAATCTGGCGGAGGCCAAGTACCCGCGGGCGAACGATCAGGTTTCCTTCCATCGTCGTTTGAAGACCAAGCTGGAATCTCTGCCCGGCGTCGAGGTGGTGTCGCTGGCATCCTCGATGCCTACTGGCTATGTTCGATACTTTCCTTACGAGCTGGAAAGCCGCTCGGCTGCCGCTCCCGCTGGCAGTCCAGACGCCCGGCCCTTCACCGCCGGGCTTGTGGTCGGCACCGATTATTTCCGCGTAATGCAGGTGCTGCCCCGGCGCGGCCGCGTGTTCAATGAATCCGATGGAATCAGCGGTGCACCCGCCGTGATCATCAACGAGAGCTTCGCGGCGAAGGCTTGGCCGGGTGAAGATCCGATTGGGAGTCATCTTCGCTTGGCGCGTGAAGCAGGACTGCCGCGGGACCAAGCGCTGGAACCTTGGCTGACCGTGGTCGGCATGGTCCCCGACATCCAGCAGAATTTCCAGCGACCCGTGGAACGGGCTCCGCTGATCTACCTGCCGTACGGCGCCGGCGACGACCCTCAGCGGGTGATGTTCCTAATTGCGCGCACCATTGTGCCGCCGTCCTCGATGGCTGAAGCCTTTCGGCGGGAAGTGCAAAGTCTAGACAAGAACCTGCCGGTCTACGATGTGCGCCCTCTCGAAGATCGCATTGCGCTAAACCGCCTCGATGTGGGCGCATTCGTGATTCTGTTCACCATCTTCGCTGGCGTGGCGCTGGTGCTAGCTTCCGTGGGCCTTTACGCCGTGGTCGCGCACTCGGTGAGCCAGCGCACGCGCGAGATTGGCGTGAGGATGGCGGTAGGCGGCACCGCGGGCGACATCGTCCGGCTGGTCTTCTGGCAAGGGATGCGGCGCATCGTCATTGGCCTGGCTGTTGGCTTGCCGCTCGCCGCTGCCGTCACTTTTGTACTGCGCGCCGTGCTGGTTGGCGTCGCGCCCGGCGATCCCTTGAGCTTGGCCGGAGCAGCGCTGGTATTAATTCTCGCGGGCCTGCTGGGTTGCGCCATTCCTGCCCGCCGCGCCGTTTGCGTCGATCCGGTGGTCGCGTTGCGCAGCGATTAATAGCGGGGTGGACGCCTGGGTATTCGGCCGCCCCGTGGGCAGGTGGTCAACAGAGTCGCTGGGCGCGCATTGAATCCCTTAGTCGACTGCCGGAGCCCCAAACCCTACCGTTCCCGCATAGGTCCTCCCTAGTCGGCAAGTGCTTAGCAATGACCATGCCGGAGGTCCTCGATTGGGAAACCGCCGGCAGCTCATGGTTTCGCAGCACTAATGAACACGGCACCAGTCTGAGCCAGCGCTTATGGGATTCGCCCATTACAACGTCACGGGCGTGGTAGGCTGCTAACCATGCGAGCGCTCGTTTTCTTCCTGCTGGCCGCAGCCGCCATCGCCCAAGCGCCATCCTACACTCCCAAGCCCTATGGCAATCTCAAGCAGGTGATGCGCAGCGTGGCTTTGCCCAATTCCGATATGATCTTCGCCATCCAGTCGAAGCCCCCCAAGACCGACATGGAGTGGCAGGCCGTGGTGAACGCCGCCGTCGCGATCGAGGAGTTGGAGAATTTGATCATGATACCGGGGCGCATCCGGTCCAACGGCCAGCCGGTTCCTGTCCAGGCCGCCGATTACGCTAAGTTCTCCGAGGCGCTGGCGCCCGCCGGCAGGGAGTGCCTGAAGGCCGTGTTGATCAAGAACCTGGACGCTATCGGCAATTGCACCGACACTCTCAGCCAGGCCTGCGACAACTGCCACAAAGTCTACCGGGACCAGCCCCAAAAGTAGGCCCTGCAATGTCACGTACCGGTTCGTTACCGCGTGTGACCGCACCGGCCTCGCCAGCCATCCAGACTCGTGCTAGGCTCCAGTTAAAGGCAAAACATGCGATTTCGCTCCACCTTCTTCGCCATTTTGCTGGGGCTGATCCTGCCCGGAACGCCGAGCTATGCCCACCATTCTGTTGGTGCTGAGTTCGACCTTAGCAAACGGATCACCTTGCAAGGCCGGGTCACCAAGATCGAATGGATGAATCCGCATGTGTATTTGTACGTGGATGTCGACGCGCACGGCAAAACCGCCAATTGGGCCTGCGAGACGGCCGGTCCCAACACGCTGGCGCGGCAAGGCTGGAGCCGGATGTCGCTGAAGATCGGCGATCGGGTCACTGTGGTCGGATACCGGGCCAGGGACGGAGCGTTCGTGGCGTCCGCCCGGGAAGTGGTCCTGGCCGATGGCCGCAAGGTTTTTGTCGGATCGCCCTACGATGGCGCGCCGAAATCGTAGCGCGGTGCTATACTCACGGCGAAGAGCCGTTGAATGGCTCCTCGGAGGTATCGCTCATGCGAACCAAGCGACTTGTTTTGCTCGCAACCGCCGGTTTGCTGTTGGCCGCCCTGCCTGTACTCGCTCACCATTCGTTTAAGGCCGAGTACGATGAAAGCAAACCGATCACGCTAAAAGGCGCCATCACCAAGATCACCTGGAACAATCCTCACGTGCTGATGTATCTGGATGTGAAGGATGACAACGGCAAAGTGGCCAATTGGGAGTTGGAGCTTGCCAGCCCGAATGGCTTGCTGAGCCAAGGCTGGAAAGTGGATTCGCTCAAACCTGGCGATCAGGTCAGCGTCAGTGGTTTCCGTGCGCGCGATGGCTCTAACATGGCCAACATCCGCAAGGTGACTCTCGAAGCTCGCTAAAGGTGAAGCTCGCTGAAAACACAGACGCACTTGGCGTCACACACCGGTCAGTGACTTCAGCATGACCGTTAAGCGGGTTGGGGACGCCATCGTCTCCATTAGACTGGATTGGTGTATCTGACCCGAATCACGCTATTGCTCTGCGCGGCCATGCTGCCGGCAATTCTCTCGGCCGCCACCACCGGCAGCATTTCTGGAACGGTGAACGATCCGAGCGGCGCCGTGATTCCGGGCGCTACCGTAACGGCTACCGACACCGCCACCAATGTTCAGGCCAAAACCGTCAGCGACGATAAAGGCTTCTATGCTTTCCCCAGCTTGCCGGTGGGCCGCTACAACGTCAAGGTAGCGGAAGAAGGCTTCGGAACACAGGCCAGGAACAACCTGCAGGTGGA
>Ga0182024_10006847_pt1 | contig 24838 bp, 21 predicted proteins | sample P32metaG_FD_120480 | JGI IMG/M metagenome (GOLD analysis project Ga0182024, IMG submission 120480) | Permafrost microbial communities from Stordalen Mire, Sweden - P3-2 metaG (Illumina Assembly) | ecosystem: Environmental > Terrestrial > Soil > Wetlands > Permafrost | place: Sweden: Stordalen...
ACCCAGGCGTTGGTCGTGCGGTCGTACTCGACGACGCCCATGCCGTGGACGTCGGCGACGACGACGGGCGTGGTGGTGGCGAACGGCGCCGTCGTGTTCAGCAGCACCGACATCGTGCCGGCGCTTCCCCCGTTGAAGTTGGCGACGACGATGTCGGGCTTGCCGTCACCGTTGAAGTCGCCCACCGCCACGGAGATGGGGAAGGAGCCGACGGCGAAGGTGATCTGGGGGGCGAAGGAGGGGGCGGTGGCCCCGGCCGGCGTCGTGTTCAGCAGCACCGACACCGTGCCGGTGCCGAAGTTGGCGACGACGATGTCGGGCTTGCCGTCACCGTTGAAGTCGCCCACCGCCACGGAGGCGGGGTCCGTACCGACGGCGAAGGTGATCTGGGGGGCGAAGGAGGCAGTCGCGGCCCCGGCCGCCGTCGTGTCTAGCAGCACCGATACCGTGCCGGAGCCTTCGTTGGCGACGGCGAGGTCGGTCTTGCCGTCGCCGTTGAAGTCGCCCACCGCCACGGAGAGTGGGGTGGCGCCGACGGCGAAGGTGATTTGGGGGGCGAAGGAGGGGGTGGTGGCCCCGGCCGCCGTCGTGTTCAGCAGCACCGACACCGTGCCGGCGCTGAAGTTGGCGACGACGATATCGGGCCTGCCGTCGCCGTTGAAATCGCCCACCGCCACGGAGGTGGGGAAGGAGCCGACGGCGAAGGTGATCTGGGGGGCGAAGGAGGGGGCGGTGGCCCCGGCCGGCGTCGTGTTCAGCAGCACCGACACCGTGCCGGAGCCGTTGTTGGTGACGGCGAGGTCGGGCTTGCCGTCGCCGTTGAAGTCGCCCACCGCCACGGAGGTGGGGCTGTTGCCGACGCCGAAGGTGATCTGGGGGGCGAAGGAGGGGGCGGTGGCCCCGGCCGGCGTCGTGTTCAGCAGCACCGACACCGTGCCGGTGCCTTCGTTGACGACGACGATATCGGGCCTGCCGTCGCCGTTGAAGTCGCCCACCGCCACGGATTCGGGGTTGGTTCCGACGGCGAAAGTCACCTGGGCGGCGTAGGAGGGGGCGGTGGCCCCGACCGCCGTCGCGTCCAGCAGCACCGACACCGTGGCGCCGAAGTTATTGGCGACGACGATGTCGGACTTGCCGTCGCCGGTGAAGTCGGCCACCGCCACGGAATAGGGGCCGGCGCCGGCGGCGAAGGTCACTTGGCCGGCGAACGTGACGGAGGGCGTCAGCCGGTCCTCCAGCCGCTCCAGGGTCGGCCGGAAGGCGGGGCGGGGCCGCCGCGCCGGGGGCGCGGCCGGGGTACGGAACAGCCGCCGCAGCCAGCCGGCGATCAGGAAACGAGACATACGAGACTCCTTAAGAACAAAAGGGACGACAAAAGAACACATTCGGCCCGACGGCCCCCGCCGCCGGGGCGGCGCGGCGGGCCAAGCCGAAGCAATCCTATTGGGCCGGGAGGCGGCGTACAAACCTTTTCGGAGACGGAAACGTACAAACTCGGCGCCGCCGCCCGTCCTCGCCGGGGGAAGGACCGGGGGAACCGTCATTCCCATTTGGCGTGCGGGATTTGAAATCTTTTCAAGCCGCCGCGCCGGCCCGCCGCAATCACCGAACCGAGCCGGCATCCGTATATCGTGCTGCCTTCATGCGTTACGGCGCGACGACCGCGGAAGAGTCTGTTTTGGCGCGCGGGTTGCATAACACATCGGCGTTGAACACGACCCTTCGGGCCGAATCCCGCGGCCCGCCACACATACCCAAACGGCACATCCCCCCGGCACATTCCACAAAGCCGGCGGCCCCAAGCCGCCGGCTTCTGTTCTTTTTCCCCGGACGCCTCGGGTGTGCCTCCCGATTTAGGCAACCGTAGGCGAGCGGCTGGCGTAAGCCGGCTGGTATAGCCTAGCGCCGCGGAATCGACGACGCACCAGCCGGCTTACGCCGGCCGCTCGCCGAAATCGAGAGGCGCACCCGGACGCCCCTTGGCCTTGTCCGTCGGCCGGCCCTTCGCTTATGACGGGCCGGCTGTATCGCCGACGCCCGTTTCGGAGGAAGACGTGTGAATGGGATGCCGGACGCCGTCGGCCCCCTGCTGATGCCGCTCGGCATCTTCGTCGCGGAAACGTGCGTGGTCACGATCGGCACCGTGCGCGGCATTTTCGTGTCGCGCGGGATGAAGGTCGCCTCCGCCGTCCTCGGCCTGTTCGAGGCCGTCATCTGGCTGTTCGCCCTCGGCCAGGTCTTTCAAAACCTCAGCGACCTCCGCTGTTCCGTCGCCTACGCCGCCGGCTTCACGCTCGGCAACTACCTCGGCGTACTGGTCGAAGGAAAGCTGGCGGTCGGCAGCGTCCTGCTGCGCGTCGTCACGCCGCGCGACGCCGACGCCCTGGTCCGCGACCTCACGGCCGGCGGCTACGGCGTCACGCGCATGGGCGCCCAGGGGGCCACCGGCCCCGTCCAGGTCGTGATGACGGTGGTGCAGCGCAAGGAATTGGGCCGCGTGGTCGCCCTCGTCAAGCGCTTCGATCCCGGCGTGTTTTATTCCGTGGACGACCTGCACGCGGCGACGGCCGGCGTCTTTCCCGCGAAGCGCCGGACGTTCCCGAGGCTGTTCAAACCGAACCGCGCGGCCTGACCACCGGACAGTCGTGCCCGCGCCCGCTATTTTGACCCCTGGCAATCGTGGCCTCACCCCGCCCGCATCCGAGATTCACCATGCACCCCACCCTCCGATGGGCCGCCGCGCCGCTGTTCTTCCTCGCCGTCCCCGCCGTCGCCGGGCCGCCCGTCGTCACCGACGACCGCCTCGTCCTGGAGCTGGTCGCCAAGGAACCGGACCTCATGACGCCGACGGGCGTCGCCGTGGACGAGCGGGGCCGCGTCTGGGTCATCGAAAACAACACCCACGAACGGCCGGCCAACTACAAGGGGCCGGACAGCGACCGAGTCCTCGTCTTCTCCGACTTCGACGGGACCGGCAAGGCCAGGCAAATAAGCACCTTCGCCGAGGGCTTTAAGAACGCCATGAGCCTCGCCCTCGGCCGCGACGGAGCGGTGTACCTGGCCACGCGATCCGAGATATTCCTTATCCCTAATAAGGACGGCAAGGCCGGGGAGCGGCGTTCGCTGGTCCGTCTCGAAACGACGGGGACCTACCCGCACAACGGCCTGTCCGGGCTGGCCTTCGACGGCGTGGGCGATCTCACCTTCGGCATGGGCGAGAACCGCGGCGCCGCGTACAAGCTGATCGGCGCCGACGGGACGACGTTGCAAGGCGGCGGCGAGGGCGGCAACGTCTTCACCTGCCTGCCGGACGGCGGCCGGCTGAGGCGCGTGGCCACCGGCTTCTGGAACCCCTTCGGCGAATGCTACGACGCCTTCGGCCGGCTGTTCGCCGTCGATAACGACCCCGATTCGCGCGGGCCGTGCCGGCTGGTCCACGTCGTCCAGGGCGGCGATTACGGCTTCCGCTTCCGCTACGGCCGCAAGGGCACGCACCCGTTTCAGTGCTGGAACGGCGAGCTTCCCGGCACGCTCGGCTACGTCGCGGGCACCGGCGAGGCACCGTGCGGCGTCGTGGCCTACGAATCGACCGGCCTGCCGGACGAGTACCGCGGCGACCTGCTCGCCACCTCCTGGGGCGACCACATCGTGGAGCGCTTTCATCTCCTTCCGAACGGGGCGTCGTTCCAGGCGCAGGCGACGACGGTGGTGCGCGGCGGCGACGACTTCCGGCCGGTCGGCATCGCGGTCGGGCCGGACGGGTCGGTCTACTTTAGCGATTGGGTGGATAAATCGTATCCGGTTCATGGCAAGGGCCGTCTCTGGCGCCTGCGTATGAAGAAGCCGCCGGCGGACGACGGCCTGCGTCCCGGCAAGGTCGCGGCCCTCGACGCCGGACGGCTGAAGGAGTTGCTCGGTCATCCGAGAAGAGAGATCCGCGACGCCGCGACGGACGCCCTGGCAGCGAAGGGGGCGGCAAGCAAGGACATCCTGGCAGATGTGCTCAAGGGCAAGAATGAGGCGCAGGCGAAGATGCAGGTGCTCTGGGCCGCCGCACGCATCGGGAAGGACGCCAACGACCTCCTGATCGCGGCCCTCGAAGATCCGGCGGCGGAGGTGCGGGCCGAGGCGGCGCGGCGAGTCGCCGACGACGCCGATCACCGAACCGAGGAGAAACTTCTCGAACGCGCGTTGAAGGACAATTCGCCGCTGGTGCGGATGGAGGCGGTTTTGCGCCTGCGTCAGCCTTCCTCGCTGCGGGAAGTCGTGCCGCTGCTGGGCGACGCCGACCCCTTCCTTGTCAGCGCGGCGGCGGACGCCCTGGGCCGGCCGGGCAACGCGGGTCTGCTCTTACCATCCGCCGAGGCGCGCGACGCCCGGTTGCGGCTGGGCGTGCTGGTGGCGCTGCGGCGGACGGGCGACGCCGAGGGGCGGGCCGCGCTGAAGACGTTTCTCGGCGACGCTGACCCGCAAATCCGGCGGACGGCGATCCAGTGGGTCGGTGAAGAGGGCTTAAAGGAATACGCCCCACGCTTGGCGGCCGCCGCGGCCCAGGTTCCGACCAACCGCGACCTGTTCCGGGCGCTATTGGCCGCCAATCACCTGTTGGCCGGCGGCAAGCCGGACGCCGAGCCGATCGACGAAACCTACCTCGCCAAGGTGGTGGACGACCCCGCCCAGCCGTCGCCGTTCCGCGTCCTGGCGCTGCGGATGCTGCGGCCCGACCACCCGGCGCTGTCGTCCGCCGGCCTGGACAAATTCCTGAGCGCCGACGACGCGGCCCTGCGTCGGGAGGCGCTGCGGACCCTGACCCTGCGCACCGACAAGGCGGCGCGGGAATTGCTACTCAAACTGGCGAACGACGACGGCCAGGAGGCCGACTTCCGCGCCGACGCCGTTCTCGGTCTGGCGAACTTCGCGGCCGACTCGGCAGACGTGCGGCGCGTGCTGCTCTCCCTGTTGGACCGGCCGGGGTTGCGCCGCGACGCCCTGCGGTCGCTGCGTTCCGCGGCGCGGGAGCCGGAAGTCGAGAAGGGTCTGCTGGCGTGGTGGGACAGGGCGACGCTGCCCGACGCCGAACGCCGGGAAATGGCCGGGCAGATGCTCCTGGCGTTGAATGCAAGCAAGAGCCTGGAGGTGGAAAACCACCGCAAGGCGCTCACCGAGGCCGCCGGCCCACGGCCGAATGGCGTCGCGGAGTGGCGGAGGTTTCTGGCCGTCGGGGGTGGCGACGCGGCCGCGGGAGAGCGGGTGTTCTTTCACGCCGACGGGCCGCGCTGCTCCGCTTGTCATCAGGCCGACGGCCGCGGCGGCAAGGTCGGCCCGGACCTCTCGACCATCGGCGGCGCCCTGAACCGCGACCGGCTCATCGAGTCGATCCTGGAGCCGAGCAAGGAGATCGCGCCGGCGTTCGTGAGCTGGACCATCACCACGCGCGACGGCAAGGTCCGCACCGGCGTCGTCGTGGACGAGGGGCCGAACAGCACCGTCACCGTGGCCGACGCCAAGGGCAAGCTGGAGACGCTCATGCGTCAGGACATTGAGGAGCGCGTCGCCTCCAAGCTGTCGCTCATGCCGGACGACCTGCCCGCGCGGATGACGCCGCGGGAGTTTCTCGACCTCCTGGCCTACCTGGGCGGGCGGAAATAGGGCCGCCCGCGCGGGATCGTCGTGCATAAATTCAATAGCATAAGAGGGTGGCAGTGTCGGCGGCTCGCTTCTCTATACGGAGGGCGGTATGGCGTCTCACGCAACGTCCATCAAGGTTTGCAACTGTTACCGTTGGGAGCGGCGCCTGGAATCGCACGACGGCGTGGAATGCGTCGTCCGCGTCTGCCCACACTGCGGACGTCGCGAGCTTTGCTGGTCCCGGCGGGGGTTGTCGTCGGAAGCGGCGGCGGCCTTCCGGGCGGGAACGGCGAGGCAAGGCGGCCGGGATTTTGCCCGGGGCTAACGGCGAAATGCTACCGCTTCTAAGGCGAGCGGGGGGGCGTCAGCCCCCCGCATGACAGGCGCCGTATCGCCGACTCGCAACCGGCCCAACGCCGAGGCGCCGATGGACTCCGACCTCACTCTCCCCCAGACCACCGCCCACCACGACCCCGCCACCCGGGCGGACCTGTCGTCCGCCGGCGCCTGCCCCGTCGTCCGCCGCATCGGCGACTACGAGCTGCTCTACGAGATCGGCCGCGGCGGCATGGGCGTGGTGTATAAGGCCCGCGACCTGAAGCTGAACCGTTTTGTCGCCGTCAAGATGATCCTGCCCGGCGCCATCCCGGACGAAACCGACCTCCAAAGATTTCATACGGAGGCCGCGGCCGCCGCCTGCCTGCGCCACCCCAACATCGTTTCCGTCCACCAGGTCGGCGTCGAGGACGGCCGCTGCTATTACTGCATGGACCTGATCGAAGGCCCCAGCCTCGCCAAACGGCTGGCCGACGGCCCGCTGCCCGGCCGCGTCGCCGCCCGCTATCTGGTGGGCGTCGCCCGCGGCATCGAACACGCCCATCAACACGGCATCCTGCACCGCGACCTCAAGCCGGCCAACATCCTGCTCGACGCCGACGACCAGCCGCACGTCGCCGACTTCGGCCTCGCCAAGCAAATGACCGCCGCCGACCAGGGCCAGACGCGCACCGGCGCCATCCTCGGCACGCCCAGCTACATGTCGCCCGAACAGGCGACCGGCGTCAAGGAGATCGGCCCCGCCTGCGACGTCTACAGCCTTGGGGCGATGCTGTACGAAATGCTGACGGGCCGGCCGCCGTTCCGCGCCGAGACGCCGCTGGACACGCTGACGCAGGTGGTGGAGCAACTGCCGGCCCCGCCGCGCCTGCTCAACCCCAAGGTGGACCGCGATCTGGAGACGATCTGTCTGAAATGTCTGCAAAAAGACCCCGCGCACCGCTACCCGTCGGCCGCGACGCTGGCGGACGACCTGCAGCGCTACCTCGACGGCGAGGCGATCCACGCCCGCACCTTCAACGTCATCGACCGCATCGCCCGGACGCTGGAACACAGCCAGTACGACGTGCAGTTCGGCCCTTACGGCACCATGCTCTACTGGTTCGCCGTCATCGTCATGACGACGCAGGTCGTCAAGCACCTGCAAATGACCTTCGGGCAGCCGGTCGCGGCCGTGGCGGTCTGTCAGGCGTTGCAGTTCGCGCTGCTCGGCTTGGTGTTCTGGCGCTACCGGGGGAAAAGCCTCGCGTCGCCGACGACGGCGGAACGGCAGCTGTGGTCGGTGTGGGTCGGCTACATCGCCGCGTCGGTGCTGATCGCCGCGACGGGGTGGCGCGAGTTTTCGCACGACCAGATCTATCACATGGCCGAATACCCGTTCTTCGCGATCACGGCGGGGATGGCGTTCTTTTGCCTGGGCAGCAGTTACTGGGGCTGGTGTTACGCCTTCGGCGCGGCTTTCTTCGCGCTGTCGGTGCTGATGCTGTTCGACGCGCGCTGGGCCGTGCTGGAGTTCGGGGCGCTGTGGTCGGCGATCCTGGTGGTCCTCGGCGCCCGGTTGCGGCGGCTGGCGCGGGAACGGTCGGAAGGGAACAAGACGGCGGGACCGCGGGCTAAGTCTTTCGCCCGCGCGTCCTAGCGGTGTGCGAGCCGGGCGGCCGGCGGCCGCCGCCACAAACATCCGATCAGTCCGACGGCGCCGACGCCGAGGAGGGTGAGGCCGCCGGGTTCGGGGGCGCGAGTGAAATCGACCGTCAGCCGTACATCGGCGCTGTCGGCATTGCCCCCGTAATCCGCGCTGGTGTACGTGTACTGGAAGGCGGTCTGACTGACGTTGCCGTTCGGCGTCAGGTAGAGGCCGAACCAGGACTGGCCCGCGGCCAGACGGGCGCTGAGGAGGCCGGTCACGTCCACGCTATTCGAGGCCTGGCCGTTCGAGGTGAAGGTGGTCGATCCCAGGTCGCTAGGCGGGGAGTCCGCATAGGCCAGTGTGCCGTTGGCGTCGAACGAGGTGGCGGTCACGGTTTGCGGATCGCTCCCGCCGTTGACCAGCGTGTAGCTGAGGACGGCGCTGGTGACGACGTAGCCGTGCAAGGCGCTGACGTCGGCCTGTAACGCGGTTTCGGAATAAACGGTTCCGTAATTCTCCAGGCCGAACAGGTGAACGAACGCCGGCGTCCCTTCGGCGGCGGGATAAATGCCGACGAAGCCGGTCCCCGAAAACGTGTCCGCGGTGTTGTAGTCCTGGTAGCCGGGAGAAGTGTTGACGTCGGGAAGAATGTACGTGATCGTCCCCGCCTTCGCCCGCCCGGCGCCGCAGAGGATAAGCGCTAGGGCCGCGAGTAGCAGCGTCCCCCGTTTCATGGTCGGAATCCTTTCCGGAGCGCGGAAACCTGGCCCGTCGAAGACCCCCTAAGACCGGCCGGTTTCCGTTGGGGACGCAATCTGACCCTAAAGGCGCTTTTCTGTCAAGGCGGCTGATCTCGGGCAGGCGGGTCGGCCGTCTGTCCGCCGCCGCGTCAATACACGTACAGCAGCGGTTCGTTCCAAAGCACGTCGCCGTAGGGCGTGGCCATGTGCACGGACCCATCATCGACGGACAAGACGGCCGAGGCGGTCACGCCCGTGTCCATCCACCCGCCGCCGCGATTATAGACCTGAACGTCCCCCGTGGTGGTGACGAAGGCGATCCAGTCGCCGTTGTAGGCGTCTTGGCCGTAGGCGTAGGAACTTCCCTGTCCCGACACGACCACCGTCCCGTTGATTTGGGTGAAGACGCCCAGCTGCCCGGCATAAGTCATCCAGTAGGTGTGGTCGCTGCCGACCGTGACGTGGCTGCCGAGGCCGCCCGTGAAAAACCAGCCGTTCCGCGCATTGTAATCCCAGATCGAGGTGTCCATCCCCTCGATGCCGATTTGGTCGTCGCCGTCAATGTCCTGTCCGAGGGAGATCTCATACGCCAGGCCGCCGATGGAATTCCAGCCGTCCGCGCCGTCCGTCCGCCGGAGGACCGAGCTGTCCGTTCCGACCAGGAACTGCTCGCCGCGGCCCTGAACGATTTGCCGGCCGAGGCCCGTCAGGTTGGTCCAGACCATCGTTTCGGTGTCGAACCGCCAGAGGGAGGAATCCGTCCCGACCGCGGCGATCTCCTGATAGCCTTGCGCGTCATAACCCACGCTGATCTGCCGCATGGAACCGCCCACGGATCGGCCGTTGAGCGTCACTTCTCCGTCGGCAAGCAGGCCGACGCTGTAGCGCGGATGCGCGGCCTCCCAGGGGCCGAGGATTTGGCTCTGAAAGGCGTCCCAAATCTCATCGGCCCCCAGCGTGTGGATTTGCTGCGCCTCGGCGTCGAGATGCACCTCGTCGCTGGACAGGCCTTCATTGGGGAGCGGTTCCACCAGGGAATAGAGGTCGAAGACGGGAAGTCCGCGCGACGCCGCCAGACTTTCGATCATGGCGTTGAAAGCGGGAATCATGGAGTCGGGATCGGTCAGGTCCGGCCCGGTGGGCAGGTGGCGCGGCGGGATCGTCGTCAGGACGACGACCACCCCGGCGGCGGCGGCCTCGTCGAGGATGCCGCTGATGGTCTGCCGCGCCCCGGCGACGTCGGTCGGATCGATGGTCCCGGTCATCAGGAAGGCGAGGACGGGCCGCGTGTCGCTGATGGCCTGCGGGACTACTTGCGCCGTCTGCCCCGGCGAGTAGCCGCCGTGAACGCCCACGCCGTAAATGTCTCTCGGATAGGCGTTGTCCGGCGGCGTCGGCAGGAATTGGCGGAGGACGTCGCTGTCGCTGTTGCTGTCGCCCCAGATGCCGATCGATTGATAGTCGTTCTTGGACAGGGCCAGCAGATTGTCGAACTCGCCCGCCGTAAAGCCCATCAGGATGACCGGCCCCGTGTTCGACGCCTGGCGGAGCACGACCGAGCCGTTCATCTCGGCGACCGTTACCGTGATCGCATAGGTCCCATTCGCGGCGTAGGTATGGGGCGTGGTCGCATCGACTACTTCATAGGCGCCGCCGGGGGCGTTTTGGACCACGTCCCCGGTGGTCGTGGCGCCGTCGCCCCAATTGATCGTCGCGGCGTAATGGGTCGTGGGGCTGGTGTTGGAGCCGTCGTTGAACGTGGCGATCGGTTGGTTGCCGATCGCCACGCCCGCGGTCGCATTCACCGGGGCGTTCGCCACCGTCAGGGCGGACAGGTCCATCACCGCCGCCGTCGCGTCGGTTTGGACTGCATTCAGCGTGCCGTGGGTGATGGTGGCGGTGATCGTGTAGAGGCCGTCCGCGGTGTAAGTATGGCCGGCGGCGCTTATCACGCTAAAATTGCCGGCCCCGTCATCGACGATTTCCACGTCGGCGCCGGAATCGGCGGGGGCGCCATCGCCCCAGTTGATCGTGGCGCCGTAGTGGGCGACCGACTCCGGGGACGGGTCCGTGAACGTCGCCACGGTCGTGTTGGCGCCGGTAGCGCCGTTCCCGATGAAAGTGTAATTCGTCCCCGCGACGCTTACCAGGGGCGCATCCAACACGGTGACGGCGCCGGTGCGGGTGGCCGTTTGGCTGGGACTGGACTCGTTGACGGTCACGGTTAGGGTTTTGGGGTAATCGGTTGGCGTTTCATCCGCGTAGGTGTGTTGCGCCGCGACGGTGTAAACGGCGGTCGCGGGGTCGAACGCGACGGCGACGTTGGCCTCCGTTTGCCCGTCGCCCCAGTCGATGGCGGCCTTGTAATTGGAGACTTGCGGGGGGCCAGGCACATTGTTGGTGAAGGTGGCGACGGTGAAAAGCGCGTCCACGCCTTCGACGGCGGTGAGGTTCTGGGCGTTCAAGACAATCGACGGCGTCGTTCGGTCTTCGAGCCGTTCGAGCGTCAGGGGCCGCCTCTTATTCTCGCGGGCGCCCCGTTTGGTGCGGAGAAACGCTTGACGCAGCCAGGACCAGACGTTGAATGGCGACACGGGGGCAGGCTCCTCGTTGGAGGGACAAGACCCGTGGCGGCTTGACGGCGACCGGCCCGCGTCGGCGAACGTCCGGCCGCGGCGCAATCATTCCACGACGAGCCAAACGGATCGCGTTCGGTGCGAACCCGTCGCGAGGAAAATTCGGAAGAGTCGCACGAATTACCCTCTTTTTAATAAGAGGCAAAAGAAATACAACCCGCATCTTACCCCGTCCTCTTCGCCGGGCGTCATTCTGTTTTGGTTCTATCAGTTATGCCGGTTTTGCCGACACGGCGAGGCGCACGCGCGGATCGCGGAAGAAGTGCCATTTGGAAGCCGTCCCGCGCCGGCCGTTTGAAATGGGGCGCCGCCGCAACTGCTTTTTGAGATGACGCCGCCTTGTCGTCGCGGTTGGCTCACGGCTTGCTCATGCCCACGAGTCCTACAAAAGAGTAGTTTGCCACTGCTCCTGCTGCCGCTCGGTCGTGTCGCTGGCGCTCCCCGCCCGCGCCGCCGCCGGATGCGACGATGTGGGAAGGGCCATGCAGACGGGGGTGTGCCTCTCGATTTAGGCAAGCGGCCGGCGTAAGCCGGCTGGTGCGTCGTCAATTCCGCGGCGCTAGGCTATACCGGCCGGCTTACGCCGGCCGCTCGCCTACGGTTGCTTAAATCAAGAGGCACACCCTGCAGACGGCCGACGGCTGGGTGGCGCCGCCGAGGGCGGTCGAAGTAGGTCCCTGTCTTCAGGCCGCGAAGCAGCTTGCGGCCAAAGTCCGCGAGGTCCTGAGTTGGCTGAATCGACCCCGGCCCCCCGTCGGCGAGGAAATGCTTCGACGCTCACGGGAGGCTTACGACCGAGGTGAAGGCGAGCCTATAGGCAATGTCATCGCCCGCCTCGCAGGCTGTACGGCGCTTCGAGTCCGTGTTTTTCCATAAGATCGCCGTCCGCCAGAAGAGTGCGCGCGGGGCCGTCGGCGATGAGCCGGCCGCCGTCGAGCAGCAACACGCGCGGGCAGGTTTGTAGGATCAGTTCCAGGTCGTGCGAGGCGATGACCTTCGTGCCCGGCAGGCCGTTGAGCAGCCGGATGAACTCACGCCGGCCGCGCGGGTCGAGGTGCAGCGACGGCTCGTCCAGCAGCAGCACTTGCGGCCGCATCGCCAGAACGCCGGCCAAGGCCACGCGCCGCTTTTCGCCGCCGGAGAGGTGGAACGGCGCCCGTTCTTCCAGGCCCGTCAGCGCCACCGCCGCCAACGCCTCGGCCGTGCGCCGGCGCACCTCGTCGGGCGGCAGGCCGAGGTTGAGCGGCCCGAACGCCACGTCGTCGAAGACGGTGGCGTTGAAAAGCTGGTCGTCGCTGTTCTGGAAGACGACGCCGACGCAGGACGGCAACCGCCGCCGCTGGGCCGGGTCGCGCGGGTCGAGTCCGCCGAGGACCAACGTCCGCGCCCGAGGGACGATCACGCCGCACAGACAGAGGAATAAGCTTGTTTTGCCCGCGCCGTTGGGGCCGATCAGGCCGACGCATTCGCCGGACGCCACGGCGAAGCTCACGCCGTCCAGGGCGGTCGGCCCGCGCGGGTAGGCGTAGGTCAACTCGGACACCAGGATGGCGGGGACGGCGGACACGACGGACCTTTCGGGCTGGTTAAATGCATCTTATCTCAGCCAATCCAGCAGACAGACGCCGACCGCCCCGCCGACGACGGCGACAAACGCCAGCACGTCCGCGGCGGTAGTGCGGAAGCCGGACAGCGAACGGAACCGGCCGTCGAAGCCGCGGCAGCGCATGGCCTGGCCGACGCGCTCCGCCCGCTCCCAGCCGCGCACCAGGAGCGAGCCGGTCACCGCGCCGATGGTGCGGTAGCTGTGGAGGTTGGCCCGGTTGCGGTAGCCGCGCACGCGCAGGGCGATCCGCAGGCGGCCCAATTCGTCGGCCAGCAGAAACAGGTAGCGATAGCTGAGCAGCGTCAGTTGCACCAGTAGGCCGGGGACGCGCAGGGCGTGGGCGGCCTTGAGCGTGGCGTCGAGCGGGGCCGTGGCGGCCAGCACCAGGGCCAGCAGCACAAGCGCCGCCGCCTTACAGACGAGCACCAGGGCCGTTTCGGCGCCCGCGGCGGAAAGCGTCGCCGGCCCGACCGTCCACGCGCGGTCGTTCCGCGGATGGAAGAAGACGAGCGGTACGGCGAAGACGGCGACGAAGAGGACGGCGGCGCCGACGCGGGTGAGGCACCAGCGCGGGGGCAGGCGGCCCAGCGCGGCGAGCAGCGCGGCCCCGGCCAGGGCGGCGGCGGCGGCGGGCGGCGTATGCACCACGGCCGCGGCGGCCGCGGCCGACGCCACGGCGACGAGTTTCCAGCGCGGGTCGAGCCGGCTGAGCGGGGAGTCGGTGCGCGGCGGCGGCGTGAAGATCAGGGTCATCGAAGGAAACGAAAAGCCCCCGCCGGCGGAGGCGGGGGCCGGTGGACTACCGGGTGAACCGTGATTCAGCGGCGCGCGGGGGTCGTCGCGCCGTGCTTGGCGCCGGAACCGGACTCGGCCTTTAATTCGGCCTCCGCCTCGTTCCAGTCCTGCGCGTGGCAGCCGTGGGTGCAGCCGCGCTTCATCCACTTCTCGTAGGCCCGCTGCGCGATCTTCTCGTGCGGGACCTCTTTGACCGCCGGGGGCGGGGCGGCGGCGGTACGGGTCTGGGGTTGTGCGGCGACGCGAGACATGCGTGGTCCTCCTTGAAGAGAGACACGGTGCGAGTCCAGGGAACCTCCCTGACACAGGCAGCATTGCACCAGATCGGCGCGCGCTTCGCAAGCGGATTCCGGGAATTTACTCCGCGGGAGTTGAGGTTTTGATTTTTGGAAGGGCCAGGGCGTCGCGCCTGCGGCGCGGCCTTCAAAGGGCAAACGCGAAGGCGGCCCCGTCCCAAGGACGGGGCCGCCTTCATGGATCGAGGAGGGGAATCCGCGCTCAGTTCAGGTCGGCGGGGTCCGCCTGTGGCCGCCGCGCCCGGTCTACCATCCGGGCGAACCACTCCGAACCGCCCACGTTCAGGCTCGTCGGCCCGCACGCCGGACAGGCCGGCTCGCACACCGGCTCACGCACCGGCACGCACCGCGTCACCTTGCGGGTGTAGCAGTACGGCACGACCGAGCAGGTCGTTTCCGGGACCAGATTCACCCGCTCCTCCGCCACCATCCGGCAGGTGGTATAGGGAACCTGGCAGCAACGGTCTTCCGTCACCATCTTGCAACGGCGGCATTTGACCACCTCGCAACGCTCCTCCGGGACCACTTTGCAGGTGGTGTAGGGGATGCACTCCGTCTTCTGTTCCTGCGTCATGATGCAACGGCACTTCTTCACCATCATGCAGTGGTCTTCCTGAACCATGTGACAGGTGGTGTAGGGGATGCACTCCATCTTCTGCTCCTGCGTCATGATGCAGCGGCACTTCTTGACCATGTAGCAGTGCTGCTCGCTGACCATGCGGCAGGTGGTGTAGGGGATGCACTCCGTCTTCTGCTCCGGGACCATCGTGCGGCGGCGGCAGTTCACCACGTAGCAATGCTGCTCCGGGACCATGTGGCAGGTGGTGTAGGGGATGCACTCGACCTTCTGTTCCTGGACTGTCGTGCAATGCGTCTGCTTGACCATCCGGCAGTGGTCCTCCTGGACCATCCGGCAGGTGGTGTAGCACTGTTGACGCATGACGGTGTACGGCTCCACGCGGCAGACGGTGTAAGTCCCGGTGTGGACCTGCTCATGCGTGACGTAGTGGCAGCAGTGGATGGTGCGGACTTCCTCGTGCGGGACCCAAACGCTGTGGCACTCGTAATGGCCGGGGCACTGGACTTCGTAGTTCACCGTCGGGCCGGGGCAGTAGTGCGACGTGCAGGTGCAGGGGTCGAAGGTGCAGGTCCCCGGCAGGCGGCAGCACTTGTGGGCGACCGGGCCGGGGCAGTACGTCTGCACCGTTTGGTAGCAGCCCGTGCAGACCTTGACGCACTTGTCCTCGTAGACCGGCTCGCAGCTGCAGGTCTTGTAGCAGTAGGTGCGCGGCTCCTGCACGGTGCGGCAGCAGGTTTCGGGGACCTCGCAGGTGTGCTGTTCGTAAACCGGCTTGCAGGTGCAGTAGTGGACCGGCACTTCGCACTCCGTGTAGACCGGCTTGCAGACGGTGTAGCAGCGCTGGGCGACGTGCTGCTCGTAAACCGGCTTGTAGGTGCAGTAGTGGACCGGGACCTGATATTCCGTGTAGACCGGCCGGCAGACGGTGTAGCAGCGCTGCATCGTGTGCTGCTCGTAGACCGGCTTGCAGGTGCAGTAGCTGACCGGCACTTCGTATTCCTGGTAGACCGGCTTGCAGACGGTGTAGCAGCGCTGGGCCACGTGTTGCTCGTAGACCGGCCGGCAGGTGCAGTAATGCACCGGCACTTCGTATTCCTGATAGACCGGCTTGCAGACGGTGTAGCAGCGTTGGGCCACGTGCTGCTCGGTCTCCGTGTGACAGACGGTGTACTTACGAACCACGTCGAAGTCTTCGTACACCGGCTTGCAGACCGAGTAGTGCTGTTCGCAGACGTGCTGTTCGTAGACCGGCTTGTAGCAGACCGACCGGCACTGCCGCATGACGGTCTGGTAGACCTGCCGGTAGCAGACGCAGGGCTGCTCCTCCTCGACGGTGCGATAGCAGACGCGGTAGCGCACCGTCGGCAGACAGCATTGTTCGGGGGCGCAACACTCCACCGGATAATCACACGCCCCGCAGTGGGCGGCCGACGCCGGACGGGCCAGCGCCGCCAGGCCGAGCAAGGCCGCGGCCAGCGGAAACGCGACTTTCAGCCTCATCGGGGAACTCCTCGCATTCTGGTGTCGGGGCGAATCGGCCCCCGCCCGTCGGATCGTCCGGGGAACCTCGTAAAATGTGCCTGATGAACGCGGATAGGCAAAAGGAACTTGAAAGGAAAGCCGGGCGTTTGGGGGAAATATTGACGGTTCGGTAGGACTTTGCCGGCGGGGACGACTTTGCCGAGAATGGAGGCGAGCGGCCCGGCGTAAGCCGGCCGGTGCGTCTTCTTTTCCGCGGCGCTATGCTACACCGGCCGGCTTACGCCGGGCCGCTCGCCTCCATTCGGAGGATGCCGGAGTCGTCTTTTCCGGGCCGGACCCTTCTGGTATAAGCCGCCCCTCGGAACAGGGGAGGACGCCGATATGGATGAATCGCCGCCGACGGACGAGATCGCCCCGCTGCGGCTGGTATTGCAGCCGACCGGGGCCGTGGTCGAGGTGACGCGGCCGGACGTGGTCGTGGGCCGCCACAGCCTCGCCGACGTGCTCCTGGTCCTGCCGGACGTGAGCCGGCGGCATTGCCGCATGGTCCATTCCAACGGCCGTTGGGAGGTCATCGACCTTAAGAGCCTCAACGGCATCTGGGTCAACGACCAGGCCGTCGAACGGGCCGTGCTCAACCAGGGCGACATGCTGCGCGTCGGCGGCTTCACCTTCATGGTGGACCTGTCCAGGCCGGTGGCCGTCGTCGGCCCGCAAGACGGCGTCCTGCGCAGCATCTTCAACGCCCTGCCGCCCGCCGCGGACGAGTCCCAGTTGAGCCGCCGCCGGGCGTCGTGAGCGCGCCGCCCCTGGCGGGACCGGACGCCCGCGGCTAACATGACGGCATGGCTACCGGCGCCGTCCTGGAACGCGAAGAGTACATCGAACAGGCCTATTTCTTTCGCATCCTGCGCGACCGCCTGGCCGAGGGAATGGCCGCGCAGGAGGTGCTGGCGCGCATCGACCAGGAAGTCCTGTCCACCACGCGCCTGCCCTACGCCATCCAATTCCTCGCGACCGAGTTGAAGCACACCGGCCAGCTGTCGTCCGGCCTGACCCGCCTGCCGCACTACTTCACGCCGTATCAGGCGTTCGTGATACGCGGCGCCGAGGAGGAGGCGCGGCGCTTCCCGCTGGATTCGGCCCTGCTTGTCCTGCAGCGGGAGGCGGAGTACCACGCCGGTCGGCCCGGCCGGCCCGGCCTGTTCGTTTACCAGTTCGAGGTGCTGTCGCGCAACCGCCTGGGCTACGACGACGGCCTCAAGGCGATGGCGGCCGACCCGTTCTACGACCCCGACTGGTCGGCGTTCATCGACGACCTGCGGCCGCAGGTCGGCTTGGTGGACTTCGCCGACATTCTATTTCTGCGTTCCGAATACTATGTGAAGGAGAGGCGTCGGCAGGAGCCGGACTACGCGCCGCCGGCGCCGCCGCTGTTCGGCGAGAAGGAAGGGAAGATCGCCCGCGCCAACCGCGGCCGCGACCCGTTGTACCTGTTCGCGGCCCTGCAACGGCACCTCGACTACCCGGAGGCGCCGCGGCCGAAGGCGCGCGACGACGTGGGCAACAAGGTCCTGGTGTTGGAGGCGCGGCTGCGCGAGCTGGAGAAGCGGGTGAAATTGATGGACAGCGAATTGCGCGGCAAAATTAACCTGACTGAGTTCGGCAAACCGGAGGAATAAAGCATCGAACCGCCAAGACGCCAAGAACGCCAAGAATTGCTTCTTGGCGTTCTTGGCGTCTTGGCGGTTTATTCCCTTTACGCCGACGGCCGGCGGCAGCGGAAGGCGCGGAGCACTTCGTACAGGTCCGGCGTGACGGCGACCTCGTCGTCCAGGAAGTCTTGCAGCCACAGATGATTGTTTCGTTGGGCGAGGGTCAGCAGCGGCAGCAGGTCCGCCAGGCTGATCCGCACGTTCGGTTCCTGCGGTTCGGCGTCCTCGTCGAATGCCAGCGGATAGACGCGGAGATGAGCAGCCATTCGCATTCCTCCCTGCGACAAGCGTCCGATGGGTGAGCCTCGTTGGCCGGCCGTGGCGTTACGGCCGGACGGTTCTCCCTGTTCATCGGCCGGGAGCGGCCGATAACTTCGGCCATTCTCCGCGCCAACGACAATTCCGCGACGGCCCGCGCGGACTGGTGCGGCCGCGCCGTCCGCCGTATCATGAACCGACAAGGACCGCGCCCCCGACGGCCCGAGGACCATTCACCCCATTCCCCCGGCCCGCCATGCGAACCTCGTTCGTCGTCCTGGGCGACGGCGCCTGGGGCACCGCCGTCGCCCTGCTGCTGGCCCAAAATCCGCGTCACCGCGTCGTCCTCTGGAGCGCCCGCGAGGAAAACGGTCGGCTCCTCCACGAACACCGCGAAAACGTCCGCCTGCTGCCCGGCGTGCCGATCCCCGAAAGCGTGGAGCTGACGACCGACGCGGCCCACGCCACGGCCGACGCCGACCTGTGGGTGGCCGCGATCCCGACGGTGTATTTGCGCCAGACGCTCCAGAAGGTACGACCGCAACTGCGGCCGGGACCGCCGGTGCTCAGCCTGGCCAAGGGCATGGAACGGGAGACGTTCCTGCGCCCCACGGAGATCCTGACGCAAGTGCTGGGCGTCGATCGGGTGGCGGCGCTGAGCGGGCCGAGTCACGCGGAGGAGGTCAGCCGCGGGCTGCCCACGTCGGTCGTCGTCGCCAGTCGGGAAGTGGAACTGGCGCGATGGGTCCAGGGCCATTTCAGCACCGACCGCTTTCGGGTCTACACCAATTCCGATCTTATTGGCGTGGAATTGGCGGGGGCGCTGAAGAACGTGATCGGCGTGGCGGCCGGCATCAGCGACGGACTGGGTTTCGGCGACAACACCAAGTCGGCGCTGATGGCGCGCGGCCTGGTGGAGATGACGCGCTTCGGCGCGGCCCTGGGCGCGGAGGCGTCGACCTTCGCGGGCCTGGCGGGGCTGGGCGACCTCATCACCACCTGCGTGAGCCGGCACGGCCGCAACCGCCACGTCGGCGAACGCATCGGCCGGGGCGAGCGGCCCGACGCCGTGGTCGGCGGCATGGCGATGGTGGCGGAAGGCGTCTACACGGCCAAGGCGGTCCACGAACGGGCGCTGCGGATGGGCGTGGACCTGCCGATCACAGCCGAGGTGTATCGCGTTCTGTACGAGGGCAAGGATCCGCGGGCGGCGGTGAGCGATCTGATGCTGCGCTCGCCCAAGGGGGAGGAGGGGTTGCCGTGAACGGACTGCGTCATGCGTTCAAGGAGTGGGCCGTGATCTGCGCGGCGCTGGCGGAGGGACGCCAGGCCGTCGTGCTGCGGAAGGGCGGCATCTCCGAGAAAACGGGCGAATTTCAGATCGAACATACGCGCTTCTGGCTCTACCCGACCTACGTCCACCAGCAGCTCGACGGCGTGGCCGCGGACGCGCTGCCGCTGCTGGAACGGGCCGAGGCGGAACGGCCGCCGCCGGGCGTGGTGCGGCTGACGCACTTCGCGGAGACGGGCGGCGTCTACCACCTGCACAACCTGGCGGCGGCGCTGCTGCTGGGCGGAATGCACTGTCTGTCGGCGGCGACGGTGAAGTCGCGGTTCGAGTACAAACGTCCGGGGCTGTATGTATTGCCGGTGCGGGTCTACCGTGCGGCGAGCGCGACCGACCTGCCGGAGACCGCGTATTACGCCGGATGCCGGAGTTGGATCGAACTGGAGCGCGAGTTACCGACGGATGGGGCGACGCCGGTGCTGACGGATGAGGCGTTCCGTGAGGTGCGGGAGCGGCTGGATCGGCTGCTGAATCCGACGGCGACGGTGTGAGGGGGAAAAAGGTTTTCGCCGGCCGATGCGAGGAGGTAGAATACCAACATGACGCCAGAACAATTTGACGAAACGCTGCGCTCGTTCGTGAAACGCCGGCCGTTCTTTCCATTCGTTGTGGAACTCGCCGACGGCCGTCGCATCCTCATCCCGGATTCGCACGTGGCGTTCGGGGGCGGAGTGGCCGGCTTTATTAACGAGGAAGGGGCGTTGGACGGATTTTCCTACGATGAAGTCCGGTCCATGCACTTCGCGACCCCAGAGACAGCCACGTGACGCCGGAGCAATTCGATCAGGTGCTTCGCGCTTTTGTCAGGCGACGCCCCTTCCGGCCCTTCCTCATTGAACTCATCAGCGGTGATCGGTTGCGGGTCGCTCACCCCGAGGCCATCGAATTACGCGGCGAAATGTGGGTGGTCGTGGCGGGGCCGGGGCGGCAATATCGCGTCTTCGTCGCCTCCGCCGTGTGCCAGCTGCTCGATCCCCCGGAACCGGCCGGGGCGTGACTGTTGGACGGAAACATGCCTCGATTCCACCTGCCGACGGAAACCAGGGCTGTAGGGCCAATGGTCGATCCGCAGGATAACCCGGTTGAGGCGCGCCGCCAGGCGGTCCAGGCGGAACTCGACGCGCGCCGCCCGGCGGCCGAGCGAAACCGGCTGGGCCAGTTTGCCACACCCAACGCCCTGGCGGTCGAGATCGCTCGCTACGTCCAGTCCCTAGCGAACGGGCTGCCCGCGTTCCGTTTCGCCGATCCGTCCGTCGGCACGGGAAGCTTCTACTCCGCGGCGTTGACCGTCTTCGGGACGGGGCGGATCGAGGGCGCCGTCGGCGTCGAACTCGACCCGGCCTTCTGCGACGCCGCCCGCGACTTATGGGGCGGCGCCGGCCTTGAGGTCGTCCACGGCGACTTTACCAAGGTGGTCGCCAGCGACGGGCGGCCTCCTTCGCCCAACCTGATCCTCGCCAATCCGCCCTACGTCCGGCACCACCACCTCGAGCGCGAGGACAAGCAGCGCTTGCAGGCCCTCGTCCGCCAGATGACGGGAGTCGAAATTCATGGCCTCGCCGGCCTGTACGTCTACTTCCTCCTCCTCGCCACGGCATGGATGGAGGACGGCGGCTACGCCGCGTGGCTCATTCCCTCGGAGTTCATGGACGTCAACTACGGGGCGGCCCTCAAGCGCTTTTTGACCGATCGCGTCACGCTCATCCGCGTACACCGCTTCGATCCCGACGACGCCCAGTTCGGCGACGCGCTGGTGTCGTCGGCCGTGCTGGTCTTGCGCAAAGCGGCGCCCCCGGCCGGACACGTCGTCGCGTTCAGCTTCGGCGGCGCGCTCGCCGCACCGCATTCGTGCGAATCGATCCCCGTCGAGCGACTCCGCGAGTCCCGCAAGTGGACGGCCTATCCCGGCCATGCCCGGAACGATCGGCGGACGTGCGCCGACGAGAAGGGGCCGACGCTCGGCGACTTTTTCCGGATCCGGCGCGGCATCGCCACGGGGAGCAACCAGTTTTTCATCCTCGAACGCGCCGAGGCCGAGCGCCGCCGCCTCCCCGATCAATACCTGCGGCCGATCCTTCCCAGCCCGCGCCGCCTCCACACCACCGTCATCGAACCCGACACGAAGGGCTATCCCCTCCTCGACCGTCCCCTCTGCGTCATCGACTGCGACCTGCCGGAGGGCGTTTTGAAGGAGCGGCACCCGGCTCTGTGGGACTATCTCCAGACCGCCGAGCAGCTCGGCGTCAGGCAGGGCTATCTCGTCGGTAAGCGCACGCCGTGGTACAAGCAGGAGCACCGCGAGCCGGCGCCGTTCCTCTGCACCTACATGGGGCGCGGCTCCGACGAAAAACGGCCCTTCCGGTTCATCTGGAATCGTTCGCGGGCCATCGGCTCCAATCTCTATCTCATGCTTTACCCGAGGAACGAACTGGCGGCGATGCTGCGCCGACACGCCGCCCGCGCCGCCGACGTCTTCGCTTTGCTCGGGGAGGTTACCGGCCATGAACTCCGGGCCGAGGGTCGGGTCTACGGCGGCGGCCTCAACAAGATTGAGCCGAACGAACTGGCGCGAATCTCCGCGGCGCCGTTTGTACAACGATGGCCGGAGCTTCGGCCGTCGGTGCCGCGACAGGCAAAACTCTTCGATTAAGCGAACCGAGATCCGGAACGAGTGCCTATTAGGAGTCGATCTACGCAAAGAACCGCAATTGCCTTGGCGGCGGCCCTTGGACTCTTGAACGCCGCGACGGCCCGCGCCGAATCCACCGACGCCGCCATCGACGCCACGGTCAAAAAAGCCCTCGACGCCTGGCGCGTCCCCGGCGTCGCCGTCGCCGTCGTCCGCGACGGCGAGGTCATTTATCTCAAGGGACACGGCGTCCGCAGTCTCGATGCCGACGACCCCGTCACGCCCGACACTATTTTCCCCATCGGCTCCTGCACCAAGGCCTTCACCACCACGGCGATGGCCATGCTGGTGGACGAAGGCAAAATGGCCTGGGACGATCCCGTCCGCAAACATCTCTCCTATTTCCATCTCGGCGACCCACTGGCCGACAAGCAAGTTGCCTTACGCGACCTCCTATGTCATCGTACCGGATTGGCCCACCACGACCTCCTCTGGTATCGGTCGCCGTGGCCGCCGGAGGAGATCGTCCGCCGGGCCGGCTTGCTGCCGCTCGATCAACCGTTTCGCACGCGCTTTCAGTATCAGTCCACCATGTTCATGGCGGCGGGGTTGGCCCTGGCCGCGACGGCGGATCGGCCGTGGCAGGACTTCGTGCAAAAACGACTGTTCGAGCCGCTGGGCATGAAGTCCTCGTGCTTCACCTCGACGGAGGCCGCCAAGGCGCCCGACCGCGCGGCCGGACACCGCCTCAACCGCCTCGGCCGGGCGGAGGTCGTCGATTACTACCCGATGGAGCATCCCGACCCGGCCGGCTCCGTCCATTCCACGGCGCGCGATCTGGCGCAATGGGCGATCTTCCAACTCGGCGACGGCCGGTTCGGCGACCGCCGCCTCGTCTCGGCCGCCAACCTGGCGGAAACGCACACGCCGCAGATGGTCATCCGCCTCGAAGGCGTCGAGCGCGATTTGCACCCGGAGGCGGTGCAGATGAGCTACGGCCTCGGCTGGGTGCTGGAGGACTACCGCGGCGTCGGCCTCTGCTCCCACGCCGGCGCCATCGACGGCTTTCGCGTCCAGATCACCCTGGTCCCAAAAGAGAAAATCGGCATCGTTATACTCGCCAATTTGCACTTCACGCGTATGGACTTGGCCCTGAGCAACGCGCTGGTGGACCTGCTGCTCGGCCTGCCGCGCCGGGACTGGAACGCCCTGTTGGCCGAGGCGGTGCGCAAGGACGAGGCGGCCGCGGCCGAGAAGGCGCGCGAGCGGGAGGGCCTTCGCCACCACGATACGACGCCTTCGCACGAACTGGCGGCCTACACCGGCGTTTACGAACATCCGGCCTACGGCACGGTCAAGGTGACGCTGGAGCGGGGCGCGCTGGTGTGGACGTGGAACCACTTCCGCACGCCGCTGGTGCATTACGAATACGACACCTTTACGGCGCCGCTGGAAGACATCGGCACGCCGCAAATCGAGTTCCAGACGGCCGCCGACGGTGCCGTGGCCGCGATGAAGGTGTCGGCGCCGATGGGCGTCGAGTTCGTGCGGAAGTGAAGCCTGGCGGGCGGACGGCCGATACTACGAAGGGGGCCGGGCCTCCTTTCCCCGCCCGCCCCATTTTCCCGCTCGCCGGAGTTGACCGCACCACGATGGACGACGTTGTTTGCCTTCCCACACTGGACGGTTTGCGCGCCCACGTCCTCAAAATCCTCTGCGAACACGACCGGCTCGACCCGAACCAGACGCCGTTGCACGAAGCGGTTGTCACCCGTTCGGGCCGGCCGTGCGGGTTGTTCTTTCAGGTGCAGGGGCCGCGCCTTGTCCGGGCCTACGCCGTGTGGGCCGGCGAGGAGGGTCGCCTCCTTTTCTACGATTCCACCGGCCGGCGTTTCGCCCAGGCGCGGCTGAGCGACGCGCCCGACCCGCTGCGCCTGGCGGGTTAACCTCCCCTCCCCTTTCCGCCCTCTTCTTCGCTACGATAAGCGCAGGTCGCCGGCGCGTTGTTGCAAGGAGAAGTGGACCGCCATGTCCCCGTTCCGCCGCGTGGAGGGCCGCGACGCCGGACCCGCCGCGCTCGGCGTCCTGGCGCCGCCCGGCCGCCGTACCTTCCTGATCCTCCGGCCGCGGGCGCTGCCGTGGGATTTGGTGTTGCTGCGGCCGGAGCACGGTTCTCTGTTCCACGAGATGGACCGGGAGGAGGCGACGGCGTCGGCCGGACAACTCGGCCGCGCCCTGGAGGAGTGGGCGGCCGGCGGCCCCGGCCGTGTCGAGACGGTAGCCGCGCCGCAAGGTCAGGGCGTCTGGCTGCGCGTCCACGCGGGGCCGTTCTCGCTGTTGCTCTGCCCGCGCGCGCCCGGCCGGCCCTACGAGGCCCAGCGCTTCGCCGACCACGACGCGGCGCGGGCGGCGGCGGCCGACCTCGCGCCGGTCCTGCAACCGCCGCCCTGCGGCCAACAGGAAATTTACTTCAACACGCGGCACTTCAGCCGTTGACCCGCGGTCCCCACGCCATGCCCTACACCCCGATCCTGGCCACGCTGGGCTATCTTCTGTCGCCGGACGGCCGGCAAGTGCTGCTGGTCCACCGCAACCGCCGGCCCAACGACGCCCATTTCGGCAAGTACAACGGCCTGGGCGGTAAACTGGAGCCGGACGAGGACGTTGCAGCCTGCCTGCGCCGGGAGGTGCGCGAGGAGAGCGGACTGGAGTGTGAAGAGTTGCGGCTATGTGGCACGATCAGCTGGCCGGGCTTCGGCAAGGGCGGCGAGGACTGGTTCGGCTTCGTCTTCCGCGTGGACCGCTGGGGCGGGACGCCGCCCGCAGAAAACGCTGAAGGCGATCTGATATGGGTGGATATCGGGCGCGTTCTGGAGTTGCCGCTCTGGGAGGGCGACCGCCATTTCCTGCCGCTGGTGTTCGACCGCGGCGGGCGGCCGTTTCACGGGGTGATGCCGTACCGGGATGGCCGACCGGTGGCGTGGACGTATAGCCTGCTTTGAAAACGCCGTCGCCATGACGCACGTCTTTGTAACGCATGCGCCTCACGCCGGGTTTTCCAGCACGGTGGAGAACTTGGCCGCGTGCAGGTAATTACTCGCCCTGTTTGTGGAAACAGCCCATCCGTTGTTAGCTTTGTAACCTCCCCAGAAGAAAAAA
>Ga0182024_10006848_pt1 | contig 24837 bp, 20 predicted proteins | sample P32metaG_FD_120480 | JGI IMG/M metagenome (GOLD analysis project Ga0182024, IMG submission 120480) | Permafrost microbial communities from Stordalen Mire, Sweden - P3-2 metaG (Illumina Assembly) | ecosystem: Environmental > Terrestrial > Soil > Wetlands > Permafrost | place: Sweden: Stordalen...
CGGTTGTCGTCGATTATTTTGGACCGTCCGACCTCACCAAATCGTACGGACGGAGCGTCGATGCGGCCGAAGTACTGCCTCTGTTCCTGGGCGGTGATCTCGCCCATGCCCGAGCCATGCATCTCCGCGCCAGTCCGCTCAATTGGGTGACGCCCGACGCCGCTCCGACCCTCGCGATTCAGGGAACGAAGGACCGTTACGTGAACTATGAGCAGTCGGTCTGGATCGTCGATCGTCTCCTTGCCGTCGGCGTCGAGGCGGAACTCGAGACTATTGAAGGAGCCGACCACGGGTTCAAAGGCGCCGATGCCGAGCGTGCGGATAAGCGCATGATGGCGTTCTTCGACCGCTACCTGAAGTAGCCTCGCTATTGAAAACCGTCATTCCAGCCGATAAGAGGTTGACGGATTCTCAATGCGCTGCCTGCACTGCAACAAAAAACTGAGTCTGCTGAAGTTGGCGAAGGGAGACAGCTTCTGCTCCCACGAGCACTTCGACGCTTATCAGCTCAAGTTATCAAAGGACGCCATCGAGCGACTAATGAGCGTGCCCGCTGAGGAAGCGCCTAAAGCGCCGCTCGTCGTTAAACAGATAGACGTTAAACAGATAGACGCCAAGCAGACAGGCAATAACGATGCGCCCAAAGAAAATGCCGCTCTCGCGCGACTGACTGCCTCCTCTCCTCCTCCGCTGCCAGAAGCCGTGGCGTCTCAGGCTCCGCCGTACGCACCCTTCGCAACTTCGCCACTGCCTCCTTGTTCTCTGAATCCCGCACTCCCAGTCGCGAACGGACCAGAGGGAGGCGAATCAGTCGAACCCTCTCGGATACTCTCATTTCCCGTTCACCCGGTGGACGAGACCGTTTGTGTCCTTAGTCTGTATCTTCGATTGGGTCTCGCCGGAACAGAACCCAAAAACTGGACATCGAAGCCGCGTCTCATCGTGACGCCTGAGAATTTTCGCCTCGATATTAAGCACCCTCGACTCGGACTTAGCCCGGAATTTCCAAAAATCGAGAGTCTGGCAGCGGTCGATGACGATCCGTTGAAAGAAACAATGCCATTCGTTGAGGCTGCTCCTTCCATCGAACCCGTGACGTGCGCGGAGCCCGCACCCATACAGGTCTCCGAGCCGCATGGGCTACTGCCGATCGAGAATCTGGCGCACGCAGAGCCGGTTACGCCGATCGAGCCTGCTGCGCCGGTCGCCGCCGATCCTGTGGTCGAGGCATTGCCATTCGTCGAGCCTGCACCTCCTGTCAAACCGGTGATGCACCCGGAGCCCGCGCGCACCGAAGAGCCGCGTGTGCCGCTCCTGATCGAGAATCTGGCGCACGCAGAGCCGGTTACGTCGATCGAGCCTGCTGCGCCGGTCGATGCCGTTCCTTTGGTCGAGGCCCTTCCGTTTGCCGAGGCCGCCGCTTCCACCAAACCCGTGATGCCCGCTGAGCCCGCGTCCCTCAGGCCCATCGAACCTTCTGAGCCGCGTGTGCCGTTCCTGATGGCGCCTTCCTTCCGGGCCAGAAGAGGAACACCAATTCTCCTCCACAGCGGGGCTAGTGCCAAACCCAAGGTTTCGAAGCTACCCGCTGTTCTCAATGGCAGTCCGCCGCGCCTCGATTCGTGCGGGGCGATTCCGAACTTCACGAGCTTTGCCGGACCCGCCGCGATCCAGTTGCGCGATTCGACCGCGTTTTGGATCAGGAGCGCTTCCGAACTCACGATGCAGCCGGCTTCCGTTCTACCGAACGCGAAAGAGCAGATCTGTGGAGACGCATGGAGTCCTTCGGACCGCCGGATCACGATCAACCTTCCGGCTCTCGAGGCAAGCTGGGCTTCGATGCGTTCCCTGGATTTCGACTTGCCCAAGCCGGCTTCTCTGCTGTCTCGTCCAGATCCGGTGCGCCTGCGCAAAGTCGATCCACAACAACTCCTCGCGGGAACTCCGCTGGACGTTGTTTCATTGTTTCTTGGTGTTTTGGAAACCCGTCCGCTCGGGCGGGAGCCTTTGTTCGTCGATCTACCGGCTTACCCGACCGAATCCGGCTGGCGAGCGATCCTAGCGCCGGTTGCCGACCCGGAGCCTTTTCGTGCTGCCTGGCAATATCGAACTAGTCACTTTACTTTGCCGGATCCGATTGTCGACCGACCAAAAGAGCCGATGCCGCCGCTGGCGTCACTCCAGTATGTACCAGCTTGTATCAAAATGGATCGCATTGAGAAAACTGAACTTCCTGCTCCATACATCGCAACGGACCTGCATCGCCAGACCGCGTGGCCGGGAACCGATTCTGCGTCCGTCCCCTTGGATTCGGAACCAAGCTTGATTTTCATTGGTTTGAAGACGCTGCCGCAAGCTGCGGACATGCCGGCCGGTCGTTTGAAAACCGGTTCAGGCGCTCCAACTCTTAGCTGGGAACCATGCCTACAGACCTCGCAAGCTCCTCCAACCACGAGGTTTCTGCCCGTCCGAAATGGTACTGTCCTGCCGACCGCAATAAACTGGCCGCTATTGGAGCCGGTACCTCGTTAATCTGCAGCAAACTATGCAGACCTTAGACCTTGATGCCGATCACTAAGTAGGACTCGAATGGGATCGAGGCCACGTAAGGAAATATGGAAAACTCAAACACCAATCCTGGGAGCGTAGCGACGGCCGAACCCGAGGCTCCAAACAGCGACGCAGCGCTACGGTCGTTGGCGCTCGCGGTCTCATTGCATCTGAGGGGTTCACAGGAACAGGCTCTGAAAGAGCTGGACCGTGCTGAGGCGCATGCGAGCGCGAGCGACCTCCCTGAAATTCATGCCGCCCGCGGCCATATTAATTCCGAACTCGGCCGCTTCGACGCAGCCGCCGTCAGCTTCACACGGCTGGTGGAACTGCTGCCCGACGATATTCCGACACGTTACAAACTCGGTTTATGCCTTCAGCATCTGGGCCGCCATGCGGAGGCGCTCGAGAATTTCCGCAGGGCAATCTCGCTGGGCGATCAGGATTTGAAAACCAAGCTCGCCGCCGGCGCGTGCCTGCTGCAGCTCAACGACGGAAAGGCTGCAATAGAGGTCCTCGATCAAGCCTTGGCGCAAGCTTCGGATTCAGAGGAAGCTCGATTCGGAAAAGCCGTCGGATTACAGTTGCTGTGGGAATTCGACGAGGCCACCGCGCTCTATGAGCAGATTCTGGCGGCGAACTCCCAGTCGGTGGATTCACTTGCGAACCTCATTAGCTTAAGCCTTCAGCGGAAGGATTACGCTGCGGTTTGCATCTGGAGCGATCGATTACTTGTCGAACGGCCCGACGCCATGGCAGCCCTTGTAGGGCTCGCCGGTGCGGCCTTCGCGAACGGCGATTTCGAAGCCGCGGCTAAACACACGGCCCGCCTGACGGAACTGGCTCCGAATTCCTACGATCACTGGTTCAACCTGGGCGTAGCACTGCAGCGATTGGGACGTCTTTCCTCATCCGCCAACGCCTACCAGCGCGCCGGCAACATCCGGCCCGAAGCGACTTTCGCGCACATCAACCTGGGAGTCGTCTACCGCGAATTGGGCGAGTTGGCGAACTCCCGCGCCGCGTTCGAGCGCGCGGTGCGGGCTGCGCCGGAACGAGCCGATTTGAGGCTGGAACTTGCTTCGATCATCGAACGCCAGGGTTGTTTCGAAGAGGCCGAGTCGCTCTATGCGGCCCTGGTCAAAACGAATCCGGAACTGGAAAATGCCTGGTTCAGGCTAGGCTATCTCCGCCTACAGCGCGGCGATCACGCTGGTAGTATTCCAGCGTTCGAAGCCTGTATCAAGAATCACCCCGACTGGCCCGAAGCCGAAATGAATCTCGGGCTGGGGCATACTCGCGTCGGCCAATACGATCAGGCCGAAGCGGTGCTGACCAACCTGCTTCACCGGAATCCGAAATCGATCGATGCCCTGAACGGCTTGGCCGTCGCCTCCCTCGAACGCGGGGATCACGAGAAAGCACTCAGCTATCACCTGGCTCTCATCGACGCCGGCGAGACGTCTCCGGAGATCTGCTACAACGCCGGACTCCTTTCTCAGCAGCTAGACCAATCCGAGAATGCGGTTGGTTTATACCGCTCCGCACTCGATCTTCGTTCCGACTTCCCGGAAGCGTTATCGAATCTCTGCCACGTGCTGCAAATTCTTGGCAGGGGCGACGAAGCGCTCGACACTTGGGTTGCGGCGCTTGAGAAAAAGCCGGAACTGGCTCGCGGATACTTCCTCCGCTAACTCTATCGGGCAGGGCGGCCGATTCGTGCCGTCCTGCCTGCTCGTCTCCTGCCCTGCTCGTCTAGCGAACTGCCATTTCCTGGCGTGTTTCCGATTCAATCCTCGCAATCAACTGACCAGTCGCCTCGCCGGCGACATGTTCCACTACGAAGACGGTGGTGTGCGTTTTCAGGATTGGAGTCTGGCCCTCGATTTCGAGGCCGCACGTGCCATCCCCAAGCCACCCGTTGATCTGCTGAACTCGCGCGGCGATATCGGTTGCCGTGGCCTCAAAGACGGTGACGAGCTGATCTTCCGACCAGCGGAAGATCATATCGTACGGCCGGATCGCCGCGGCGAATTTGTCTCCCAGCGCTTTCATGATGTGGCCCGCGCCCGGTCGTAGTTGCGTCGAGACTTCCTCTGTTCGAGCCGCCACGATCACGCAGAACTGCTGTTTTTTGCCAATCTCCGTTTCGATTCGCACTTCCGCTGCCGCCCGGTTCAGAAGCCCTGTTTCCAAATCGATGAAGGTCGAGGCGGTAGCCTCAGCGAGCCACGCCTCGATTTCTTTCCGGCGTTGTCGCAAATCCTCGATCGACGCTAGTTTCTCGGTTCTCGCCCGGCGTGCATAAGCGCTGAGACCCGACGCGTAACGCTTGACCGATATCCGGAGTTGAGCTTCTTCATCAACTTCCGCCGCCGTCGCGATGTGTTCCGCCAGATCGTCGATAAACGCGGTTTGCAGATCCGCGGATGCGATCAGCGTTTCCTCGGTCTCACGCAGATGGTCCAGAAGCATCGCCGCGTGATTCGACCCCGCGCTGGTCCACGCGCTCGCGGTCCGCGAATACTCAAGCAAGTCGGTCTCCACCGCGTCGCGGCTCTGCTCAAGCGCCTGGGGAGTGGCATCGAAACCCAGTCTTCTCGGCAATTTCAACAACCGGTCGCGATACATCGCGCCTACTGAAGGGCATACTTCAGCCATGCAGTTTCCAATGGCAACAACGGTGCGCAGATAGCAGGCAAGCGCGGTTTGCTCTGCGGCCGGACTTGGCGAATTAGAGGTGGAGCTCATTACTTTCCCAATGGATTGATCGGCATTCCCGGGCCATCTGCGGCTAGGGGAAAAACCTGATAAAAAAATACGCGCCGGGCTGCTCACTAGGGCCGATCGCGCGTCATCCCTTAGTAGAGGCGATGCTGCCTCAAGAAAGGACCAAATTATGCGCAATTATTCCTCAGAAGAAAAGGCAAATGAAAATGCAACCACCAACCATTCTTTCGACCCTCGAAGGACCGCCCTGCTCGCCTATGAGTTTTGGCGTAGCCGAGGCTGTCCAGAAGGCTCACCGGAGCAGGATTGGTTCCTGGCCGAAGAGCAGTTGAGACATCAGCAGAGTTTCAGCGCTCAAAAAGCTGCGTGAAATTCGCGCCCTAAAACCGCGGCTCCGGAGTTCGTGCAGGCTCCGGTTCCGATCCCGGCAGATTCGGCCGCAACCGCTCGACGCGCCATGTGACTTTATTCCCTTGTTCCCTTTCCGTGCGATTGATCCGCAGTCTCGCATGGGCGAGATAGTTTAAATGCACGCGGTCGAACGCGAGCCCGGCCGACGCCATCAACTTCATGTAATCGCCATGCGCGGTTTCGTCCGGAGCCTCCGTATAACCCGAATCCCACGTTATATCCGGGGACACGCCACCGGTAGCACCGGCGCCTCCTCCGGCAGCTCCGCCGCGTCCGGCCGAGCCTTTGAGCGCCATGTAAATGCGGATTCCGTCTACCACCGGCTGCTGCATGTCGTCCGGCTGCCATCGCTGCCCGAATCTCTGATACCGCGCGTTCATCCGATTTTCGAGATCCAGCAGCCCTGGCACATTCCTCTGCGCCTCAACGATGCGATCGCGAATCTCATACGCGATTTTCTCGCTGTACAGATGCATCTCATCGCGCAGGTACGTCAGGCTCGTGAACCATCCCCGCGGAATCCACCAAGTGCGACCGCTGTTCGCCCCTTGCCGTGTGGTCACCCACGCCGAATATTCCGAAAAGGGTTGCACCCATTCATGCGACGGATATCCGTGAGGATTCAGAAACGCATCGGGCAGCCATGCGTCCAGCAACAGCTTCCGCGTTCGCGATTCCGGATAAATCGGATCAGTCTCGGCTTGCCCTGCCGCCACGTCCGCCGCGAGCGACCCGTGATAGCCCGGATGCAGCATGTTGTTCGGCGTAATTTCGGCGAGCTGCACTGAAAGATCCGCACCATCGCTATTCGTGATCGGATGCAGCACCACGTTGACTTGCTTAAGCAGCGCGCGCGTCGCCTCATCGGTGACCAGTTGCTCGCCGAGCTTGTCGATGTGGCTGGTGCTCGAGACCTCATTCGCGTGCTGCCGCCCGCTATAAAGAATCGAAGCCTTTAACGTTGTTTCCTTGGCCCACGAACGCAACTGCGCAGGCGATGGCAGCATCACGTCGGCGGCCCACAAATTCTGCCCCAGATAGCTCCGTCCCATCCAATACGCATTGACTCCGGGAGATTCGCTCAACTTCGCTAAAATCGACGCGTTTTCCTCGGGTGAGATCGGCTCGTCCCATTGCACGGCGTTCCTCTTCTTGTCACGGTAATCGCTAATCATCGGCCGTTTCGCGACCGGAGCCGAAACGTTCCAACTCCCGATCTCGCGCGGCGCAGGGCTATCGACTTTCTCCGAGAGAGGCAAAGGTAGCTCGAACTCGACTGCCATTTTGCGCAGATGCGGATAAGCCAACTCATCCTTATATAACCCCGCCAATTGCAAAGCCTCCAACCAACGAATCTGCCCCTGCGCCTGCTCGGCTGGAAAAACTCCGCGTTCGATTTGTGTCGTGCCCTCCAGTTTTACCCAGTCGTTATATTTGTCATCCTTGAAGTCAGCGGGAAGAAGCCAAGTGAGGCTCGTAGGACCTTCGACGCTCGCCCGAGCTTCAATCAATCGCGGCTGCATCGCCCCCGTCAACGCGTACAGATTCCGCTTGCGCTCGTGATGTTTCCCCTGCGCATCGGTCCACCTCAGCTCGACCATCGGATTCGCCGCCGGCTTGGCATAAAACTCAATATGAACGTGCCCGTCTTTCCCGTCGTCCGGCGCGTGAACGATCGGAATAATGCGGCCCACGTAGGTCACCGGGCGCCCCGCTTCCATATCGCCGATCATGTTGGCGAAATTTTCAGTCGAGTAAAACGTATCCTCCTGTAACGCTTCGAGCGACGATATATGTTCCTTGTCGATGCCGAGACTAAAGTCCGGTTCGCTCATATGAATATCGATTTTGAGCGTGTCGAAAATCGGCGCGAACTCCGGCCGCAGCTCTCCATGCGACTGCGACATGACGTGCCGGAAAATTCTCGGCAGCGTCTCGTTCTGATAGTGATCCCAAAATTCCTCGATGTCGGTTTTGATGCGCTGATCCAAAATGACGCTCGACCCCGCTTCGATCCGCACCCACCCCGTATCCACCTGCACCTGTTCATACGGTTTGATCACTCCGTTGTAAGGCTGCATGACGGTAGTGACCGTAAACTCACGGCTCAGCAATTCCCTGCCTGCCGAATCGTAGGCGTGTACGCGATACGTCGGCCCCTGCTCGAATTCATCGAGCTGAATCTTTTCGAGTGGAATCCCCAACTGCTTCGCCAACGCCTCATCGACCGGATAGAGCTCATGAACCCAGCGCGCCGGCGAATACATCGCCCGCATCCCCGTCGAGTCCTCGTTTTTCTTAAACCCGATCTTGATCGACGCCACCGGCTTGCCCTTGAGCTGCGGCGCGATTTCATCCATCAGCCAACTAAAGCCCTGTTTATAGGCGCACAGCACAACAACCGACGCTTGCGTGGCGCCGTTCCGAATCAACGTTGCGCGAATCTGCCTGGCAAGCTTTTCTCGCTGCTCCGGCCCCTCGCTGACCCGTGCGAGCAGCTTCACCGCAGCCTGCCCCTTCAATCGCGGCAGCGCCCTTCGCACCGCGGCGAGAAGCCTCGTTCCTTCCCAAGGAATCGTCAAGTCTTCCTGAAACGTCGGCGTACCCTGATGAAACGCGTATCCCGGAGCCCGATAATGTAGCGACGGAGTCTTTTCGCAACACTGCGTGCCCGCGTGCAGACTCCCCGTCTCGACCTTGACCGAAGTTTTGAGTTTGCTGCCGACTTCTTTCGCGACGATATCCTTCAACCCCGCATCCGCGATATCGACAAAAACCCTCGCTTCGACATCGTGCACCGGACCCGAAATTTCCTCCATCCATTTGTCGAGCCGGTACAATGCAACGCTCGCTTGGCCCGCCGAAGAACGGAGAGAAAAGAAACGGTGTAGATCGTACCGAATCTCCTCCAACGATAAGTTCTGCTTTCCGGCTTCCCACAAATTCGGAAAATGTTCAGACAGCAGCCCAAGCGCCGCGGTCCGATCCCCGTTCACCAGCACCGCGCTCTGTCGCCCAAACGCCTTATCGACGATTCGCAATTCTCCTTCGGCTGCCGCCAGTCCCTTACTCGGAATCGGATCTTCCTCCCGCAATTTGCGAATCGCTTCCTTCGCCAGATCAGAGCCCTCAACGATCACCGATTTCGTGCGCACGTCTCTGAATGCCACTCCGTTATCCGGAGTCGCGAGTGGCAGCGTGATCCCGGTCGTCTCGAGTCCCATCCGAGCCGCCAGATTCGCCATCGCGATTCCCGCCGCACCCGCGGGCACATAAAGCTGCGAATCGAGGTTCGAAGGAATCGGCATTCTCGGAGTCCCGCGAAACAATCCGCGCATCGTGTACAGAGTCGCCAGATCGAGCCGCTGAGGACCCGCTTCAGCATCGGTCGGCGGCACCGCACCGGCCGTGGGAGCGGCGGGCGATTCATCCGCCATCGGCGTCTCGCGAACCACGGGAGTCTTCGAAATTTCGATCAGCTCATGGACATTCGCGAGCTTGGGAGACTTGATCGCAGCCGCCAGATCTTCTTGCGTAGCCGATCCGGTGAAAAGCACTCGGCTGAGGCCGGCCTTGCCCTTGCGGTAGACCAACCCAATCGGGGTAGCCTTCACTACTTCGCCGAGCGCACCTAACTTTTCGCCGGGAACCTTCCATAAGTACGGAGCGCGCGATGCGAATCCCTCCGCTGCAGCCAGTAATCCCGCGTCGTCATGCCCGAGTACCATCAAGTTCCCGTCAGCGGCAAAAACTCCGCCCTCGCCCTCCTTTAAAACTGTCGAATAGTTGTAAACGGCAACCCTGTATTTGTCGGGAACCGCGCCGCTACCGATCCAGATTCTCGGACCAACGGCGAGTCTCGGGCTCTCGTTCGGTATCACCAGCGGAAGAGTCAACCCCGTCGATCCAAATCCCAAGCGTGCCGCGATATCCGCCGCAGCCGTGTTCTCTGCGGCCGTCGAATTCGCTGGCACAACCACCTTGCCCGCGATGAAATCGACGATCCCGTCGCCGTTCGTATCCTGGAGCATCCAACCAGGCGAAAACGGGTCGCACAAACGATCCGCTGCGTGCTGATACAAATCGACCGGTGTCTGGAAGCACACCGCGAGCGCGAGCAGCACGCAGCGGATCGTCATGACGCTATTGCAAATCGCCCTTCGGCATCGAACCGGAGATAAACTCCCCGATGTCGTGCTTCAACTTGGCGTGCGAATCGGTGTCGATATATAGCATGTGCCCCGCCTGGTAGAAATCCCACGTGATGTTTTTGTGCATCTCCGGACTAAGGCCCATGTGGTTGAATGTATACTCCACCGCAAAATATGGCGTCGCCAAATCATAATATCCGGCCGCGACCATCACCTTCATGTACGGATTCTTCACCATCGCGTTGCGCAGTAGGTTTGTCGTATCGCCGAACGCATTCCCCCCGCCGTAATCCCACGGCTGAACGCCGCCGCTGGTGTAGTAATACATGTCGGTCTTGTAGTTCAACTCATCGCGCATGTAGTGCTGGAAAATCGCGACGAACGGCGGAGTGATCAGCGTACTCGAAGGATCGTACTCGCTGGTCTCGCCTGTATTCAGTGCCGACGGCCCGGCTAATCGCCCATCATAACGACCGATCGTCTCATGCTCGTTGCGCAGCAGTTGGCGCGTGAAGTGCGAAACGTCCCAGCGCAGGTTCGACTCGTCGAGATAACGCGCTTCCAGGCCGGTGTACTTTGTTAATTTCTCGATCACCGCCTTCCGCTCGGCCGCCGGCAGTTCGTCGCCCTTCGCCAGCGCCGCAGCATACTCGCCTTGCGCGAAACTCTCCGCATCTTTCAAAAACGCTTGCAGATTTTTCTTTTGCAAATCCGGCGAGACCTTCTTGTGATACCAGGCATCGGCGGCGTAAGTCGGGAACTCAAGTTGGAATACCAGATCGTCGCTGCGGCTCCAGATGGTTTCAAGATTCAGCGTCGTGCCGATCAGCACCACGCCGTTGAACGCGATGCCGCGCTCGATCAAATAGCCGGCAATTCCCGCCGCGCGAAACGTCCCGTAGCTTTCGCCCGCGATGTACAGAGGCGACAGTTCGCGGCTATTGTGCGTGATGTACATCCGCATAAACTCGCTCACCGATTGAATATCGCCCTGCACGCCGTTCATGCGCTTTGCGACTTCAATCGCCTTCGCCCGGCTGTACCCAGTGCCCACCGGATCGATGAACACCAGGTCCGTTTGATCGAGCCACGTGTCCTGGTTATCTTTCATCTGATACGGCGGCGGAGGCATGCTACCGTTCGGCATCAGCTTCGGGCTCCGCGGACCCATCCCGCCCATGTGCACCCACATCGAAGCCGAACCCGGTCCGCCGTTAAAGCAGAACGTCAGCGGGCGCTTGGTGATGTCACTCTGCCCATCGAGCGTGTAAGCCATATAAAAAATGTGCGCTTCGGTTTCGCCCGACGCATTCTTGAGCGGCATCTGCGCGACCGTCGCCGTGTAATTCAGCGTCTTGCCATGAACCGTCACGGAGTGATGGGTCACCACCGGCGTCTCATCTATATCGCCGCCGATCGCGGGTCCAGGACCGGCGATGCCTCCTCGACCACCACGCCCCTGCGGAGCCGCCGGCGGAGTTGGAGCAGCGGGAGAGGGAGTCGTCGTCTGTGTCTGAGCGGGAGCCTGCCGGGCTTGACCTTGTGGCTGTTGTTGTGCGAGGAAGAGCGCTAGTAGCGGAACAATCATTAATAAATGATATTCCACCGGAGTACAATTTTGTCAGGATGCCGCGAACTCTGGGCGCCATAGTTCTCGCCAGTCTGCTGCTGCCGGCTTGCCATCGCCGTCGGAGCATTGAGAATTCACCGGAGTATATGAAGGTGGAGGACTGGCAAAACGCACAAGCCGTCGCCGCCGCGAACCGCCTTCGCGAAGCATTCAACAACAGCGCCTGCGAACCCATTTATACTGCAGCCGCGGCGTATTTTCGTTCCCAGGATTCTGTGGAGTGGATGCGCTAATGCGAGCGGCTGAAGAAAGGAGCTGGGATCGTGGCAAAGTTTTCAAATCACATACACAGAACGTTGCGCGCTACCTGAGGTCGTCGTTTGTGTCGGCGGCACGGCCGAGTTTGAAAAAGGGCATTCAGAGATCGACCTTGCGTGGCTGCTCAATAGAGACGGCGCACAATTGTTTTGGCTCGCCTTAAAGAAAGACGATGGGCACTGGATGCAACTCCCTCCGCGGCCTTTCCTCTACAGGTTGATTGATCCTCTGCCAATAAGAGTGGTTCAGAACGGCCTGCCCTCGTAAGCCGGAACGTCAAACTGTGCTGACTCGCACCTCGTAATGCATCGCGATCGGCTCGACTCTCGATAGCAATCTCTTCGCTTCCGGCTCGAAAACGGGTATTGCATAATCCTCGCCCGCAAACCGCTTCACCGCTTCCAGCGAGTCGAACAGATTCACAATCACGAACTCAACATCCCGCTCCCCATCGTGGCGAAGAACATATCCGCCGCGGTAGCCTTCGACGCCGTTTAAACCCGGCAACACTCTTTCAGCTAACAGAGTCTCGTATTCGTCCGCATTCCGGACTTCGGTCCATCCTCGCCAGTGTCGCGCAATCATGATTCAATAATAATAAGCGACGCCCTAAGTGAAGCGCACCCTTCTCCAAATCGCCGCGGCGTTTCTCGCCATTGCCGCTTTTGCGCAGCGCGGACGATTTGAAAATCCTGATGACGACGAAAAACTCGCGCCTGTTCGCAACGCAGAGTTCCATTTCATCCGCCTCGAATATACCGACCTTCCGCAATACCATCGCCGCTGGGGCTACTCCTCTCGCGACGGAACTGGAGCAGGCTGGTGGCTGGTCGATTGGCCCGCCGCCGACAATCATTTCACCTATGGGATCCAGCGCCTGACCCGCATCGATATCGGCGACCCGCGTCACCTCCGCTTGATGGACGACAAGATCTTCGATTATCCCTGGATCTATGCGACGCAGACCGGCTGGTGGGACCTCTCCGACGCGGAAACCGATCGCCTCCGAGAATATCTGCGCCGCGGCGGCTTCCTGATGACCGACGATTTCTGGGGCCCTAATCAAGACCAGTGGGAAGTTTTTCGCCAGACCATGAACCGCGTGTTTCCCGACACCCAGATCACCGAAATCGACGAGACTGACTCATCGATGCACGTCCTGTACGACATTCGCGAGAAAGATCGCACGTTCATCCCCGGCTCCCGCCACCTGCGACGAGGCGGCGACGGTTCAGTCCAAGTGATCCAGCCGGCCGGCACAAATCCTCAGTGGCATGCGCTTCTGGACGACCGCAATCGCATGGTTGTTGCCGTCAATTACAACACCGACATCGGCGACGCCTGGGAATTCGCAGACGTCCCCTATTATCCGGAACAAATGACCGCGCTGGCCTATAGGTACGGCATCAACTACATCATCTATGCCATGAGCCATTAGGTTTTCCGCTGTTGCGACTGCTTACCGAGCTCATGGGTTCCTCATGGGTTCTATGATAGGAGACAATAGAGGAGATGATTCGTCGAAGCATTTTACTCGTCGCTGTCGCCTTGCTGTGCCTCGCTCAGGAAACCGATTGGAAAAAGGTCGACGCACTTCCCGGTGTCGATTTTTCGGGCTTGACCAAGCCGCAGCGCGACGCCGTCCTCGCGGTGATTCGCACGGCACCATGCGCCTGCGGCTGCGATCTGAAGGTCGCCGAGTGCCGTGTGAAAGATCCGAGCTGCGGCTTCAGCCGTCGTTTGGCCGCCTTCTCGATTCGCACCGCCTCAGCCGGCAAATCCGAAAAAGTGATTCGCGCGGAACTCGATAAATACGCCAAGGAGCCGCCTCCGGTTCTCGAAGCGCCCGTGAAATTGTCCATCGGCGACGCTCCTTTTAAAGGGCCAGCCACAGCCAAAGTCACAATCGTCGAATTCTCCGATTTTCAATGTCCCTATTGTGCGAAGGCCGCCATCGAAGCCGCGCAGGTCGTTCAAAAATTCCCAAACGACGTGAAGCTGGTCTTCAAACAGTTCCCGCTCGAGGACCATTCGCAGGCCGCCCTCGCCGCCGAAGCCTCTCTCGCCGCGCAGGCCCAGGGCAAGTTCTGGCCTCTGCACGACAAAATGTACGCCAACTTCCGTTCGATTAACCGCGCGCGAATTTTGATGTGGGCCACCGAATCCGGCCTGGACATGAAGCGATTTCAAGCCGACCTCGACTCTCATAAATACGCCGCCCGCGTACATGCCGAGGAGCAGGAAGGCGAAGTCGCCGGCGTCGAAGGAACTCCCACGTTTTTCATCAACGGAAAACGATTCAACGGAGTTTTCGAGGTCAGCGCCATCTCCCCGATCGTTGTCGATGAACTGAAACACTAGCTCAGCATCCGCAGGCTAACGCATGGCGGTTCCGTATCGGTGCTGAGCCGCCATGCGTAAGCATGCGGATAGACGCGAGAGATTTACGCCAGGGGTGGTAACCCCGTCACGTGAGTGCAGGGATTGACGATTGATTGCTGAAACGATAACTGTCCGTACCTGGGATTCCGCGTCCCGCATCCGCTCCGGCGATTCAGCCGCGCTCTCGCTCTATCAATGCTTTATACATGGCCAGCGATTTGCTCTTCATTCACGTAAATGGCTGCTTTTCTGTCCGATTTCAAGCACTCCTTGCGGATGCTCCGAAAAAGTCCGCTATTCACTACCGTCGCCATCGCCTCGCTCGCCTTAGGCATCGGAGCGAATACGTCGATTTTCAGCATGCTCGACCAGGCGCTATTGCGCCCCCTGCCCGTGAAGAATCCCCGTGAGCTGGTCATAATCAGCGATCCCGGCCCGGCGCGAGGCATGTTTAACGGCGACAACTCCGAGCGTCTTTTCTCGCGGCCCGCTTATCTCGAACTGCGTGATCGCAACCAGGTGTTTTCAGGATTAATCGCGCGCTTCCCCGCCGCCGTCAATTTTGTCTTTCAAGGTCAGAGCGAGTCGATCAACGCCGAGGTCGTGACGGGTAATTTTTTTGATGTGCTCGGCGTTCCCGCCGCCAAAGGTCGCCTTCTGTCGGCCGCCGACGACATCCAGAAGAGTGGACACCCAGTCGTCGTATTCAGCTACGCCTTCTGGCAACGGCGTTTCGGCGGCGATGCGTCGATCATCGGGAAACCCGTTCGCGTGAACAGCGCGCTGATGACCGTGATCGGAATCGCACCCCGCGAATTCTTCGGCGTCAATGTCGGCCGCAATCCCGACGTCTACGTCCCTCTCGCGATGAAAGCGGAAATTACTCCTACCTGGGATCTCTATGACGATCGCACAGCGCACTTCCTCCACATCCTCGGCCGCCTGAAACCCGGCGTCACCATCAAGCAGGCGTCTCCCTCTCTGCAGGTAATTTTCAAGCCCATGCTCGCAGCCGATCTCGGTGCGTTGAAGGGCGCGATCTCGCAGCGCTTTCGCGACCGTTTTCTAGCGAAGGCCCTGGTTCTCCAGCCCGCTTACAACGGCGTGCCCACGTTTCGCGAAAACAACGGCACCCCATTATACGTTCTGATGGCGATGGTAGGACTGGTGCTGCTGATCGCTTGCGCCAACGTCGCGAATCTTCTGGTAGCCCGCAGCCTCCGCCGTCAAAAGGAGATCGCGATCCGCATCGCTCTGGGCGCATCGAGGCGCGATATCGTCCGCCAGCTTCTCGCCGAAAGCATGCTGCTCGCGATCCTCGGCGCTTTTGCGGGCCTCCTCGTCAGCGCGTGGACCTCCGGCCTTCTCATTGAAATGCTGCCCGGCGATAACGGCATCACCAGTTTGAGCGCATCCCTCGACCCGCGCACCATCGCGTTTACCTTCGTGCTCGCCATCGTCACCGGCGTCGGATTCGGTCTCCTCCCCGCCATTCAGTCGACGCGCCCCAACGTGTATCCCACCTTGAAAGATCAAGGCGGCAGCGTGATCGGAGGCTTCGGCCAAATGCGCTCCCGGCAAGCGCTGGTCATCGCGCAGGTAGCTCTTTCCCTCCTGCTCCTGGTCGGTGCCGGATTGTTCACCCGCAGCCTGCTGAACCTCCGTAAGCTCGACCCCGGTATTAAAACGTCGAATCTGGTGACCTTCGCCCTCGACGCCTCTCGCAATGGATACAAGCCGGAGCGGATTCGCGAGATCTATCAGACGATTCACGAGCGCCTCAGCGCCGTCCCCGGTGTGCGCTCCGCGGCGCTCAACGACATTATGCCTCTGAGCGGCGACATGAATATGAACGGTATACACGTCCAGGATTACCAGCCCAAGCAGGACGAAAGCATGTCCCCGCACTTCTCCAACGTTTCGCCCGGGTATTTTTCGACCGTCGGCACGCCCCTGCTTCTGGGCCGCGATTTCACCGACGCCGACCGCGCCGGCGCAGCCAAGGTTGCCATCGTCAACGAAACCTTCGCGCATGATTTCTTCCACGGCGAAAATCCCCTGGGACGAAGATTTGGAATGGGCGTCGCGGAAAACGTTTTTGACATCGAAATTGTCGGCGTAGTCAAGGACGCGAAATACGATAGCCTGCGCAATGACAAACTTCGTTACGCCTATGTGCCGGCCCTCCAGGATCCCTCCCCGGGATACATCACCGTCGAGGTGCGCACTGCCGCCGCCCCCGAAGCGGTCGTCCCCACCCTTCGCCGTGAAATCGCGAAAATCGATCCCAATCTCGCCATCTTCGATTTGAAAACGATGGAGTCGCGCGTCGACGAGTCGCTCTTCGCCGACCGCCTGATCGCGATGCTCTGCGCCTGCTTCGGCGCACTCGCCACCATTCTCGCGTCTATCGGCCTGTACGGCGTGATGGCTTTCTCAGTTGCGCGTCGAACCCGGGAAATCGGCATTCGTATAGCTCTCGGCGCGGGCCGCCGCCGCGTTCTTTCCATGATCCTCAAAGAGGTCGCGTGGATGTGCATCATCGGAGTAGCAGTCGGCGTCCCTCTCGCGATCGCCTTGAGCCGATACCTGGTCTCGCAACTCTACGGCATAGCCCCGACCGACTCGCTGACCCTGGCCCTCGCCGCCCTGACAATGATGCTCGTGTCACTAGTAGCCGGCTTCCTCCCCGCCCGCCGCGCCGCATCAGTGGACCCAACCATCGCCCTCCGCTACGAATAACGACCATAGAAGTCCAGTTGTGCAGTGTGGGGCAGGTTGCCAACCTGCGGACCGATTGTTAATCGGTCCATCCGGGCGCAGCCCGGACGCGCGGCGTCCGACGTCGGCGCTTACGAGCCGCGACCAGAGGAAGCGGTTTCAGGCCGATATTTTCGAGAGTGTCACCGCCCCCCCACCGAACCCCGATCGCAAGGGAGGGGACACCAGCAGCGGAACAATCCCCCACTCCCCGGTGTCTAAAGCCGACATGCGAGACGTCCTCTACTCCCTCCGCCAATTCCAAAAATCGCCCGGCTTCACCTTCTTAGCGATCCTTTGCCTAGGCCTCGGCATCGGCGTCAACGCCTCGATTTTCAGCGTCCTCAACTCCCTTTTCCTCCGCCCACTTCCCGTCGCAAAACCCGACCAGGTAGTAGTCCTCAGCCGAGCCGCCGGCCCTCTCCTCTCCTACCCCGACTTCCGCGATTTCCGCGACCGCACCGTCACGTTAGAAGGCATGGCCGCCTCCAATCCCACCGAATCCAGCCTCGATTTCGATGGCGTAGCCCACAACGCCGCCGCCGAAGCCGTGTCACTCGATTACCCGCAAGTCCTAGGAGTCCGCCCTCTCCTCGGCCGCTGGTTTCAAAACGAGGATGAAGACGCCTGCGTCATCAGCTACCGGGCATGGCAGCGCTTTTTCTCCGCCGACCCGAACATCCTGGGCAAGCGTGTGCGTTCGGAAACGCAGTGGTACACCATAGTCGGCGTCGGCCCCAAAGAGTACGAAGGAATCTATCTCCCCATGAGCATGGATCTCTGGGTGCCTTTAAAACACTGGATGAAGCAGCATCCTGCCGTAGAGGCGCGCATGAACGATCGAGGCCAGCCCTCGGTCTTCATCTTCGGCCGTCTGAAACCCGGCATAGCTCCACTCCAAGCCTCCGCTGAGATAAACTCCCTCGCAACGCAACTGCCGCACGATACGAAGCCGGCATTGATCAGCGTCGAGAAAGTACGAGGCATCCCCAACGCATCCAGCCGGAGAAGCGCAATCCCTATCGCCGCCGTTCTGATGACGGTAGTCGGAGTCATCCTGCTAATCGCCTGCGTCAACGTAGGCAATTTGTTAATCGCGAGAGGCGCCGCACGCCATCGCGAAATTGCTGTCCGTGTCGCTCTAGGCGCGCGAAGAGCAAGACTCCTGCGCCAGCTTCTTACGGAGAGTCTCCTGCTAGCCATCGGCGGCGGCATAGCCGGACTAATCTTCGGCTTCTGGACCAACCGAGCCCTGGAACTTCTCTTAGCCGCCGGACCCTACGATTCCGTGCGCCTCGATCTCGCCGCCGACAAGCGAGTCTTCCTCTTCACTGCCGTCCTGTCCCTAATGACAACTCTATTCTTCGGACTAGCCCCCGCCTGGCGCGCAAGTCAAGTCGACGTGCTTGCGGGTTTGAAAGGAGCAGCCGAACCCCGCTTCGCTTTGCGCCGGGTATCGTTGGTAGCGCAAGTCTCTCTTTCGCTCATCTTGCTACTGACAGCCGGACTCTTCCTCCGCGTCCTAAGCGAATTTCACACCGCCGACCCCGGCTTCGCAGTCGAGAATCTCCTGTACGTGAACGTTCTCGCAGACTCCGGCCCCGCCTTCTATCCGGCAGTGACGGACCGCCTCCGCGCCCTCCCCGGCGTAACGTCGGTGGCCATCACCAACATCCTGCCCCTGACGCCAATAGCCCCCAGTTGCGCATCGTTACCCGACCACGATTCCATCCCAGCAACGTCCAGCGTTATCAGCCCCGGTTTTCTAGACACGATGCGCGCACCGATCGTAGCCGGCCGCGACTTCCGTGAAGTAGAAACTCAACCGGTCGTAATCGTAAACGAAGCCATGGCCAAGCGCCTCGAAATCGCAGTCGGGAAACGAATCCAACTAGGCTGCCGAACCAAATCGACCGCCGAAGTAATCGGCATAGCCAAAGACCTCCGCTTCGTATCGGTAGGCGAGCCCGCCAAGCCCCACTCCTTTCGCCCCTTCTCCCAAAACGACGACGGCCTCCAAACAATCGTAGTAGGACAGGTCCCCGACCTGTCCTCTTCAATCGCAGAATCCATCCGCAAAACCATAACAGCTACCAGCCCCTCCGCGAGAGTTTACGCAGTAAAACCCCTCTCCAACTGGGTCAACCTCTCCTACTGGCAAATCCGTTGGGAAGTCTCGGTCCTAAGCGCCTTCGCGGCACTTGCTTTACTCCTCTCCGCAGTAGGACTCTACGGGATGATTTCGTATCAAGTCACCCTCCGCAAAAAAGAACTAGGAGTCCGCATGGCCGTAGGAGCGCAAAAAAAAGACATACTTAAATTAGTCCTCCGCCAAGGCTTGACCTCAACCCTAATCGGCATCGCCATTGGCCTGATCCTCTCCGCCGCCATCGCCCGATTGATGGTCAACCTCCTCTACGGCGTCAGCCCCACCGATCCCGTGACATACACCAGCGCGTCCGTCTTATGGCTGCTAGTAGCCGCAGCCGCGAGCTATCTCCCAGCACTCCGCGCATCGAGAGTCGATCCCATAGAGGTGTTACGAAATGAATGACCTGAAATTCGCATCCCGCACACTACTCCGCAACCCGAGCTTCACCTTCGCCGCAATTCTAGCTCTAGCCCAGTCGACCCTCCTCTTGCGGCCCCTCCCATATCGCAATGGCGATCAATTCGGACGCGGACCTGCCGCTTGGGGCATCGATTTGATCGTCTGTTGCCGGACAAACTGGCGCAAGTCTACCAAGTGCTCGTACCGGACATCGGCGGCCAGTGGGGGGAATTGGAGAAAGAACTACACGGAGGTAAGGGATGAACAAGCCAGCCGCCATTTACGCTACCAGTACGCGCAGACTCACGAATACAGCGTCCGCCGGAATGGACCTTCCAAGATGAAGGCTATATCCGATCCCTGACGGTCGCGCCTCCGTCGATGTGCGTTGGCAAACTGAGCCGCGACCGTCAGGGAGTCGGATAAGCTAGAGCAAGTGGAAAGTCACTTGGATTGTCGCGAAGACTGCTACTGGTTTTCCGTCCTTCATGCCCGGCTTAAAAAGCCATTTCTCGACGGCTTCAATTGCTTTCAGATCGAGCCCTAACCCCAGCGATTGCGCGACTTTGATGTCTCGGGGGTGGCCCGATTCATCCACGATTACGGACAGTTGGACCGTACCTTGCCACTTTGCCTTGCGGGCTTCTTCTGAATATTCGGGCTCAACTTTATGGATGATCGACGGCGAGGACACTCCTCCTCCGATACTGTAAACACCTCCGCCGAAGCTGCCTCCATAGCCGACACCCTTTCCAGATCCTATGCCGCCACCGTTTCCTCCGCCGATTCCGCCGCCGAAACCTGCGCCGTTTGATGGAGTTCCCATTTTGCCTAACGGGTCGCCGTAGTTAGTCGCAGTGATATTCGGCACATCGCCGATAATCGTCGGGACCATCGGCAATTTCGAATCGGCTGGATCGACTCGGGGAGGCGTGAATTGCCGTGGCGCTGATTTGGGCAACTTACCTTTGCTTGCCTCGATTGGGGAACGGCCTCCGCCGCCTCCACCTCCTCTGTGAGCCGCTTCATAGGGCTTCAGATTAGGAGCAATCAACGTCACCGATTGTCTGATCATGTTTTGCACGGGCTTTAGCGTGCCAAGTAGAAGAATCATTGCGACTACGCCGCAGTGAATCAGCAGCGAAGTGAAGCCCGCCATGGTCTCGTTCCCGGAATACATTCTGGTCATTGGTCTGGTCTCCTTCAAATTACGAACCGAGCTGCGAAAGTGCGAAAGCGATGATTCCAGGCGAGCCAGCCTCGCTCCGCACTGCGCACACTCGTGGGCATGTACCTCTTGCTCCGGCGTCAGATCGCCGACCAGGTACTGCGAAATTTGCTTCGATGTCAGATGCTGATTCATCCCTTTTCCTCAAGCGCCCTGCGCACCGATTCTATGGCCCGGAACAGGTGTGTTTTCACCGTTCCGAGCTTTAATCCCGTCACTTCGGCGATTTCCAGCAGATTCAGGTCTTCGACGAATCGCAGCAGCAGGACTGTCCGCTGCCTTTCCGGCAGTTTCGCCGCCGCGCGCCAGATTCCTTCTACTTCCTGCTTCACCGAAAGCATTGATTCCGGAGATAGTTGGCGATCCGGAATCACGTCCATTACGTCGGTCAGGTCAACTGTCAGGGCGCGCCGCCAAAATTTCAAGCGCCCGCTACTCTCGTGATCGCGCACCAGATTTGCCGCTATCTGCAACAGCCACGTGGGAATGCTGGCTGCGCCGCGAAACTGCTCGCGGGCTTTGTACGCCTTGACGAAGCACTCCTGCGTCAGATTCTCGGCGGATTCCCGGTTCCGGAGCGATGCCAGGATAAAGCGGAAAATTCTCGGCCGGTACTTGTTCACCAGACCGTCGAAATCCGACATCACTTCGGATGAAAGAGCTCTTTCCATCCACACGTGTAGACCGGTTTGGCGCTCAGGAAGTTTACTTGAACGAAGCCTGAGAGGCAGACGCTTCGCGTGCATCCCCGAGCCTAGATCCCTTATCGGCGGCTCCGTCGTGGAGAATTTGCCGGCTTGGCGACTACGGAAAGCGACATTTCCGAACCCTCGACACGGAGCCGCCATGCGTAAGCATGCGGACAGACGCTAACAACGTTACCAGCAACGGATCGCTGGATCCCCCCTCGCGAGGTTATAACCCCTGGCGTAAGACAGGGGATTCGACCGCTAACGAAATGACCGAGACTTGTGACCGCACCATATCGCGGCGATTCCCGGCCAAGTAGCAGGCCTGTTACAGGTTCCCGGCCATATTGAACCGGTGTCCGATACCGTGTTACGGTTACGTGTGGTTGTACCAAGGAGATCCGCATGAACCGTCGTGATTTTTTAATCGCCAGTAGTGCGTCGTTAGCGCTGGCCGCGCCCCCGACCTCGAGCGCCACCGTCCTGTTCGGCGAAAACGCAGTCGTCCTCGATAAAGTCCGGGCCGACCCGCAGAACCTCTGGGTACTCGCGAACGATCTTCCCCGCATCAACGAATTCGAGGTTAAGCCGCAAGGCGCCTGCCGAGCCGATGTCTGCATCCCCCTCTCTAAAACTCTCAAGAATGGCGAGTGGTTCAATCTGACCGGGTTCGCCCACAAGATCGGCGAGACCGTCGTTATTGAAAAAGACGCCGACCAGAACGTTTACAGCTTCGGCGAAATTCCAGTCCTCCGCGGAAGCTTCTACAACTCCCGCATGGCTCCCGATTTCGCCGTCCCCGACCGCAAAGGCCGCGTCATCCACCTCTCCGATTTCCGCGGCAAGAAGACGTTAGTAATCACCTGGGCCTCCTGGTGAGGCTGCCGACTCGACCTGCCAGGCTGGCAGAAACTCTACGCCGAGTTGCACGACAAGAATTTCGAGATCATCGCCGCCGCGCAGGATACGGGCGGGGAAGCAGCCGCCGGAAAATGGTACGACGCCGCGAAAGCGACCTACACAACGCTGATCGACACCAGGCACAGCGTGAGCACGGCGTATCAATTCATCAACGTGCCCATGGGCATCTGGGTCGATGAAAAGGGCCGCGTAGTCCGTCCGGCCGAACCCGCCTGGACCACCGATTCGACATTGAAAATCGGGTCCAAGAACATCGTGACAGAAGGCACGGCCTATCTGACCGCCCTCCGCGATTGGGTCGCAAACGGCGATAGTAGCAAGTTCGCGCTTTCCGACGACGAGTTCGCCAAACGCGTAAAACCCCGCTCGCCCGCCGAGATGGAAGCCGACGCCAGCTTCAAATTAGCGGTCTATTTCCACGATAAAGGCAATAACGACCTCGCTCAAAAGTATTGGGCCAAAGCCCAGGCCCTAAATCCCGACGACTGGAATTATCACCGCCAGGACTGGAGCTTCACCCCCGACCAAGCCGGCAAAAAGTGGCTCGATAAATTCCAGAAGTTAGACGCCCCCTACTACCCCAAACTCGACATCAAACCCTAGTGGGCTGAAAAACTAAATTCATCAGGTTGCATTCGGGTGGGGCAGGCGGTTTCGCCTGCCAGCCAATCTTCTCCGCGTCGACATTCGGAACCGCCATGCGTAAGCATGCGGACAAACGCGACAGCCTCCGTAGCTGAAAATGAGAACACGAACTGCGGGACCCTCTTCGACCCTCTTCGTCTTCGGGGACAGTCCGCCATGGCCCGAAGTGCCTGATTGCGACAGGAGTTCGTAGTTTTCGCCAGTAAACCCAATGAGTTACAGGACAAGAAACGTGCGTGGCCGCGCTCCCCTGATGAGAAGGAATGAGTTACGATCAAACGAAACCATTATGGAATGCCCCTTTTCATCGCTGATCGAAGGTCTCCGACTTCGGACCATAGCTGACTGTCCCCGAAGTGCTCCCCGTCCCGATTGATTCCAAATTGCAAGCGCAGCATTGAAGGTGCTTTTCGACGAGGACATCCCGCGCAAACTGGTTCGCCTCACTCGCTTGCCAAATGTGCGATCTTGCCCGCAATGTCTTTGCGGACCGCCACCGTCTTGATCTCTCTAAACCTCTCGAATGCAGAAGTCCCACGGTCCTCGTCCGTTGGATCGTACAATCCAGCCAGCGCAACGCGACGATTGTCTTCTCCAGACGGAAGTCCTTGAACCGCCGCCACGAGGATCTGTCGCACTCGTAGCTCAACCTCGCTGCAACTCTCAAACAACCACTCGCGGTTTTCGTCGCCTAGCGCGCTGCCGTGCACTATCCGGGAACGAATGTCATAGAATCTTCTCAGAAACCTGACGATAGCCGCCGCTTCCCCAGGATCGTCCGGTGCGATCAATGCGGCGGCACGACGACTTACTCGGCGCGTATTGTAATCCTTCTCTGGCACAAGCGTTGATTCTAGTGCTGTGGCATAGTCAACGATTCGATCCACGTCATCCCATTTGGGGTTAAATGGCTTGGCTCCGCCGGACAGGAAGAACCGTTTCGCCGCTGCGAACCAATCAGAACTCCATGACTGACTCTCTCGAATGCGATCAGCAAAGGCCTTCCATGATTGGCATTCCCCTGACTCAATCTCAAATCGTAGAAGAGAGTAGCTGTTCAGATCATTCATCGCTCGATACGGGAATTGAACGAGAACGTTGCCGCTTGGTTGGACGATCGCCTGCTTGATGAATGATATATCGCCAGCCTTGTAAAGCCGAAGAAGAAGCAGTATGTCTTCGATGTCGCTCGGAATGCCACCAACTGGAGAGCCGGGAGGACCGAGGGGTAATTGGGCGTAGGATTTCTCCAGGACCCAATCATCGTGGTTTACATCTACAGATGAAAAAACTTCTCTAAGATATTTGAATCGAAGACCCACAACGCTGATTCTGAACTCGCCAAGGTCAAGGACTTCCACATCTTCTTTGAGATTGCGGACTAAGACAAATGCTTTGAACATTGGAGGAGAGTCGACTTCCGGAGATGGGCTATACAACTCCCGTTTTCAAAGGACCTAAGGCTTCTTCGAGCGAAGCGATTACGCCTTTGTGAGGAAGTCGGCACCATCCCCGCAGCGGAGGACTGCGCTTCCACGCCGGGATGTCCACTAGGAATCCTGCTGCAACGCCGTTAATGCGTCTTCGAGGCTTTCGTAGTGGCCGGTCCAATCGGTCTGGGTGTTGTCGGCCCTGATCCGGATGATGCGCCAGTCGTTGCGATTCGGTGCTCCGAAGTTCGCAATCCTCGCCGTGCTCCCGTCGGGCATCCCGCCCACTCGGTAGCCGGTGACCTGACCACTTGCGAAAATCGGTCCGTCACGAAGCCATGCGTCTTCGTGCAGTGTGAAGGTGTGCTGCATGTGTCCTTTACACAATTATATCGAAACAGAGATTCAACGTGCATCCTCCAATTCACGCTCATGAACACCATCCCCAAACTCCCCCGTTTTCAATCACCTCCCAATCCCACTCACTCCTCCCCGTTCCCA
>Ga0182024_10006849_pt1 | contig 24826 bp, 20 predicted proteins | sample P32metaG_FD_120480 | JGI IMG/M metagenome (GOLD analysis project Ga0182024, IMG submission 120480) | Permafrost microbial communities from Stordalen Mire, Sweden - P3-2 metaG (Illumina Assembly) | ecosystem: Environmental > Terrestrial > Soil > Wetlands > Permafrost | place: Sweden: Stordalen...
ACGATCCACGGCGAGAACACGGGTGCGATAAGGTAGATCGCCATCAGCATGTAGACGAACCACAGATGGCCGACTTCGGTGCCGTAGTTGACGGGGATTTTGGCGATGTTGAGCAAGGCGGTCTGAAGAGTGATCGCTCCTTGCGCGTAGTAATAGAAGGCGTAAACCGCGCACCAGATCACGAAGGGAATCAATACGCGGGTGAAGCGCTTCCGGAAGAATTTACGTTCATCTTCGATGGGAAAAAGGAAGAATCCGGTAATCATGACGAACAGCGGTACGCAGACGCGCAGGAGCGAGTTTGTCCATCCCACGGCCCAGGACCCCGCCGTGTGCAGTACGGTTCCGTCTGGTGATATGTACTCGAACTCGCCGGTGTGGATCTGCATGACCATGTAAATCGCAATAACGCGCAAGAGATCGAAGCCGCGATGCCGCGTGTGGACGGAAGAAGTTGAGATTTTCAACATATGCGGGTTCCAGTCATTTGAAGATGATAGTGAAAGCCTCGTGGGAAGACTGATAAGACCGTCGGAATCTTCTGGTACGCTGAGCTACGCAGACTAAACGTGTTCTCGTCTATTTAGCGTTCAGGGGTCGGAAACTGTCGATACAACTTGCCGTATCAAAGGGGGTACCCGATTCTTTGATACTCAGCAACGTGGAATCTCGAATACTCGCATGGTCCATACGGAAGCCTTCGATCGTCATCCCCACGGCATCGCAGGCGTCCCTCATGCGTTCAGCTTGTCGAGATCAAAGGCGCCCGCCGAGGGTCCTTCCGCAGAAATAAAGGCACCGCCGCGAGAGTCGGGAGAAGCAAGCGGCCGGCGGACGCCTGCCTCGCCTTCGAGGATCATTTCCGGGTCTGGACTGATATGCCTGACGCCGAAACACTACGGCTCATTCGAAGGGTCGAAAAGTTATTTGGCCCGTGGCATTTGGTACTGACCGCAATGACGGTTGCTTTTCCTGGCCCATCGGGCAAATCTGCCATCGTGCCTGTCGATGAGGCAAGAGCACCGGGTGCGGCGGAGTTGGTTGGACTCACTGCAGGCGCGGTCGAAGAATTCGGCTGAGGATTCGACCCAGCCTGCTGCTGATCTGAAATTGCAAAAGCTATCAGTGGCCAGACACCGGCCAGTCTCCTTTTTGAGGAGTCATCTGTGAGAATGCGAATGCCGAAGCCGCCGCCGCCAGCATTGTCACGATCTTGCGCATCTTCAGCTTTCTTTCCGGAGTTATGGGATCGCCGCAACACGAGACCTTATTATTTCAGGTTCAAGTTGACTGGGTTCAGCCACGCACCGCTTCCAGTCGAGTCCCACACCGAGAGCCGGATCCACTTCTTACCAGTAGCGTCGAAGGGAATATTTAACTCCTTAGTCCCGAAAGGCATGGTGTCTTTGAGATCGATGTACTTGTGTTCGGTCTTGACGCCATCGCCCCAAACCAAGTCAGCAAAATCGAGTGGGAACGTGTATTCGATCCTGGCTCTGTAGACACTCTTCGCACCGGAGCCCTGGACGCCCCAGTCATGAAAAAGCACTTCACCGTTCGTGCCGTAAAACTCGCCGCGCCGAATCGCCTCGAGCACCGGAGACCAGCTTTCGTTGTAAAGGGGAACGTTATCGAGCTTGATATAGTTGATGGCCAGTTGCGGGTAGGTCTCATCATCAGGCCATTTGGTATAAGTATCACCTTCGGTAAGCATGTACTTGACCCTGGGTGACCAGTTGCTCATGTTGTCTTCGACTCCAAAGCAGCGGACCTCGCACTCTTCCTTCTCCGACAGGTCGACTGGCAGTGATTCCCAGGATGCACCGATGAACCGGTCGCTCTGGAAAAAGTCCTTATCCTTATAAGCTTCAGGATAGCCTTCGGAGTTCTTGGTCTCCGGATGGGTGGTCCACATAATGGCTTTTTCTTTATTGACGAAATTCAGGACGTCTTCCGAGGAGCTAAGGTGGTATACGTGACCATACTCCGGAAGATCCTCTTCGAAGGGCGTGCCTGGCGGACGGACGTTACCTTGCGTCGCCCCAGCTTTGCCATCGCCCGGACCCGAAGTATGGGAGTAGTAAACCGGTTTCGGCGTCATCAGGTACCAGTGGCCGCCGAAGTAAGCATCGGGTTCCTCTGCCGGAATGACCAGGAAATCTTTGTCGGAGACACGCTCCGAACCTTCGAAATAGACCTTCTGCTCCGCAAAGCGGCGTGGCCCTGGATCGCTGGGATGGGAGTCATCATGGAAGTCGCCTAAGTAAAGGATGTTGACTCCGAGTGCGCGGAAGACCGCGATCCAGGGTGGTTGGTAATCCAAAGTCTTACGGTCGCGCAGCAGCTCGTTGAAATCCATATGAAAGTGTCCGGTCATCACTTTGAAACCAGGCACAGGCTTGAACACGTCATTGTGGGTATAAGCGAGAACGGACTCGCGGGTCGCGCGATCATCCTTGGCGTTCAGGTAGTAATAGACCGCCATACGCTGTTCCGTCCCGGCCGGTGCATTGTAGAGGGCGTAATTGTCCGCGTGGCCGCGGGAGGTCTTAGTGCGGCGATCCCATTCCTCATCGGTAACGCCCCAGGGATGGTATCCCTCGCCTTGCTCAGGCCACATCACTCCCAAAGAAAAGGAGGAGTTGTTGTCCTTGCGGTAGTAAACGTAGCCGACGTTGATTTCATCCTCGCGAGCGAAGAAGAACTTGTGCGGGGACGGAAAGACGGCGAGGGAACCGGAGCCCGGATCCAGAATCGTCATACGGTTGCGCGCCCGCAGCCCAACCGGCTCCGTATTCGGCGCCCCTCCAAAGTATTCGTACTGCGTGTGCTCCGCGCTGTCGCGCCAGACCAACTTTGTGTTCGGCGTGATGGGAAAGCCCTTCAGGCCTGCCTTGTAGATGTAGGCCACGGAAGGTTCCTGGGTTTTGGCCAGCGCTTCCTGGCGAAGCAGGTTCGTTCCTTTATAGGCAATGAAGCGCAGGTTGCCGGCGAAAATGCCCAGCTTCAATCCATCAAAGGTGACGCTCAGCTGGTTTCCTTCCGTAGCTACCTTGCAGGTGCTGGATTGGTAGCTAACGGACGCATGGGTAATTTCAGCCTCGGTGCGTGGCAGATCCGTGGTGTCCCCGCGGCCCGGGATAACGAGCGGCGCATCCCAGAAGGTGTTCCACTTTCGCCTGCTTTCCTCCTCGGGGGTGTCTTTGTTGAGAGCCTTCAACTGGGTGCGTTGAGCTTGCGAGATGCGCCGCTTCCCGGTCGACACCTGGAAGTCCGGGGTTAAATTTTTCCCCAAAACGACCCAGGAGCCGCTGCCCTGGCGCGCCGCGAGTTCCTGAACGACCGGTTGCCCATCGCGGATGCCAAAGGATGCCTGGAGTTCCTGCCCGCCTTCGCCCTGCCACGTCAACGTCACGCCGCGATCGCTTCCGGTCGCTTTCAAGCCGTCGGCAGCCTTGTATCCCTGGAAGTTACAGTCAAGTGATTGCGCAGCTGCTACGCCGGTCAACGTTGCTAAAGCCAACAACAGCCCACGATACTTCATTGACGCTCCCTTCGATCGGTGTTCAGTTTTCCGTCGGACGCTACAGCGACCCCAGAAGTTTCGCCAAGCGTCGCACTGTCTCACTTAAGGCCAAAAGAATCTTTGGCGATCGGGGCTCACTATAGCGGAACGCTTCGGAAGTTGAACAGCGGGAGTAAGTGACAAACGTGTTTCTAACCGGTTACATCCCTGGGGCACGCGGTAAACGTCGAGGTACTCTTGCAATCCCGGTATAGGGTGACCTCCCTCAAACTCCATTCACCAGGGTGACGCGATAGTTCGACCCCTTGAACCGATGCTCCCGAACCTTGCGATAGGCGGGGCCGTTATACCAGGCCTTCGCCGCCTCCATACTTGGGAACTGGAGGACGACAGTTCCTTCCGTGGAGGGTCCTTCGAGGTCTTCGTGCAAGCCGTAAAGAGCAAGAATCTTGACCTCGTGTCCGGCGAGAGTCGCCGGGACTTCTTTTGAGTAGGTGGCCAGCTCATGCTCATCGAGTGTCTTGTCCCGGGTAAAGATCAGGTACGCGCTCATGGTGATCTCCGTTCCAGCCTGTAGGCTTACAGCCGAAGGGTACACCCTAGTCGAGAGAGCACAACGTTGCTCAACGAGCGGACGCTCGTGCGATCAGTTCCGGGGTCCGGACTAGGTCCTCGGAAACTGTTTGATCAAGTTGATGGATTGGCGCCGGGTCGACGAGTTAAACAAACTGAGGAGTGGCCTTCGGGTCGATACCTGCAGCTCACGTCCTTTTGGCCTCACGATCAGCGTAGTCAAGGCCCCAACGTTAAGCCACACCACAACTTTTGGCCACTGTAGGCGCTGATCGCAAAAGGCGGGACCAGTATAAGCAAATTGAGGCGGAAGTGACAATGAATGATGGCAAGCGGCATCCGCCCCCGCGAAATAGCGACTGCTCGAGCCGTGGTGACACCGGGGATGGATTCGTCACTACCACTGATCTGCTTTGGCACCAAAGCAGGGTCCCCTGGAGCAAGAGTTCCAGGCGCCTTCGGAACAATTGCTTACCAGGCCAGCGTGCCCGGCAGGAACTCGGCAAACAGATCGTCGTAGTAAGGCTTCAGCTGCGCAAGATTCGGCTTGGTGTGGCCCTTGGAGTACAGGTCATACTTATTGAATTTGAGGACCCACTCCAACATTGAGCGATCCTTCTCGTTGCACAGGTGGTCATACGCTCCGTGCTTGTGCCACGGATAAAACGAGTGGTAGCGGAGCATGTAGAGCGACTCGTCGCGAAGGTAGGGCTGCATCACCTTGGCGATGTAGCCATCGTGACCAAACGACATGTGCAGGTTATCAAGCCCACAGTTCGGCTCGTAGATCCCGTACTTCGTTTGGTATCTGGCAACGTTGCGGTCGGGGTTTTTGGCAAAGTATTCGGGGAAGACTATATCCTTCGACCAGGCGCAACCAACGGGAAAGGTATCGCCAACCACTCCCCATTGCGGCTCACCATACAGGCAGAGACACTTGCCGAGATCGTGGATAAAGCCGGTGAGGATCATCCAGCGAGGCTGACCGTCGCGGCGCATCGCCTCCGAGGTCTGCAACAGATGCTCGATCTGGGTGAGGTCGGTATCCGGATCGCTGTCGTCTACCAGGGTGTTGAGGAATTCAGCCGCTTCCCAGACAGTCTTTTGTCCCTTCCCCAGGGTGAAGTATTGTTCCTCCTTGGCCAATACGTAGTCGACCGTCATGTTCTCGTGATTCAAGCGGTAGAACTCGGCGACGCCGGGAGTAGCGGTCGCATCGTACTGGCGAAACTCCTCTTCGCTCTTGCCTTCCCTATAGCGGCCCTCGAGGAATTCATCCCACTGGTCGAGATCCTGCAGGGGTTGGTTGGGAACAACTGCGGGTTGGCTCATGCGACTGTCTCCTTCAGCTGGTTGAGAGCGGGCAGCTTCGTGGTGTTCACGTTACCGCTAACGTACACCAATTTCCGGCGTGAGACAATCCCACTTTCGATAGCTTGGCAGAAAGGTTCTAGCGGTTTCTGTTGACAACGGCACGAGGTGGCCGATAACGTAATTTTTCGTAATCGGTTACGTAATTCCAGACCTAATGGGAGATGCACATGCATGACGAGCGCGGTGGCCGGAAGAACACATTGCAGGCCATCCTGACAGACGTTCAGTTCTGGATCCCCGCCGTTGTCCTGGTTATGGGCGTGGGTCTGCTGGTCTTCATTCACGGCAACTAATTCATCCTTCGCCAGGAGCAGGCGGAGGCGATGTTCTCGAGGAATTTGCAGACATGGGAGCAGACAATGCGGTAGGAGTGAAAGCGCGTAGCGTAGCGGCCCATCGCTCGCTCCACGGGTTGGGAGTGATCTGCGGTCTCGCCGCGGGGGTCTGGCTGGGGGCGGCCGAAGCCCCTACGAAACTGGTCAACGCTGGCTTCTCTCCGTTCGCTGTCTCGCTTTGCATGGTTGCCGGCGTCTTTACCGCGCGCTGGACGTTCCCTACCTTGCTCAAGGGAACCACTTATGTCTTCGCCGACCTGTTCGCGAAGAAGCACCTGATGGTCTGGGCGGTCCTCGCCGGCGCGCTCTGGGCTGTGGCAAACACATTAACGGTCTTTGCGATTCGCGATGTGGGGCTGGCCACGGCTTTCCCGCTATGGAACACCAACTCACTGATCGGGCTGCTCTGGGGCAGGCTGCTGTTCCGCGAGCTTCAGGGGGCTACGGCAAAAAATATCGCCAAGGTAGTTTGCGGCAGCATCTGCATCGTGGCTGCGGCCATCATGCTCGGCTTCAGCACCATTCAAGGCGCCGGCGGAGTTCCGCCGCACGCGGTCATGGGACTTCTGGCAGCGGCCGGCGCAAGCCTGATGTGGGGAACCATGTATGTGCCCTATCGCAAGGCTTATCTCAGCGGCATGAATCCCCTCTCGTTCGTTACGATTTTCACGGTCGGTGAACTGGGGACGATGTTCCTCCTCACCTGGACGCTCGACGGGGGCATGAAGTCTTCTGCATTCCGGCTGATGCAGAGTAGGCAGTTGCTGTTTTGGCTATTTCTGGGAGGCTTCGTGTGGGTGGTCGGCGACCTCTTTCAGCAGTTTGCAACTAAATATCTGGGCATTGGACGGGGCATTCCGCTCTCCAATACCAACCAGTTCTGGGGACTGGCCTGGGGCGCACTGGTTTTCGGGGAGTTGGCTTCGGCGAACCGGGCTCATCTCGCCCTGGTCCTGGGAGGATCGGTGGTGATGATCCTTGGGGCGCTGGCGATCAGCACCGCAGTGGCTTCGTCTCGCGAGAACCACTCACGGAACGAGGCGCTTGCGCGAGAGTGTAACCGCTACGGATTGGACTATGGCGAGGTCCTGCTGTCGCAGAGCGGAGACGAATTCAGCGAACGCGGCGGACGACGACGCTGGTGGGACGTGGCTATCGTCGTGGCGGCTAGCTGCCTCTTTCTGTGGCTTGGACTAAACGCCGTGGTACCTCCGCTGGCGATGAACCTGGGTTGGATTGCGGTGCTGACGCTGGCGCTGTTGGTTGCGCTGGGTGGCGCGGGTTGGGCGCTCTGGCGACAGACACGCTTCGGATGATCTCTCTCCTAAAAGAGTTTTGATCGAGGGGCAACATGGCCGTACGTCTGAAAGACATTGCCGCAGATCTCGGTGTGTCGACGGTGACCGTGTCGAAAGTATTACGCGGCGGCCTCGACATCGGGGAGCGGACACGCGCCCGAGTGCTGAAGCGGATGGCGGAGTTGAACTACCAGCCCAATATGCAGGCGCGCGGACTGGCAAGCGGCCGTTCGTTTGCGGTGGGACTGGTTGTGCCAGATCTCGTGCACCCGTTCTTCGGTGAGTTTGCCAAGTCTCTCGCGGGAGCGCTGCGCCCGAGCGGGCTGGCACTGGTGTTGTCATCTTCTGAAGAAGATCCCGAGATTGAGCGCCAGGAAATCCGCACCCTGGTGAACCGGGGAGTGGATGTTCTTCTCGTGGCCTCTTGCCAGAACATCGAAGAGGCAGAGTTCTCCACAGATGGGGGTCCCCCGCTCCTCCTGATCGACCGTAATATCCCGAGACTGGGGACAGATTTCGTGGGGTCGAACGATGTGCTGGTGGGCGAACTAGCGACGCGTCATCTGATCGGTCTCGGACGCAAGAGGATTGCCCATATCGGCGGCCAGGGTACGAGTCCTTCGATAGATCGCCTGAAGGGGTTCCGCAATGCTCTCGGCGTCGCGGGTATCAAGCTGCCGAAAAGCTACGTGATCACTCGCGAACGATTTGAAGAGACAGGCGACTCCGCCGGCTATCGCGCCATGCAGGAACTGCTGGCGCAAAAGCAGCGGCCGGACGCGGTCTTCTGCTACAACGATTTGTCGGCTGTCGGCGCCATGCAGGCCGCGGTACAGGCCGGCCTTAGCATCCCGGGCGACATCGCATTCGTCGGCTGCGGCAACCTGCGTTATGCCGAGTATTTCAAGGTGCCGCTCACTTCGGTAGACCAGTCAATCCAGCGTATGGGCGAGGCCGCGGCACGACGAGTGCTTGTGCTCGCGACCAAGCCGGACGACGACGTGCCGCAGACCGCTTTTGTCGAACCAAAACTGATCGTTCGCCAGTCCACGGTGGCGGGGTAATCCTCCGGCTAAATGCCACCGCGGCTGTAGCGAAAGTTGCTTTGAATGCTGGGTTTTGTTTTGTATCAGGGCACGACTTTAGTCGGGCCGCAAAGAGTGCAAAGAGCCTTGGGCTTTAGCCCCTGCGTGACATCTCGAAAGGGAGTCCCGCAGCTGGTCGCCCATCCACAGATCCTAAAGATGTACCTCAGGGGCTGAAGCCCAGATCTTTGTTGTGCCTGAGCGACCCGACTAAAGTCGTGCCCTGATACAAAGCCATCAGAGCGGTGACTCCCGGAAAACTTCTTTTTTCGTTCTACGATTTGGGCTCTCGACTCTTGCCCTTTGTTACGGAGGAGTCAAGACGGGCAGCCAGTGGGGCAAAGTCCGCAGTCGGCCCTTTCCATTCCAGCTGGTCAACGGAGTCAAATACCGGGACGTCAGTACGCAACGTGGCCAGTACCCGAAAGAGCAAAGCCTGATCAAGATTGGCGACGAGCGTGCTCGACAATGCCTTGGGGCTGGCAACGTTGACGCCCCACTCTCGCCAATCAGCAGGAATGGATTCGAGATGATTGAACTTCGCGAGTACAGCGGCAGCCGATTTCGCTCCCCAGCCGGGCAGACCGGGAAAACCGTCCGCCGAGTCGCCCACGAGGGCAAGATAGTCCGGTATAGACGCCGGCGCTACTCCGAATCTCGCGACCACACCTGATTCGTCCCGAGTAATGTTTTTGCGCCGGTCCAGTTGCACCACTCGAGTTCCTCTTACACACTGCGCGAGGTCTTTGTCCGGCGTGCAGATAATCACACGTTCTACGAGCGGGTCGTCCGCTGCTGCTTTGGCCGCCGCTGCCAGTGCATCATCCGCCTCGAACTCCACCATCCGCCAGACCACGATCCCAAGGGCAGAGAGGGCTTCCTCAAGGAGTGGGAACTGGGCTAGCAGTTCCGGCTCCACGCCTTCCCCCGTTTTGTAGCCCGGCCACAGGTTATTGCGAAATGATTCAATCACGTGATCAGTGGCTACGCCCATGTGGGTAGCACCGTGGCCCAACATGCCCATGAGCGAGGCCAGCACGCCCCGCACGGCTGCAACCTCCTGCCCCTTGCTGTCGTGCACCTTGGGAAGAGCATAATAGTGGCGAAACAATTCGTATGTACCGTCGATCAGGTGCACTTGCATAGCAACAGCTTATAGACTCCAACGGGATGCTACATAATTGACCCCATGAACGGCATCAATCTTTCTCGCCGAAAGTTCCTCTCGACTGCCCCTGCGGTCGCAGGCGGCGCTCTGCTGCGTGGACGCGCCGGGTTCGCATGGACGCCGGCTGATTACCAACAAACGGAAACGAAGGCCGATTACGCTCTTACCATTGCCACACAGCCGATTGAACTGGCTCCCAAGCGCATTGTCTCGGTGACGGTTTACAACGGTCAGTTCCCCGGGCCGCTGCTGCGTTTCCGGGAGGGTGTGCGGGCGACGGTCGACGTGCACAACAACACCGACATCCCGGAACAACTTCATTGGCACGGGCAGTCGATTCCTTCCGATGTGGATGGCGCCGCCGAGGAAGGAACGCCCTTTATCCCGCCCCACGGCAGCCGGCGGATTTCGTTCGTACCTCACCCCGCCGGGTTTCGCTTCTACCACACGCACGTGCGTGCTGGGGCGGACCTGAGCCTCGGCCAATACAGCGGTCTGGTCGGTCCGGTCTACATCGAGCCGAAAAATGACCCGGGCAGATATGACCGCGAAGTCTTTTTGACTCTGAAGGAGTTTCAGCCCACTTTCAGCCAGGGCGGTGATATGGACATGGATTTCCTCTCACCGTCAGCAACCGTGAATGAGCTGAAAGAGGCCGGCGAGAGTGCCATGAAAGCGTCGCTCGCAAAGAAGATGCCGAAGGGGTACGAGGTCGGTTACGACGCGTTCACCATCAATGGCCGGATGCTCGGCCATGGCGATCCAGTGCGCGTGAAGCAAGGCGAGCGGGTCCTTTTTCACGTGCTGAACGGCAGTGCGGGCGAGATCCGCAGTCTGGCGTTGCCGGGCCACACATTCCTGGTAGTGGGAATGGATGGCAACCCGCTGCCCAAACCAGTTCGAGTGCCGGGCCTGTGGATTGGCACTGCAGAAAGGATTTCTGCCATCGTCGAAATGAATCATCCCGGCGTGTGGCTGATGGGCGATACGAGTGACGACGATCGCCGCCACGGTATGGGAATCGTGATCGAGTACAGCGGACGCTTGGGCAAGCCGCAATGGACACCTCCCCGGCCGTTTCACTGGAATTACGCGCACTTCGGTCAAGCGGAGAGCCCGTCGCGGGCGCCCGATCAAGTTTTTGACATGACCTTTGCCAAGGACAATGCCGCGCTTGCCGGCTTCAATCGCTGGACAATCAACGGCGTGTCCTACCCCCTGGATCAGATGATGGCTACGCCGGCCTTTCATCTGGTCCAGGGAAAGCGGTATCGCCTGCGGATGCGCAATGCCAGCGATGACATCCATCCCATCCATCTGCACCGCCATACCTTTGAACTCACCCGGGTCGCTGGACAGCCAACTTCCGGGGTCATGAAGGACGTGGTCATGGTGGGCGGCTATCAGGAAATGGAGATCGATTTCACCGCCGACAATCCTGGGCTCACCCTCTTTCATTGCCACCAGCAGCTGCATATGGACTACGGCTTCATGTCGCTGTTCGACTATGAGCGATGAACTCGAAGAGCGCGTAAAAGAGCTGGGCGTTTTTCTCCGCCTGGGTTTTACATCCTTCGGCGGACCCATCGCGCACCTCGGTTACTTCCGCACCGAGTTGGTGGAGCGGCGGGGATGGTGTTCTGAAGAAACCTACGCGGAAATCATAGCTGTCTCTCAGTCGTTGCCGGGACCCGCCAGCATTCAAACGGCATTTTCTCTCGGTTTGTTACGCGGTGGGTGGCTCGGAGGTCTCGTTGCATGGGTGGGTTTTACGTTTCCCTCTGCAGCCTTAATGATCTGGTTCGCCTTTGCCGAGCAATCTCTGCACGGAAAGACGGGAGCCGCTGTGGTACATGGGCTGCAGCTCTCCGCGGTGGCGGTGGTCGCACAGGCAATTCTTGTGATGCGGAAACGTCTTACGCCAGACTGGCAAAGGGTGCTCATCGCTCTCGTAGCCCTTGTCATTGCCATGTTCGGACCGGCATCCATCAGTACGTTCCTGGCGATTGTCGTTGGCGCCCTCTGTGGAGCGGTATTTCTGCGCGGCGATTTTGTCCCCCAGCTGCCGCCGCTCGACTTTCGCATCTCTCGCCGTGCGGGAGCGATCGCAGGGGCTTTCTACCTGGTGCTGCTCATCGCCAGCGCGATCGTCCCGAAAACACATCCTGGCATGGTGCAGGTCAGCAGCGCGTTCTACCTCAGCGGCGCGCTGGTGTTTGGCGGTGGCCATGTGGTCTTGCCGCTGCTCGAACATGCGGTCGTATCGCCTGGTTGGGTAACGCAACCATCGTTCCTGACAGGTTACGGTTTCGCGCAAGCGCTTCCAGGCCCACTGTTCACGTTTGCGGCTTTTCTCGGTGCGGCGATCCAACCCAGCAATTCGCGCGTAGGTCTCGGTTTGGTTGCGCTGGTCGCGATTTTCCTTCCCGGTCTTCTTGCCATGGTGGCTGCGCTCACTTTCTGGTCACGAATCAGAGAGTCGCGTCCTCTGCGAACCACTTTCCCGGGGATTAACGCGAGCGTCCTGGGGGTCTTGGCCGCGGCCTTTTTGCGCCCCGTTTGTAGCACTGCAATTCACTCCGCGGCAGATGTTCTGGTGGCTGCCGGCGCTCTTGCCTTGCTGACGATCGGCAAAGCGCGCCCGTGGATGGTCGTACTGGCTGCAGTCGTGGTGTCTGTTCTGATGCTGCGGTCACCGTAGAAGATTGGTGCCATAGAACGCTGATGAGTGGAGCGACAATGAGAACGGAATTGCTGCGATTCAACGGCGCTGTCGAGCGGGATCCCATTATCGATGCGTGGATAAAAGAGCATGCAGGTGAATTGGGAGCCATCGCCCATCAGTGGTTTGAGGTGATGCGAAAATGCGGGGACGAAGTCCGGGAACTTTTGCATGACGGCTGTCCAGTGGCATGTTTGGGCGATGCGCCCTTCGGCTACGTCAATGTATTCACTGCGCACGTAAACGTGGGGTTCTTTCAGGGCGCAGCGCTGCCGGATCCGGCCCGCTTGTTGCAAGGCACCGGCAAGTTCATGCGCCATGTGAAGTTGAGACCGGGAACGGTCACGAACGCCGCAGCGCTAAGCAGGCTCATCGATGCGGCATACTCGGATATAAAGGCGCGCGTTGAACACGGCTAGCTCAGAGAAACGCCTCGGGAGGGCGTCGCGGATGAATCGCCACGCATGCTCATCGGCTATCTCGGTCTGGTTCCCTCAACACTCGATGACGTTCAAGGCGAGGCCGGCCAGCGATGTCTCCTTATAGCGGGCCTGCATATCCAGTCCGGTCTGGTACATGGTCTTGATGACCTGGTCGAGTGAAACCTTGTGGCCTTCTGACTCATTCATCGCCATTCGACTCGCGTTAACCGCCTTGATAGCTCCCACTGCGTTGCGCTCAATGCAAGGAACCTGCACCAGACCTCCGATGGGATCACAGGTCATCCCAAGATGATGCTCCATCCCGATCTCCGCGGCGTGTTCAATGCGGTCATTGATCTCTGCCGCGGAGAGCGATGTTTCCCTGGGCCCGTTGATGGCCGAAACCAGGCCGGCTGCAGCCATGGAACAGGCCACACCCACCTCGCCCTGGCAGCCGACTTCCGCTCCGGAAATGGAAGCGTTTTCTTTGTACAGAATGCCGATGGCGGCTGCAGTCAGGAAATAACGAAGAATCCCTTCCTGATTGGCTCCGTCGACGAATTCCAGATAGTAGTGGGCAACGGCGGGGACCACACCGGCGGCGCCGTTGGTAGGTGCGGTCACGACTCGGCCTCCTGCGGCGTTTTCTTCATTGACAGCCATGGCGTACACCGTGATCCAGTCAAGTTGGGAGAGAGGGTCTTTCGATCCCCCTGCGCGCAACCGCGCCGCCAGCTTCGCCGCGCGGCGGCGGACCTTAAGACCGCCAGGAAGGATGCCTTCGGTTTCGATGCCTCGCTGGGTGCACTCGCGCATAATTTGCCAGATGTGCAGGATGCCTCGACGGACCTGTTCCTCGGCCGGCAATGGGTTCCCCGGAGTGCCGCGTTGATTTGCCAGAGCACACTCGTTGGCGAACATCAGTTGCGGGATTGTGATGTTGGAGGCAGCCGCTTTCTCCAGGAGTTCCTGTGCACTATGAAAAGGATAGGGCACCTCTCCCGCATGATTGTTCAGCGGGGACTGCATGGCTTCCGCGGCAGCACGCTCCTCCTCAGACAAAATGAAACCGCCGCCGATCGAGAAGAAGATGCGCTCGAAAAGCGAATGCCCATCCTTGTCGAACGCGGAAAAGCGCATGCCGTTGGGATGAGAAACAACATTGGCCACGGGATACATCTGGTCACGGTGAAAAATCAGGTGCTTCGCCTCATCGAAGGGGATGGAGTGGCGACCGGGCAATTCCAGTTTTTTCACGGCGCGAATCGCGGAGAGCCTGGCTTCGATTTCCGCGGGATCGATACCGTCCGGGGTTTGGCCGGAAAGTCCAAGCAGGATTGCGCGGTCCGTGCCATGGCCATGGCCGGTGAGCGCGAGCGAGCCATAGAGATCGACCTGGATGGATACGGTCTGAAAAGTCAGGCCGGCCGACTCCAGTTCCCTGGCAAAGCGAAGCGCGGCCCGCATCGGCCCCATGGTGTGTGAGCTCGACGGCCCGATACCAATCTTGAACAGTTCAAACAGACTATGCTTCACCGCACGGCCCTCGTTCCTGTTGAATCGACATCCCCGCGCCCCTATTGCACTATAAGCTGATTGCGCCGCATCTTCCTGGCTAAAGGTCCGTGTGATCCTGGGGCTGATTTCTGCCGATCATTACCTTGCCTGATGCGAAGTTTGTCCATTGCCGGAGTCGTCGCGCTTACCCTTTGCGGCCTGTGCGGTTCCGTGCGGGCCCAACGATATACCTTTCATGACTACGGGCAGAGCGACGGGCTGAAAAATCTAAATACCCGCTGTTTTTTGCAGGACACGATCGGCTTCCTATGGGTCTGCACGGAAGATGGTCTGTTTCGATTTGATGGCTCGAGTTTTGAACGAATGCCGTTGGACAGCCACGACGCCACATACGTCACAGGTATATCGCTGGATGCGGCAGGCAGAATCTGGGTAGCGACGATTCAAGCGCTGCTCTACTACGATTCCCTGGGTCCCCATCCGGTTCGCGGTCCAGGCGAGCCGTTCGAGTTCGATCTTCATGCCTCATTGGCAGCAACTCCCGACGATGCCGACCGTATGTATTTTGTGAGCCACCATACCCTCATGGTGGCGCAGCGGCGCCCAAACAATGAGTGGCTGGTCTCCCCCTACTTTGGGGCGGTGGTTACAGCCGCGCATCCTGAGCTCAAAGACATCACCTTCGTATACGCAAGGGCGAACGGCCGGCTCTGGTTGGGATGCGGTCCGGGTGTTTGCTTTGTCGCAAACGGCGTCGTTCGCTTTTATGGCAAGAGCGATGGCCTTCCGGAGGAGCAGTGGCGCATGGCCTTCATGGATCTGGCCGGACGCCTCTGGGTTCGTGGTGAGCATCACCTGTACCGGCTCGAGCCGGGCGCACAACAATTCACTCCAGCCGACGCTGGATTGCCTCCGTTCTCCATCGGGGTACGCGATCCGGCCATCATAGAAGATCGCCAGGGACGCATCCTCATCAATCTCACCGAGGGTATGGCCCGGCTTGAGGGCAACAGCTGGCGGATTCTCAAGGAAAAGTCGAACCTGCCGCCATACGCGGTGACCGCTCTGTTCGCGGATCGACAAGGTTCCGTGTGGCTTGGATTGGGAGGCCATGGCATGGCGCGATGGCTCGGTTATGGCGAGGTGGAAAGCTGGACGATCGCAAACGGTTTGAGCTCCAACGTCGTGTGGGGCTTCGCACGTGACCGTCTCGGCCGGCTGTGGATAGCGACGGAAAGAAACCTGGAACTGATGAGCCAGGCTCTTACCACGATCACACCTCAGGTGGATCAGCAGAATAACCCCATGCGACGCATCCAAACCCTGGCGCTTACAGAAGACGGACACATCTGGAGCGGCAGCGATAACGGCAGAGTCATCGACTATGATCCGAAGTCCAAAATAGCCCGCGAAGCGGCAAAGTTGCAGGGCGTGTTTCAAATTCTCCCCGACCACGATGGGCGGATCTGGATCTGTTCACTAAGCGGTTTGTTTTATGTGAATGTGCGTGACCGGAAGCTCGGCCCTCAACGGCTTGCACCGGCAATGGGACCGCAGGGACGAGTCTATGAGGCAGTCCAGGATACGAACGAAACGGACGCGCGCGAAACGATGTGGTTCATCTCTGACTCCGGGCTCTTCCGGTTGTCGGGCAGTACCTGGACACACGTCAAACTGCCAACCGACTACCAACCGGGCCTGTCTGCCCAGATCGCGATGGCACCCGATGGAACGTTTTGGCTTTCAGGCATTGATCCGGTCCTGGTCCATCTGTGGATACATGGAGATACTGCTGAGGTCCTGGAACGTGTGAGCGCCGCCGTCCTGGACTCGAACAATATCTATCTCGTGACCATCGACCGGCGAGGGTGGCTATGGGTGGGAACCGGAGACGGCCTGTCCGTCTCAAACGGACAGCGATGGATACATTTTGCCGCGGAGGATGGCCTGGTCTGGAATGATATCGACAGCAATGGGTTCTATGAAGATTTCGACGGCTCGGTTTGGATCGGCACCAGCGGCGGAATGTCGCATCTACTTCATCCCGAGCGGCTCTTCCAGTCCGCCCCGCCCTCTCTTTGGATAGGGGACGTGAAAATTGGGAATACCGTGCTGAACCGGAAATCGGAGACCAAGGTGCCCTGGCGACGTCAGCCCCTTACCGCCCGGCTCTCGTCTCTGGATTTCAAGCATGAGACAACCATCAGCTTCCGGTATCGCATTGAGGGCGTGGACGAGGATTGGCAAGACACCACAAAACATGACCTTCGCTATCCACCCCTTCCGCCGGGAAGCTACCGCCTGGCCATGATGGCGCTTGATAGTTCGAGCGGACAGCAATCTACGCCAACTTATGTCTCCTTTACGATATTGCCGCCGTGGTGGCGCACACGCGGCATGTTAGCAGCTGAGCTCGCCGCAGCGATGCTCTTCTTTTACCTGGCCTGGCGCTGGAGCGTCCGTGTGCTGGTGGCCCGCCAGCATCGTCTGGAGGCGCTGGTGCAAGAGCGGACGCAAGAGCTGGAACAAGAGAAGGCGGAACTCCTCAAGACAAGAGCTGCGCTGGTAGAACAGGCGACGCGCGACGCGCTGACTGGATTGTTCAATCGTGCTGAGATTATGCACCAACTGGACCTGGAGATGGAGCGCGCAAGGAGGACGGGCTCTTCGCTCGCGTTTGTGCTTTTGGATATCGACTACTTTAAGCAGGTGAACGACACGTACGGCCATGTGACCGGAGATTCTGTGCTGCAGGAGTATGCGCAGCGGCTCCGCTCCGCGGCCAGGCCCTATGATGGCCTGGGCCGTTACGGCGGCGAGGAGCTGGTGGGGATCTTCCCTGGGCTCCCAAAGCATGGTTCCGAAGCCAGACTTGCAGGGATCCATCATGCTCTCTGCACCAACGTCTTCCACTGCAACGGGCATCAACTGCAAGTTACCTGTTCCCTGGGCGTTTCCTGGTACCGGACCGGCCAGGACGATGCGCGGTCCCTGATCGAACGCGCCGACCAAGCCCTCTATGCAGCAAAAGCACACGGCCGAAACCGTGTAGAGGTTGGCTGAACAGTAGGACTGGTAGGATGTGTCGTACCAGCCGAAAACAACCGGTGGCAACGGAGTGAAAAACGAATTGCCCTTTCTTACTTTGCGACGTGTCTGCCGCGGACTCACATCCTCCGGTCCAGTTTGGCTTGGACTTGTTTTGTCAGCAACAGCCTCCCTGGCACAGCAGCAGACCATCGTGTTGGATGTGGACGCAACGACAATCGCGAAAAAAATCCTGCATGCACACGAGTCTTTTCCTTTGGGTTCCCCGTTGGCTCACACGGTGGATCTCGTTTACCCCAAGTGGATACCTGGCAACCATGCACCGACCGGACCCATCGCCGACCTGGTGAACCTGAGGTTTACCGCGGACGGCAAGAGTATTGCCTGGACGCGTGACCCGGTGGATATGTTTCGCTTCCATATCCCGGTTCCTGCCGGAACCAATCTCCTGGTGGCGGACTTCAGCCTGGTTGGGGCCTATGCAGCGGGCAACGATTTCGGCATCGGCAATACATCTACCCCAGTGCAGGGTGATGTGAACTGGGATCAGGTTGTCCTCTATCCCGCGGACACGATCGCCGAACAGGTAACTGTCTCGGCCTCGATCAGGCTTCCCGACCGGTGGTCTTACGCTACTGCGTTGCCGCATCCATCGCAGCAAGGTGGAACCATTCACTTCGATCCTGTGTCGCTCACCACGCTGATCGACTCGCCTCTGATGTGCGGATCCATCATGCGCGAGTTCGACATCACGCCCAAAGGTGTTACACAGCGCCATTTGCTCGACGTCTTCGAGAAATCGCCTGAAGGTCTAAATGTGTCGCCGGAGCGCATTGCTGCTTTGCGCAACCTGGTCTCTGAAACTGGGGCAATGTTCCGCTCGCGCCACTATGCCAATTACCACTTCCTGGTGGAAGCACAAGGCGAAACCAGCGATGGGCTGGAGCATCACCAATCGAGCGATGAACAGGTGCCGGAACTGGGCATGGTGAGCACTTCCTTCTCCGCAGAATCGGGCAATTTGCTGGCTCACGAGATGATCCACTCCTGGAATGGAAAATTCAGACGGCCCGCCGGCCTCGCGACCGCTGACTACCAGCAACCAATGATCGGCGACATGCTGTGGGTCTATGAGGGACTTACCAGCTATTGGGCAGAGATTCTGGCCACGCGGGCCGGCCTCGAAACGAGCGCTCAGATGAAAGACCGGATGGCGGTTTACCAGGCGGAGATGGACCATCGAACCGGGCGCGACTGGCGAAACCTGCAGGATGTATCGAAATCCGCGCAGATTCTGTATTCCGCCGGGCAGCCGTGGACGATCCTTCGCCGGGCTACAGACTTCTACCGGGAAGGGCCTCTGCTCTGGCTGCAAGTCGATAGCATTCTGCGAGAAAAAAGCAAGGGAGCGCGAAGCCTGGATACCTTTGCTGCCGACTTTTTTGGACCGCCCGATGGAGTAATGACGGTAAAGCCCTACACTTACCAGGACCTGGTCGACGCGTTGAATCATACCGGCCCCTACGATTGGAACAGCCTGCTCCAGGGTAATCTGCTGGCTACGCGTCCAACCCCGGTTTCACCCGGTCTCGCAGCGGCCGGCTGGACCGTGACTTACACAGACGAGCCAAACCAGGCTGCTGTCGACACGGAAAGCGTTTCGCAACAAGCCGATTTATCAAGCTCGATCGGTTTGATCATCGATCAGGATGGAACCATTGTCGACGTGGCTCCGGACTCGGCCGCTGGGCGGGCTGGACTGGCTCCAGGATCGAAGGTGATGGGTGTTAACCATCGGGTCTATTCTGCTGACTTACTTCGTCAATCTATCGTGAGCGCGGAAACGACGTCGCAACCGATCGAATTGCTTACCCTGACGGATGGCTATTATGCCGACTTCCCGGTGGATTACCACCAGGGTTTGCGCTCGCCGCACCTTACTCGGATCTCCGAAAAACCAGACCTACTCACGACGATTTTGCGACCTCGGCGAACCGATTAGCCTGGATGCTAGAATCTGTGGAGTCTTGATCCTGCCGACGGCGGGATTGGGAAAAAAATACATGGTCGATTCACCTCGCGGTTCCCGGTCGTCGAGACGTAAGACACCAACCATTTACGATGTAGCGCGTGAAGCACGAGTTTCCGTGTTCACGGTATCTGCCGTCATCAACAACAAGAGCCATGTGGGCGCGCCGCTCAAAAAGCGTGTCGATGCCGCCATCATCAAGCTGAACTACCGGCCGAATTCTCTCGCCCAAAGCCTAGCCAACGAGCGCACACGCACATTGGGTGTGATTGTTCCCGATATTTCTAACCCATTTTTTCCCATGCTGGTGCGCGGCGCAGAGGACACGGCGCAAAAGCGCGGGTATAGCATTCTTCTCTGTAACAGCGACGGACTACTGGAAAAGGAGGAGCTCTATCTCGACTTGCTGGTGGCGAAGCGAGTGGACGGCATTCTGCTGACTAAATCGCCTGGCGAGCTCAGTCCTCAAACCATCAGCCTGTTGTCGGGCTTGAACGTTCCCACCGTGCTCATGATGCGCACTTATCCCAGCCTGACGGATGATGCCGTGATAACCGACGATCTCCAGGGCAGCTTCGAGGCGGTTTCGCACCTGGCCAGAATCGGACACAAGACCATTGCGATGGTGGGCGGCCCACTCAACGTCAGTAATGGGCGAGCCAGGTTACAGGGGTTTAAGAAGGCGCTGAAGGCCAATGGCCTAAGCTTCAATCCCAAGCTGGTGTATGAGGGAGATTACCGTATCGACTCCGGCCACCGGGCTGGACTGTCTCTGCTGCCGCATCGTCCCGATGCTGTCTTTGTGGCAAATTTCCTCATGACCGTTGGCTTTATGCAGGCAGCCCAGGAGATGGGAATGCGGTGTCCGGAAGATTTTGGGTTAGTCACCCTGGATGACTACCCGTGGCTCCGTTTATTTGATCCGCCGCTTACGGCGATGGAGCTGCCCAAGTATGAGGTTGGGTGCATGGCGACCGAACTTCTTCTCGACCGGATTCAGGGCAAGAACACACCTGCGGTCACGCACAAGATTGCTCCCCACCTCTGCGTGCGTGAGTCATGTGGATTCGGACTGCGGAATGGATCGACCAGCGTGAATGCCGCCCCTGGCTTACCTGCGTTGGTGGCCAAGGGCCGGCGCAAGTCTCCCTGATACGACGTTGTGTGTGGGTTTTGTATCAGGGCACGACTTTAGTCGGGCCATAAAGGGGGGGAAGAGAATTGGGCTTCAGCCCCTGCTATCGCGCATCGTAAGCGGAAAAGGCAAAGGGCACAGGGGCTAAAGCCCGGATCTTTGCTGTGCCTTACGGCCCGACTAAAGTCGTGCCCTGATACAAAACTTAAGAGCGGGTGACTCCCGATAAACTCGCGCGCTCCGCAGATTCGAGCCTAAGGCCGCATCAGTAGCCAACTGACCATCAACCATGCACCAGGGGCAGCCGCGGATCGATTTGCTTCCAGGTGGAGCGAAGCCAGACGTGTTCGGGGTCCTCTGTCACTGTCATGGTGCGCGAAGTTCGGCCAGGAAGTTTAGGTAATACGTATCGTCGCCAGACCGGCAACGACCGGATGATAACCATCCCGGACCAGTACCACATCGCCGTCATGCACTTTCACCAGTGACTCCCGCGCTCGATCAGAACGATAAAGGTTTTGTAGTGCAAAACCGCGTGCGTCCCTCATCCGGTGGTCCTGTTGGCGGTCACTACCTAACCGCTTAGACAAATACTGCGAGGAGCCTTGGCCTCCCCGCTACGGTTGCCCTATCTATCTTTCGTTCAGTCACATAAGGGCTTAGGAATTCCCCTGCAACCAGAGGAAATGATTTAGATTGAACTCTCGACCCTACTTCATGCCCACCGTCCACCTGCCCAAGAAGTTCGGCTTGCTCAACGCGATCTCCATCAACATGTCCAACATGGTGGGTACGGGACCGTTTATCACCGTGCCGGCCATTCTGGCCACGATGGGCGGACCGCAAGCCCTGGTGTGCTGGTTTGTGGGAGCCTTGATCGCCATAGCGGACGGCCTTGTTTTCGCCGAGTTGGGAACCACCTTCCCCAGTTCCGGTGGCTCGTATACCTATCTCCGCGAGTGCTTCGGGCGAGAAGGCCTGGGGCGATTGATGGCGTGGTTGTTCGTCTGGCAGTTCCTTTTCAGCGCCACCCTGGAGATCGCCACCGGCACTGTGGGCATGGCGCTCTATACGGGTTTCGTGTTCAAGGGACTGGTGAGCCGGCCATGGGCTTTGCGCTTACTCGCCGCCGGTTTTGCTTTGGCTGCCATGGTCCTGCTCTATCGCAAGATTCGTGATATCGCCCGGATCATGCTGGTGCTTTGGAGCGGCCTTCTGTTGACCAGCCTTTGGGTCGTGGTCGAAGGAATGGTGCATCTGAACCCGCGGCTCCTGTTCGACTTCCCGCCGGGCGCCTTTCACCTGAGCGTGGCGTTCATGCTCGGCTTGGGCAATGGAACCATGCTGGTGATGTTCAATTTCCTCGGTTACTACAACATCTGCCACCTGGGGGACGAGGTACGGGAGCCGGAGCGAGTCATTCCGCGGGCCATCATCGGATCGATTGTTTTGGTTTTACTTCTCGATCTGGCGATTTCCGTCGCGTTTACGGGCGTTCTTCCCTGGCGGGAGATGATCAAGCCAGGCACCGTGATCTACGACGCCGTCGGCTCAGTCTTCATGGAACGGGTGGCAGGTTTCTGGGCTGGGCAGTGGTTGACGGTCATGATATTGCTTACGGCCTTCGCCTCGGTCTACTCCATGATGCTGGGCTATTCACGAATACCCTTCGCGGCGGCGATTGACGGCACTTTCTTCCGCTACTTCGGCAAGACCCACCCTACGAAGGACTTTCCTCACCGGTCTTTGCTGCTGGTCGGCGTTCTGTCGGCCATCGCCAGCTTGTTCGACCTGGTGCAGATCATCACCGCCCTGATCCTGGCTCGGATTTTGATTATGTTCGTCGGCCAGATCATCGGCCTGCTGCTGCTCAGAAAGCGACACCCTGAGGCGCCTCGGCCCTTTCGCATGTGGCTGTATCCATTGCCCGCTTTGTTTGCCATGGCCTGCTGGCTCTATATATTTCTGGTGCAAGCTCTTGAGCCTCAGGGCTGGCAGTACATGCTCTACGTTCTGGCGGTCTTCGTTAGCGGGGTTGCTCTCTTTCTGATTCTGGCCCGCAAGCAACGGTACTGGCCTTTTGCCCCCTAGTTCATACCCCTTCCAGGTATTGGTTCGCCCTTAAGGTCGTATTTTCTACCGCACATTCGCATGACAATATCGTCTCCAATATGCGAGTCAACATTCGAGCCCGCTTACCCCACCAGCAAGCCAGCGATTTCCGCACACTACCAGTGGCCGTCACGATAGAGAATTCACGCGGCATCAAGGCCAACTATCAACACGCAACCACGGCCGCAGAATTGCTCCACCTGCTGGACAAGCGCACGGACCTGAACGCGGCCGTCCTTGATCGGTTCCGGGAAGAATTGAAGTTCACCAAGGCAGCCAAGCTAAGCGACATCGAAATGAGCGACGAGGTTCTCGAAGCAATCGGATTTTTCATCTAGTTTTTACTGTCCGCTTGCCCCGTTTGCCCCAGTTGCCTCGGTTCTCGAGCTCGCCGCCATGGGATTGTCCCTGGCGGCGAGACTCATTTCAGGGCATTTCTCCGTTGCTATATCCTTTCCCGTGGACGAGAACGGGACAACAGGATGACCAGCACAATTACGGCCCGCCGGCTCTTGCGCGGCAACGAATTCATCGAGTATCCGCGGATCACCGTCGACGACGGGCACATTACCTCTATCCTTAGCCGCCACAAGAGCGAAGCGGGAGATGCCTACCCCGATGCCATCCTGGTTCCGGCCTACCTGAACATTCATGTCCACGGCGCCGTGGGCCACGACGTCATGGAGGGCACTCCCGAAGCACTGCAGACGATCGGCGCAGCGCTTGCCGGGCACGGGGTGGGAGGATATTACCCCACCACCATCACCTCATCCACCGAAGAAACGCTACGCGCTCTGGACATGATTGCGGCGGCAATCGAACGAGCACCGTCCACCGATGCCGCCGTACCCCTCGGTATTCATCTTGAGGGGCCGTTTCTTTCCCCAGCCAAGCGCGGCGCTCACCCGGCACGCCTGCTGGTGCAGCCATCGATATCTCTCTTCGAGCGTTTCTGGCAAGCTGCTCGGGGGCATATCCGCATCCTCACCATCGCTCCGGAGTTACCCTCAGCACTCGAGCTGATCGAGCATGCAAGTGGCCTTGGCGTGGTGTGCAGCCTGGGTCATAGTGATGCCACGCTGGCACAAGCCGCAGCCGGCTTCGGCGCCGGTGCACGCAGCGCCACCCACACCTTCAACGCCATGCGCAGTCTGGACCATCGCAATCCTGGCGTGGCTGCATACGTTCTGGATAACGATGCCCTCTTTGCGGAAATTATCTGCGACGGTGTTCATGTAGATCCCGCCATGGTCCGCCTGTTCTTCAAAGCCAAGGGAGCAGAGAAATCCATTTTGATCACGGATGGCATGAGTGCCACGGGCATGCCAGACGGCGGCTACAAGCTGGGCGATCTGGACGTGGAGGTGGCGCACGGACGATGCACCATAGCCGGGTCACCCGGAGTCCTTGCGGGCAGCGTTTTAACGATGGACCAGGCGGTGCGCAACTTTGCTGAGTTTACCGGCGCCGGTATCGCCCTGAGCGCCCAATTAGCTGCGCGCAATCCTGCCAGGTTGATGAGTCTTGACCAGAATTGGGGTTGTCTTGAAGAAGGGCGGGAGGCGAATTTCGTGGCCCTTTCGCCGGACGGTCGAATTTTGCAATCTTTTCGCGCCGGTCGGCCGCTCCTGCCGGCCTGAAGCAACCGACGGGTTTATTCTTTTTCCCATCCCAGCGCGTCCGCGACCTGGCTAGCCAGGCGCAGAGGATCGAAGGGCTTGGGCAAGATGGCGGCTACTGGCAGGTGAGAAAGAGAGCCATCGTGGACGGCTTGCACCTTCGCCGTCAGCAACACAATGGGGATATGGCTGGTGGCGCGTGCGGCCCTGAGCTTGGCCAACATGGCAGGTCCGTCCATTGCCGGCATCATCACGTCGAGCAGGATGGCGTCCGGTTGGTGCTGCTTCGCGCTTTCAATCGCCTGCGCTCCGCAATAGGCTTCGACCACTTCCCAGCCCGCCATGAGCTGCAGGCTGTGCGCGGCCGCTTGCCTTGATACGTCATCATCATCCACAACTAGAATGCGCTTTGTCACAGTCACTCTCCGGGAAAGAGGGCCAGTCACAAGGTACCCCAGCTAGCGCCAACAAGAGCTTCCACTTTCAGGCAATTACTAGTACTGACGGACAAGGTATCCGGCGCAACGGAGGGGTACGCCCCCCGTTGGATTAAGCCGGACCGGTCACAAGTTATGCCATTTTCAATGGCTTAACTCCTCCGTCCTCATCATCTTCCTCGTCCTCATCCTCGTCCTCATCTTCGTCGTCATCCTCATCATCTTCGTAATCCTCGTCGACATCTTCTTCATCTTCCTCATCGTCGAGATCATCGATATCTTCGTCCTCGTCGTCCTCGTCTGCTTCCTCGTCGAGATCGTCCAGGGATTTGAGAAGGTCAAGCGCCGGCAGCTGGTGCGGCTCGCCCCATGGAGCGGTGGTCAGTTCGAGCTGCATGGCGGCGAGGTAGCTGACAAAGCCTTGA
>Ga0182024_10006850_pt1 | contig 24826 bp, 18 predicted proteins | sample P32metaG_FD_120480 | JGI IMG/M metagenome (GOLD analysis project Ga0182024, IMG submission 120480) | Permafrost microbial communities from Stordalen Mire, Sweden - P3-2 metaG (Illumina Assembly) | ecosystem: Environmental > Terrestrial > Soil > Wetlands > Permafrost | place: Sweden: Stordalen...
ACAAATCGAAGAAGAAGGAAGAACAGGCAGGCGCCCAGGGCGGCGCTGCGACCGAGGCTCCTGGCGCGGGCGGCGAGGATCAGCAGAAAGAAAAGAACCGCCGGATGCTGGGGCCGTGCGTGATTGTGGGCGCGGGCGAGACGTCGAGCGTGCAATTTAACGCGGCGCCGACGCCGCCGGTGCCGGCGACGCCTGTGACCGTGACGGAAATGAGCAGCACGACGAGTGTTAGCGGAGGAGCCGGCGGAGTCGTCGGCGGGATGGGAGTTGCGGGCGTGACGGCGGTGGGAGTTGGCGCAGCGGTGGCCGTGACGGTGGCGGCCGTGGTGATTCGTTCCGTGAGCAAGACGCAGACGTGTTCGTCGCCGGCGGCTGCGGCGCACGTTGCACCGACGGCGAATTGCACGGCGATTGCCAACGCCACTACTGGGAAGGCGCCGGGGCAGCGGCCTTAATTTTTATGCGATGCGTCGTGGAAGACGAATCCCTCATTCGAGAGCGGAGCGCAACCGGGCACGGCATGCCGTGCCCCTACGGATTTCGCAGCAATTGCGCAGCGCAACATTAAAGGCATATTCAACTACGCCCGCCTAAAAAGCAGGCGGCCGCTACAAAGTCAAACCCCAGAGAGTTAAGTTTCGCAGGGTTAAAATCTACATAGTCAAACGCTGGATTGGGTGCGTTGCGCGCGATCTTGCTGCGCGGCTAGAAATTCCAGGATGACGCGAATTGCTACGCCGGGCTGGTCGGTTTCGAAAATGTGGCTGGCGCGCGGGATGAGGGCGAGTTTTGCACCGGAAATGCGTTCGGCGATTAGCTGAGCGTTCGCGACGGGAATGAGTTGGTCTGTTTCGCCGTGAATGATGAGCGTCGGCACGGCGATCTGCGCGATGCGGCTGTAGGCTTCCCACTGGACAATCCCTTGCAGTTGGCCCATGTATCCTTGCGGAGTGGGATACCACTTCATGCGGATCGCCATGTCTTCGTCAATGCGCTCGCGTGGGGTGGCGGCGTCGTAAATGAACGGGATCATGGCTTCCTTCGATTCCTCCGGGGTCATGCCCTGGCGCGTGAGGATTTCCAGGACGTGTGGTTCGGCGCGCACGACGTGTGGGCCGCCTGCATTCGTACAACCCAAAATCAGCGAGCGCACGCGCTGGGGATATTGCAGCGTGAATTCCTGCGCGATCATGCCACCCATGGAGACGCCATATACGTGCGCGCTCGCAACGCCCGCGGCATCGAGAACGGCGGCCGCATCGGAAGCCATCAGCACGATGGAATAGACGCCCGAGGGCACATCGCTCTGGCCGATGCCGCGATTATCGAAAGCGATGGTGCGAAAACTTTGCGCGAGAAAGGGGCGCGTGCGATGCCACATATACGAGGGATAGCTGAGGCCCTTGATGAGCAGTAGAGGTTCACCCGAGCCTTGTTCATCCCAATAAATTTTGGCGCTTTGATTTTCAACGAAGGGCATGGGGCCTCCTGGTGCAGGAGCTGCTTGCGGTGCGGGAAGTGGGGAGGAGCATGGAATGAGATAGTCACACACAGATGAATGTTACTAACACGGCCGTCATTGTATATAATCCGGCTCACCATGCCAAATCAAGAAACGCTGTACGAGGTGGTCAAGCGGGTGGCCACGATTACGCTGAACCGGCCCGACAAATTAAACGCTTGGACGGCGGTGATGGAGCAAGAAGTGCCCGCCGCGATGGCGGAAGCGGAACGCGACGAAAATGTTCGAGTGATCGTGCTAACGGGCGCAGGCCGGGGATTCTGCGCCGGCGCGGACATGTCGCTGCTGAGCACGGTGGCGACGCAGGGACTCGACGCAGTGCAGCGGATTCAAGCGGCGCAAGCAGGCACGGATTCCCGCGAAGGCGGCGGCGGGCGCGCGGATTTTCAGAAGAAATATTCGTATTTTCCGGCGCTCAGCAAGCCGGTGATTGCGGCGATCAACGGTCCGGCGGTGGGTTTGGGATTGGTGATTGCGTTGTACTGCGATCTGCGTTTTGCTTCCGACGCGGCGCGATTCAGCACGGCGTTTGCGCGCCGTGGGTTGATTGCCGAGTACGGCATGGCGTGGATGTTGCCGCGACTGGTGGGACACGCGAACGCACTGGATTTACTATTTTCCGCGAGATTGATTGACGCCGCGGAGGCGTTTCGAATGGGCCTGGCGAATCAGGTGTTTCCGCAAGAAGCGTTTCAGGAGACGGTACGGGAGTATGCGGTGGAGCTGGCGTCGGATGTAAGCCCGCGATCATTGCGCGTGATCAAGCGCCAAGTCTATGACGCGATGTTCCAGACGCTGGGGAAAGCATTCGACATTTCCGAGCGGGAAATGCTGGCGAGCCTGCAGTGCGAGGACTTCAAAGAGGGCGTGGCGCATTTTGTGGAAAAGCGCGCTCCGGTTTTCACCGGAAAATAACGGAGACCTATGAATTTTGAGCCCAGCGCGAAGACGAAGGATCTGCAACAGCGGTTGCAGAGCTTCATGGGTGCGCACGTGTATCCGAACGAATCACGGTTCGAGGAGGAAACGGCGCGCGAACCTTGGAAGCCGACGCGGATTGTCGAAGAGCTGAAGGTAAGAGCGCGCGGCGAAGGGTTGTGGAATTTATTTTTGCCGGACGATCCCAGTGGCGCGGGGCTGAGCAACCTGGAGTACGCGCCGCTATGCGAAATCATGGGCCGAAGCCACATGGCGCCGGAGATTTTCAATTGTTCGGCGCCGGATACGGGGAACATGGAGGTGCTGGCACGTTATGGCACGGCGCAGCAGAAGGAACAATGGCTGAAGCCGCTGCTAGCGGGCGAAATTCGATCGTGTTTTGCGATGACGGAGCCGGACGTGGCGTCTTCGGATGCGACCAACATCGCGGCGAGCATCGTGCGGCGCGGAGATGAGTACATTATTAACGGGCGGAAATGGTGGTCATCGGGAGCGGGCGATCCGCGCTGCAAAATCGCGATATTTATGGGCAAGAGCGATCCGGCGGCGGCGGCGCACAAACAGCAGTCCATGATTCTGGTGCCGCTGGATGCGCCGGGAGTGAAGATTGTGCGGATGCTGAAAGTATATGGCTACGACCACGCGCCGCACGGGCACGCCGAGATACATTTTGAAAATGTGCGCGTGCCGGCCGCGAACATGCTGCTGGGTGAAGGGCGCGGATTTGAAATTGCGCAGGGGCGGCTGGGACCGGGACGAATTCATCATTGCATGCGCTGCATTGGCGTCGCAGAGCGTGCGCTGGAAGCGATGTGCAAGCGCGTGCAGACGAGAGTCGCGTTCGGGAAACCGCTGGCTGAGCAGGGAACCATTCGCGCGGGGATTGCGGAATCGCGCATGGAGATCGAACAGGCGCGGCTGCTGACGTTGAAAGCAGCGCACATGATGGACACGGTGGGGAATAAGGCGGCGCGCGCGGAGATTGCGATGATTAAAGTTGTGGCGCCGAACGTGGCGCTGCGCGTGCTCGATCGCGCGATTCAAGCGCACGGAGGCGCGGGAGTTTCGCAGGATACTTTTCTCGCTAGCGCTTGGGCCATGGTGCGGACGTTGCGGTTGGCGGACGGGCCGGATGAAGTGCATATCGAATCAATCGCGAAGTGGGAGCTGGCGAAGGGCGGTAAGTCGGCCGGGCCTTCTGCCGGCCGCTCGATTTTGGTGAAGGGGTCCGCGTGACGTCATGGGCGCGAATCGGGACAGGAAGATCTTCGATGACGCTTCTTTTGAAAAATCCGCAGTCGCTGAAAGAATTTGTGGGCACGGAAATTGGCGTGACGGAGTGGTTTCGTCTTGCGCAAGAGCGCATTGACCAATTCGCGCTGGCCACCGAAGACCGGCAGTGGATTCATCTGGACCGCGCGCGGGCGAGCAAGGAATCGCCGTATGGCGGGACGATCGCTCATGGGTTTTTGACGCTTTCGTTAATCTCGCGTTTTGTGCATGAGATGATGCGGATTGAGAGTGGCGTGCGGCTGGCGGTGAATTATGGTTTGAACCGCGTGCGTTTTCCCGCGGCGGTGCCGGCGGAATCTCGGATTCGTGCGCGGGTGGGATTGCTGGCGTTCAAGGAGATTGCGGATTCGGTGGAGGCGATTTACAACGTTGCGGTGGAAATCGAAGGGGCCGAGAAACCTGGTTGCGTGGCGGAGTGGATTGTTCGGTATTACGTGTAATTGCGTGGCGTGGCCGCAAAAAGCAGGTCCCTCGCTACGCTCGGGATGACACCTCAACTATTAGATGCGGCCCGATTGGGCTGTGTGCAGGGAGGCGCGGAGGAGCATTTGGATTGTCGCGGGCATGGTGGCGAAGCGCGTGTCTTTTGTCAGGCCTTGGTGATAACGGAAATAAATTTGCTGGACGATTACCGCCAGTTTAAAACGCGCGAAAGTTAGATAGAAGGCGATGTGGGACGTATCGCAGCCAGTTATTTGCGCGTAGTGGTGCACGATTTCCGCGCGCGTGAAACTTCCTTGCTCCATTGTGGGTCCCCAACGATTTTGCTGAATTTCCTCTGGATCCGTTCTGTCCACCCAATACGCCAGGGCCGTGCCGAGTTCGGTGAGTGAGTCGCCGATGGTGCACATTTCCCAATCGAGGACGCCGACGATTTTGGTGATGTCGTTTGGATCGAGGACGACGTTGTCGTATTTGTAGTCATTGTGAATCAGCGACACGGCGCGCGACGACGGCATGTGCTGCTGCATCCACGCAGAAAGTTTTTCCACTTCGGCATAATCGTGCGTCTTCGAGCCGTAGTAGCGTTCGGTCCAACCGCGGACTTGGCGTTCGAGATACCCATCCGGCTTGCCGAGATCGGCAAGACCCGCGGCGGCATAGTCCACGCTATGCAGGCGGACGAGGTTGTCTATGAAGGATTCGCTGAGGCGGCGAGCTGTTTCCGCGGGAAAATCCAATCCGTGCGGAAGCTTTCTGCGAAGGATGATGCCGTGCACCGGTTGCATCACGTAGAAGGGCGCGCCGATTACGGAATCGTCTTCGCAGTAAAGAAGCACTTCGGGAGCGGGGGAGTAAACGGTGTGAAGTTTGGAGAGCACGCGAAATTCGCGGCTCATGTCGTGCGCAGATTTCACCTTGCTGCCGAAGGGCGGCCGCCGGAGAACTAGTTCTTTGGCGCCGAGCTGAAGCGAATACGTGAGGTTGGAGTGGCCGGCGGGGAATTGGCGAACTTCGAGCGCGCCTGCTTCGCCAGGAAAGTGATTGCGCAGATAGAGTTCGAGCGTGGCTACGTTGAGCTCTTCGCCGGATCGAATGGCGGATGGATGGTCGAGAAAATCGCTCATCGAAAAATCTCCCTAGCGATACGTGAGCATTGCGGGATCCGCGATGTGTTCGTGGATATTGAAACTGCTAAGCGTAAAGCGCTCGGCGCTGTAAAGAAATTCGCTCCAGGATGAGTTGCGCGACATCCAGGTCATTCGCAGCGTGCTTTCCGGCGAGAGGTGCAAGGCGCGTTGCGTGGCTACTGCGATGGGGCCGCCTGACGTAATAATCGCTACCCTCTCACCGTGTTTTCCGGCGGAGAGAAATTTTACGAGGCCGGCATTTACTCTGGCGCAGAATTCCGGCCAGGTCTCGACACCTTCAAGGTGAACCACGCCGCGGACCCAATCTCCGATTACAGCTGCGAATAACTTTTGAAACGATGCGCGTTGCGCGGCGTTGCTGGGGGAGGATTGGAACGCGGCGTGGAAGTCGCGGATCTTCTGATTGCTTTCGAGAAGTGCGGGAAGACTGCCGCGGAGTACGGCTTCGCCTGGATATTCGTCGAACTCTGCGAGCATTTCAGGTTCGGGAAAGCTTAGGCCAGCGTTGTAGTAAGCCGCGCTCACGAGCGTCACCGTGTCTTTTTGTCTTGCGCATGGACCAACGCAGACGCGGTCGAAAATGATTTTGCGTTGCGCCCAATGCTCGCCGAGTAGACGCGATTGGGCTTCGCCGAGCGCGGACAATTTGTCGTAGTTCGGCTCGAGAAAAGACGCTTGCGCGTGACGAACGAGATAAAGGATGCCCATGGTCAGGTTGGCCGTTCGTTCAACGTTGGGTCACCGGCGATATTGTGCTGGTGAAAATCGCGCAGGTCCAGACTCTGATGGCACGCGGTGGTTTCGACGGCGACGGGGCGACAAAGCAGATCCTTCGCTCCGCTCGGGATGACAACCGACTTTTTTTGCGCAAACTTTTCCTCGGTCTGTCTCGCGAATGCTCAGCCTCGATCGAAAAGCGCGGCTTCAGGGGCTAAAGCCCTTTTCGGTTCGGCGTATGGCGGCGGGGCTGAAGCCCCGCCCTTCCGGGTGCCACTCGTGAACATGGCTCTAGACGGCGGCGCCTTCTTCTTTGCCGAATTGGGCGAAAGTTTTGCCATGCTCCGCAAGGCGCGCTAGCAGCGGAGCCGGTTGCCAGATTTCGCCGTGCTGACGGTGGAATTCGGAGACGCGCGCGTAAACCTGTTTTAGGCCGACCGTGTCCGCATACCACATGGGGCCACCGCGATACGCGGGGAAGCCGTAGCCATTGAGATAAATAATGTCTATGTCCGAAGCGCGCAGGGCGAAGCCTTCTTCGAGAATGCGCGCGCCTTCGTTGACCAGAGCGTAGAGGCAGCGGTCCACGATTTCCGCGGCGGAAATTTCGCGTTGCGGGATTCCTGCTTCGGTCACCCACTTGTGAATCAGTTCATCCACGACGGGGTCGGGCATGGCGCGACGCTGTTCGTCGTATTTGTACCAGCCGGCGCCGGTTTTTTGGCCGAAGCGGCCGAGCTCGCAGAGATTATCTTCGACGAAGGGCTGGCGGATGCCCGGTTTTTCCAGATGGCGATATTCCTTGCGTATGCGCCAGCCAACATCGAGGCCGGCGAGATCTCCGGTAGCGAGCGGTCCCATGGCCATGCCGAAATCGGCGAGAGCTTTATCCACGGCCACGACGCCGGCGCCTTCTTCGACGAGGAACTGAGCTTCGCGGCGGTATGGACCAAACATGCGATTGCCGACAAAACCGCGGCAGTTGCCGACGAGCACGCCGATTTTGCCGAGCGATTTAGAAAGTTGCATGCAGGTAGCGATCACTTCGCGGGAGGTGGCCTTGCCGCGGACGATTTCCAGCAGGCGCATGACATTCGCGGGGCTGAAGAAATGCGTGCCGATGACGTAGGTGGGACGCGAAGTGGCGGAAGCAATTTCATCGATGTCCAGCGTGGAAGTGTTGCTGGCGAGGATGGCGCCGGGTTTACAAACGCGGTCCAATTCCTTGAACACTTCTTTTTTGAGCGCCATGCCTTCGAAAACGGCTTCGATGACGAGATCCACTTTTGCAAAATCGTCGTAGGAGAGCGTGGGGGTGATGCGTTTGAAACGCTCCTCGGCATCTTGTTGCGAGAAGCGGCCGCGCTTGACGGAATTCGCGTAATTTGACTGGATGGTGGCGAGGCCGCGATCGAGCGCCGACTGATCCGCATCTTTGAGCAGCACGGGAATTCCGGCGTTGGCGAGAACCATGGCGATGCCGCCGCCCATCGTGCCCGCGCCGACGACTGCGGCAGATTTTATCGGAAGGAGCAGAGTTTTCTTGGGAACGTCGGGAATTTTGCCGACTTCGCGCTCGCTGAAGAAAACGTGAATGAGCGCTTTGGATTGCTCGGAGAAGAGGCACTCGATGAAGAGTTTTTGTTCGACCTGGCAGCCTTCCGCGAACGGCAATTTTGTGGCGGCTTCGATGGCCGCGATGGCTGCGACGGGCGCGAGCAGACCGCGCTGTTTTTTGGCGACTGTGTCGCGCGCGGCGGAAAAAATCGGCGCGTTGTCGGCGACGGTGCCGAGTTTTTCGTTGCGCTCACGCGTCTTGGGCGCGGGCTTGGCGGCGACTTCGCGGGCAAACGCGATTGCACCGGCGAGAAGATCGCCTTCGATGATGCGATCAACGATGCCGAACTGCAGCGCTTCCGCGGCTTTTATCGGGTTGCCGGTGGTGCACATTTCGACGGCTTTTGCGACGCCCGCGAGCCGTGGAAGTCGTTGCGTGCCGGCCGCGCCGGGAATGATGCCGAGCTTTACTTCGGGCTGGCCGACTTGCGCGCTGGAAACGGCGACGCGGTAGTGGCAGGTCATGGCCACTTCGAGGCCGCCGCCAAACGCTGTGCCGTGAATGGCGACGATCACAGGCTTGCTGTTGTCTTCGAGTTTCAGAAGAAACGGGAGCAGGCCCGCGCCACGCGTCTTGCCGGAGGTCATCTTGCCGAATTCCTTTATGTCCGCGCCAGCGATGAAGGTGCGGCCGCCGCCGATGAGGACGACGGCTTTGATGTTGGCGTCTTGTGCGATTTGATCGAGCGCTTCGGAAATTCCTTCAGGGACGCCGGGGCTGAGCGCGTTGACCGGAGGATTATTGATGGTGATGACGGCGATGCCGTTTTCTTTTGTGAGTTGCACGAGATCGGTCATAGAAAGAATCCTTGGTTTGCGGATTTACGCGGTTTTCGCGGAAACGGTGCCGGAGTCGATCACGGCGGAGGCGATGCGCTCGCGATGAAAAGTGGCGTCGCCGAATGCCGTTTCCGAGCCTTTGGCCCGGCGGTAATACAAGTGGACATCGTTTTCCCAAGTGAAGCCCATGCCGCCGTGAATCTGAATGCCGCGATTGCCGACGGTGCGTGCGGCATCACTCGCGTACATTTTGGCGATGGAGACCGCGATTGCTGCGTCCGGGGAATTTTCTTCCAGCGCCCATCCGGCATAGTACACCGCGGAGCGTGAACTTTCGGTTTCCAAATACATGTCCGCGCACTGGTGCTGGACGGCTTGAAAAGTACCGATGGGTTTGCCGAATTGTTTGCGCGTCTTGGCATATTCAACGGTGATGTCGAGCGTGCGCTGCATGCCGCCGACCAGTTCGGCGGCGAGCGCAGCGGTGGCGACGTCGAAAGCGCGCGCGAGATTGGTGGTGGCGCCGATTTCTTCCGCTGGCGTGTTGTTGAATTCTATGACGTAGAGTTTGCGCGTGAGGTCCATGGAGTGCATGGGAGATATTTTCAGGCCAGGCGCCTTGGCGTTCACGACGAATACTCCGTTGCGCGCTACTACGATGATGAAACCGGCGACGGCGGCATCGGACACGAAGTATTTTTCGCCGGTGAGCTTTCCGTTGCTGGCAGCGAGCTGAACGTCGCGGGGATTCCAGCTGGCATTCGATTCCAGGACGGCGACGGTGGCGCGAGCTTCTCCGCGACAGATAGGCGCGAGGTATTTTTGTTTGTGCGCGGGCGAGCCGACGGCGTCGAGGACTGAGCCGGCCAGCACTACCGTGGAGAAAAACGGGCCGGGCAGGAGCGCGCGGCCGGCCTCTTCCATCAGCAGCATCAGCTCGACTTTGCCGAGGCCGACGCCGCCGTAGGCTTCCGGAAAAATGATGCCGGTGTAGCCCTGGTCGGTGAGTTTGGACCAAAGCGCGGCGTCGTACGCGGTGTCCGTTTCCATCAGGCGGCGCATTTCCGCGCTGGGGCATTCGCCGGCGAAGAATTTGCGCGCGCTGTCTTTCAGGAATTCCTGACTTTCGCTCAAGCCGAATTGCATGGAGGTTCCCCTTCTGAGTTTTTGCCTAATAACTTCTGGGCAGGCCGAGAACAAAATGGCCGATGATGTTGCGCTGCACCTCGGAAGTACCGGCTTCGATGGTATTGCCGCGCGTGCGCAGGTAGGCGTAGGACCACATGCCCTTGTCAATCGCGCGCGGATCGCCGGCCAGCAATTGTCCATACGGGCCGAGAATTTCCTGCGCGATTTGCTGAAGGCGCTGATTGAGCTCGCTCCAGAAAATTTTCTGGATGCTACCCTCGGGGCCGGGCACGCCGGTGGCGGTGACGCGGCTGAAGGCGCGCATCTGATTGAAGCGCATTATTTCAATTTCGGCGCTGCACTGCGCGAGCTTCTGGCGAATGATGGGATCCTGGCTGGCGGGCCGCCCGTTGCGCTGGATGTTGCGCGCGAGTTCTATCAGACGCGTGATGTAGCGTTTGAAAATCAGATGCAGGCGAGCGCCGTAGGAGCCGCGCTCGTACATCAACGTGCTCATGGCGACATTCCAACCGTCATTCACTTTGCCGAGAACGTTTTCGGCGGGCACTTGCACATCGCGGAAGAACAGTTCGTTGAATTCGGATTCGCCGGTCATCTGACGCAGCGGGCGAACTTCGACCCCGGGAGATTTCATGTCTATGAGGAGCACGGTGAGGCCTTTATGTTTTGCGGCGGTCGCGTCGGTGCGCACCACGAGCTCGCACCAGTCGCCAACCCACCCGTAACTGGTCCAAACCTTTTGGCCGTTCACGACGTAGTGATCGTCGTGCAGGACTGCCTGCGTCTGCAGACCGGCCAGATCGGAGCCGGCGTTCGGCTCGGAGAAACCTTGGCACCAGATTTCTTCGGCGCTGAGAATTTTCGGAATGTAGCGTTGCTTCTGCGCTTCGGTGCCATAGGCGATGATCGTTGGTCCGATGAGACCGAGGCCGAGCGAATTGGCCATGGGCGGCGCCTCGACGCGCGCCATTTCTTCCCAAAAAAGCGCCTGCTGCATCAGTGTGGCGCTGCGGCCTTCGTATTCCTTGGGCCAGGAAACCGCTGCCCAGCGGCCTTCCTGCAGCTTGCGCTGCCAGGCGCGGAGATACGGGAACGATTCTTCGATGGGTTTTTCGCGCCATTCGTTCCAATCTTTCGGAACGTTGGAGGCGAGCCAGGAGCGGAGCTCGTCTCGAAACTGCAACTCTTCGCTGGTGAGATTTAAATCCATGAATTCGACTCCTTCGCGTTGTGTGGCGCGAGCTTTGTGACGCGAGTTCTGCGCCGCGTTCTTTGGATAACTGCGAACCAAAGTTTTGCGGAGCAAGCCGTTTCAATCTGCTCCAAGCTAGCTCAGGCGCCGGATTTTGCTTTGGGCGGCGGCGTGGCAGCGCTGCGGCGCATCGTGTCTTGACCTTGCCAATATTTTTTGCGGATGTCCTTTTTCAGAATTTTTCCCGTGCCGGTCTTGGGGAGGCTATCCACGAATTCGAATGAACGCGGACATTTATAGTGCGCCACGCGCGAGCGGCAGAACTCGATGAGTTCGGATTCGGTGGCGGCGGCACGCGGTTTCAAAACCACCAGGGCTTTGGGGACTTCGCCCCACTTGGCATCGGGGACGGGAATCACGCCGACTTCCAGCACCGCGGGATGCGCGAGAATGGCTTTTTCGAGTTCGAGGGAAGAAATATTTTCGCCGCCGCTGACGATGATGTCTTTCTTGCGGTCAACGATGAGCGCGTAGCCGTCTTCGTTGAGCGTGGCCATGTCTCCGGTGTGAAACCAGCCGCCGCGCAGAGCTTCGGCGGAAGCTTCCGGCTGGCGCCAGTAGCCTTCCATCACGCCGTCACCGCGCACGATGATTTCGCCGATGGATTGGCCGTCGTGCGGCACGTCTTTATCGTTCGGATCCACTACGCGCAGATCCACGCCAGGAATTGCGTAACCAGTCATGGCCTGGCCGGTGAAGCGCTGTTCACCTTGCCAATCCATTCCGGATTTCATCGGAGAAACCGAAAGCGTGGGTGAAGTTTCCGTGAGGCCATAGCCGGAAAAACATTCGCACGCGAGTTTTTCTTCCACTTCGCGAATGAGCGTGGGCGAGGAGGCGGCGCCACCGATGACGATGCGGCGCAGCGTGCTCAAATTATAGTTGAGGCGCTCCGGACAATTCACCAGCGCAGTAGCCATGATGGGAACGAGGCTGCAGGTATGCACACCTTCTTTTTCGATAAGGCGGAAAATTTCCTTGGGGTCGAAGCGCTGGATCATTACGTGCGTACCGCCGAGCAACGTGAGAAAATGCGCGACGCCCCAACCATTGGCGTGGAAGAGCGGGATGGTGTGAAGTTCGACGGCGCCTCGCTCGATTTGCAGTCCCAGGCAGACGTGCAGCGCGTGAAGGTACACATTTCTGTGCGTGAGCATTACACCTTTGGGATTGGCGCTGGTGCCGCTAGTGTAGAAAAGCTCGGACAGGGAATTTTCATCAATGGAGGAGATATCCGCGAAATGCGGGGTGGCGGCAGCCAGAAGCGCATCGTAATTTTTTGGGGAGAGCCAGGGTGCTGCGGGAGCGCCGTCAAGCTGGCAAATTAATTTTACCGAGGGGATGTCCTTGCGAAAGGCTTCGGCGACCGCGAGGAATTGTTTTTCCACGAAAAGAGCTGTAGCGCCGGAATCGTTGAGGATGTAGCCCAGTTCGCCGGGCGTGAGGCGGATGTTCAGCGGAAGAAGAACCGCTCTGGCTTCCAGGACGCCGTAATAGGCCTCGAGCAAGCGATGACAATTGCTGCTGAGGAAAGCTACGCGATCGCCGGGCTGTATGCCTGCCTGGCGCAGGGCGCCTGCGAGGCGGCTGACCCGATCCGCCATTTGGGCGTACGTGAACCTTTCCTCATTACAGACGACCGCGGTGCGGCGGGGATATTGTTGCGCCGCGTAGCGCAGGAAACGCAGAGGCGTGAGTGGAATATTCATGGCGCGCTCGCCTGGATCAGGCGGATTGACCTCCATCAACCACCAAAATGTGTCCGGTGACAAAATCCGACGCCGAGGAAGCGAGAAAAATGGCGGCGCCTTTCAAATCCTGAGGGCCGCCAAACCGGCCCAAGGGTATTCCGGCCAGGAGCGATTCCTTATTTCGTTCGATGACTTTTTCGGACATCTCGGTGGGGAACCAGCCGGGCGCTATCGCGTTCACCTGAATATTGTGCATGCCCCATTTGCAGGCGAGATCTTTCGTGAAAATAATCACACCGCCTTTGCTCGCGCTGTAGCCAATGGCCGAAAACTTCGGCGACGAGCCGCGCAGTCCGGCGACGGAGGCGATATTGATGATTTTTCCGCTGCGTTGCGCGATCATGGTGCGGCCCACAGTTTGCGAGAAGAGAAAAGTTCCCGTGAGATTGGTTTCGATGACTTTGTTCCACTGGTCGAGCGTCATGGTTTCGACCGGCGCGCCCCACGAAGTTCCGGCGTTGTTGATCAAGATGTCTATGCGTCCAAATTGTTCGAGCGTCGCGTCGGCGACTTTTTGAATGCTGGCCGGGTCTCTCACATCGCAGGCGAGTGCGAGAACTTTAACGCCCGCGGCTTGCAGTTCCGCGGCGGCCTGCAGGCAACGCTCCTTCTTGCGGGCGCAGAGCACCAGGCTCGCACCCATTTCGGCCAGGCCATCGGCCATCTGGCGCCCGAGTCCTACGGAACCGCCGGTGATGATGGCGACGCGGCCGGATAAATCAAAGAGCTTAGGGGTGTTCACGTTGCAAGTTGCGCCACCGGAGTAATGGGCCTCCTCCAAATAGCGTGTGTTTATATCATATGTTAGAGGCTAACGCTACGCCGCAAATTCAAAGGCCAAATCAACGGCAAATTCAAAAACGCCCGCCTAAGAAGCAGGCGGCCGCTACAACGTCAGCGGCAAAGTCAAAAGCGCCCAGCTAAAGCTGGCCGCTACAATTTCAAATTCAAAATCAACGCCAACGTCAAAGGCGCCCACCTGAAGGTGGCCGCTACAAAGTCAAGACCAACGTCAAAATCAACGTCTAAGGCTGCGGGCCACTGGGATTCTCGAACACTCACTGAGCCACCATCGTTGGGCTGGTTAGTACTGGTCGCCGAACGAGAAGTCGTCGTGACAATCGCGGCCGCCACCGTGGCCGCATTCATGCGTGAAGGCGTCGAAGGGACGCAGATAGGGTGCCGGCGTGAAATCTATGAAGGCCGGCGGAGTGGAAACGATGGTGGTGCCCACCTCAAAGATATTGAAATCCGGGCCGAGAGCGGCGGCGTCGCCATTCAAGAGATTCGCTTCGATGCTCGGCCACTGCCCTGTCTCCAATCGTTTCAGGAGAGTTTCAACCGCGGCGATCGTTTCCGCGGGAGTAAAGGCGCAGTGCCCGGCGCGATCCACGAAAGTCTGGCGCAGCAAGCGGCTGTTATCGTCCACACGATCCACGACGTCCTTGTAGGCTGATTCATTTTCGACGACGACCAGGCCGTCGCCCGTGGTGTGCATGGTCAAGACGGGAATATCTATCTGGCCGTTGAAAATAATATTTTGCTTCAGGTACTCGACCGCTTCGGGATTGGCTTTGATGCGAGCCGCGTGATTCAAAGTGTCGAGGTCCTCTTCGAGGCTGAGTCCGGCGGTTTGATAGAGCGCCCAAACTTCGTCACGGTCGACGGATTTTTCGAGCTGCTTTCGGTAGTCCACGCCGGTATTCCAGGAAACATTGCCGCCGGCGCGCGCTTCGAGTTCGGCGCGGAAAGCGAATACGAATGGAAAATCAATTTGCTGATCCCAAAGAAACTGGTTTGCTTCCTGACTGGCGAAGTCGGTCGGCGACGGTTCCGGTGAAGTTGGTGTGAACCAGCCGGGCGTGTCGCTCAGAGCTGCTCCGAGCGTGATGCGCGCGCGGCCCTGAGGAGTCTTTTGTGCACCGGCAAGAATCTCTTCGGCCAGCGTGAAATTCGCATCCGGGTTCGTGATGTCAACCAACTGCAATCCAGTCATGGGCGCGAGAAGCGTCTTGAAAGCGAACTCCGCGTCAAGCGCGGTGTTCCATGTGGCGACGCCGCCTGACAACACTCCGCACATGGGCTGCGCGGCGGTGAAGCGCTTGGGATTTCTCTGGATCAGACCGGCGGTAATGATGCCGCCCAGAGAGTGTCCCCAGGCGATAGTGGCGACGGGGTGGCCGAATATGGTGTCGAACAAATCGAGCACGGCGATCTGATCGCTCAGGGCTTCGTGAATGGCCCAGCCCGTTGTGGCGTAGGAGGAGCCGGCGAGGGCAAATCCGTTGGCGAGGAGAAAAGCGCCGGTGGCGGGATCGCCGACATCCACCGCAGGATTCGGGCTTCCCGGCTCGACGTAACCGTGGCTATAGAGAAACAGAGTTCCATTCCAATTGGATGGAACTTGCATCAGGTAAGTCGCGCCGTCGCTGAGCGTTCCCGTTTTTGTGGTGAGGCTGGCTTGCGCGCGCGAGGTATCCGCGATGGAAAGAATCAGAATCGTCGTGACGGCGATAAAAAGCATCGCGTGTTTGATTTGCTGCCACATGTCAACTCCTCCTGTTGCTGCGAAGTTCGCGAAGCCGTGGCTCCGGCGAAATTACTCGCCGAAGAGATTCCGGAGACAGCGCCGGCGGCGGTTGTAGCTGGAACCCGCCGCCGGCGATTTTTGCCGCGCAATCAGAAATTGAATCTGCAGCCGAGCTGAATCTCCCGTTTCGGCAACGCCGAAGTGAAACCCAGAGGCGTGCTGGGGGAGACGGCGGCGCTGCCGTGCACGTTGAAGGTAGTGAACCCGGGCGTGAGTCCGAAGAACGGGCCCACCTCGTTGTTGACGCTGGCAAAATTCGTGCGGTTGGCGATGTTGAATCCTTCCGCAGTCAGTTGCAGATTGAGCCGCTCGCCGAATTTGTGCTGCCACGTCAAGCGCGCGTCGAAGTCAATATAGTTGGGGCCGAGGCCGGTGTCGCGCGGAGCACCGAAGGGCCGTTCGTTGGTGATGTGATTGTCGCCATTGACTGCGCCACCCGCGAGCAGATTAAAGGGATGACCGCTGTGGTACTGGAAAACTGGCGAGAGCTGAAAACCCGACAGAAAAGCGTTATGCCATGGGCTGTTGATCACTCCGGCCAGCACGACCTTGTTGCGTTCATCAAACTCGGAGAGGGCGCGTTCCGCGGCCAAGTCCGTGGGATCTTGCGGACCGAAGTCGGTGTTGAAATCGGTGCCGGTGTCGAAGGCTTTGCTATAGGTGTAATTTCCGAAGAATGAGAAGTAGTCGCTGAAGCGTTTGTGAACTTCGATAATGCCGCCTTCGTAGAGGGCGGAAGACGCCGAAGTGTATTGGTTGTTCTGGGTGATCAGCGGATTTACAAAACAGGCGAAGGGCTGATTCGGGTTTGCCGCCGTCGCGGCGCACGGGAGACCCTCGGCGCCGCCGAGCGGGTCGGTTGCCGGGACGAGATTCCAGTTGCGATAGGAAACGGACTTCCCATTTGCCAGCGTTACAGTGCTCATCGGCGTGCCGGGCAGCAGGTTGGTATCAATCGCAACCGGAAGGTGGAGGGTGTGGGAATAAATGAAGCTGACGGAAACGGAGAAGCCGGGCGTGATCTCGCGTTCAATTCCGAGTGACGCCTGTTGCGAGTAAGGAGGCCTGTAGTTGGGCGGGTTGCTGAACAATACAGTCAGGGGCGAAAGCTGTCCACTGCTCTGTACGAAAATGCCGTAGTTCGCGACATCAGCCGGCGTGATGCAAGCGTTCGTTCCCGGCGCCGGGTTTGTGCAAGTGATCAAATTTGCGCCAGGCGCATTCCCTGAAGGCGCCGGCGTGCCAAAAAGACCGGCGAATAATTGTCCAGCGGGCTGGATAAAGGGAAGAACGCTGAAGCCCGGATCTATATAGATGGAGATGAACCGGTTGCAAGGGCTGCTTCCATTCCCCGGAAACCCCAGGGGTATGGGTGGATTCGTGACCCCGATACCACACGTATTCTGGGCGTTGAGCACCTGGTCGGGAACCTGCGAAGTGTTGTGCTGGTTTTCGACAGTGCTGCGATTCTTGTTCAGGACCCCAAGGCTCAAGTCAACCTGGGGAATCTGGGCGTCAATGGGCCCGTAGAAAATCCCGTACCCGCCACGGACTACCGTCTTGTGATCCTTGAAGGGATCCCAAGCGAATGAGATACGCGGGGCGACATCGCCGTAGTAGGTATTCAGTGGGAGATATTGCGAGTCAATTTCATAACGCAGGCCGTAGTTCAGGGTGAAATTGGAGCTAATTTTCCAGGAGTCCTGCAAATAGAGTCCCGATAACGGACGGGTGTAGGCGGGATAGTCCGGGTTGCCGAAGCCTTGTTGGTAAACCTGGGGCGCGGAAAGAGAAGCGGCCTGCAGAGAAGTTAGACTATCTGGAATGCCGCTGAGTTGAGGGCTGAGGTCGGTGCCGGGAAGCGGCCCGAAGACGAAGCGACCCGGGAGGAAGGTGTGGGATTCCGTGTGATTGCCGCGGAGAATCTCATTGCCTCCGAATTTGATGGTGTGGCTGCCGCGGACCAACGTGACATTGTCCGCAAACTCATAGCGGCGGAGGATCGTCAGATTCGGGAGAAATATATTGGTGCCCAGATTATTCGCGAAGCTGGCGATCTGCACTCCTACCTGTCCGGGCTCGTTGGGGATTACGTTGAAGCTGTTGTAATCCCACTGGGCGCGAAACTCATTTTCGGTGCGCGGGCTGAACACGTGATACCAGGAGGCCTGAAGATTGTTGTCGTAGTCGTGGGTCGAACTGCCGGCGGAAAAGCCGGTGAGCGATTGCACGTCGGGATTTTCTTCCAGGTCGTGGCCGTAACGGTAGCTGAGAGAAATCGAGTCTGCTTCGCTGATGTGATGATCGAGGCGGCCCGAGAACAGGTACTCACGAGTGGTGTAGGGGAAGAGGCCGCCGTTGGATTCCAGCTGGTTGATTAGGTAGGTGTTAATGGCGGTTTGGTTTGTCCCGGGGAGGCCGGTAAGCTGGCTGGTGGTCAACGCAGTTTGGAGAGCGCCGGCACATTGATTTGCAGGCAAAGTGACGGTGCCGCTGGAACTGTTGAGGCACGGCACCGGAGTGGCGCCCTGCGCAACGAGTCCGGCGATGACGGTATCCTGAGCAGGCGTGGGAAGAAACTCATTCGTGTTGGTCAGCAGCGGAACGGCATTCTCGGCGTCCTGGCGCAAGCCTTCAAAGGCGAAGAAGACGAACGTCTTGTCCTTGTGGATGGGGGCGCCGATGGTGCCGCCGAATTGATAGCGCCCGAGAGAATCCTTGATTGGTAAACCCACAGAAGGAGTTGCTGGATCGAAGATCTCGCCGGGCGCCAGCGCTTGAGTAAAGGCGAAAGGATCGCGCGCGTCCATGGCGCTGTTGCGGAAATAGCTGTAGACGCTGCCGTGTACATCGTTGCTGCCCGATTTCGTCACGATGTTGACGGACGCGCCGGTCGCGCCGCCCAGATCCGCGCCATAGTTACTGCGATTTACCTGGAACTCTTGCACCGCATCCTGGCTTACGGTGAGGCGAACGCCTCCGGCATCATCGCCTGTCTCGCCGCCGTCAACGGTGACGCTGTTCCCGCGGCCGTTGCTGCCGTAGAAGGAAAGTCCGCTTTGTGGAGTTTGCTTCACGCGAAAATCCTGGTCGTCTGTGAGGCGCGTGGAATCGGCGACGCCTGGAAGGAGCAAGGTGAAGTTCAGGTAGTCGCGCCGGTCAATGGGGAGGTCCTCGATGTATTGCTGCGTGATCGTATTCGCCTGGCTGCCACGTTCTGTTTCGACGACGGGCGGCGCCGCGGAGACTTCCACCACCGAGGAAGTCGTCGCCACCTGCAGATGGAAGTCCAGGATGGCGGACTGTCCGACAGTGATCGTGACGCCCTTTTGGATCTGGGATTGAAATCCAGGGATCTGTGCGGTGAGGTCGTAGGTGCCCGGAGGCAGATTGGTGAAGCGATACTGGCCGCTATTGTCAACGGTGGCTGTGAGGCGTATGCCTCTGGACACGTCCTCTGCGGTCACGGTGCCCTTGGGGATGACGGCGCCCGTGGGATCGGTGACCGTTCCGCTCACGCTCCCGGAAGCGCCCACACCTTGGGCGTGCGCGATTGGACTCGCTAGCAGCAAACATGCTGCCAGCACCACGGCACAAGTAAATGAGATCAGTACTCTCATGACTCCTCCTAATGTGTGGGACAACTGCGAGAATTCACCGGCTCGGAATGGGTGCAGGCTTGATACACCGCCTTGATGGTGAGAACGCGCGTCGGGCGCGTTTTCGCGAGAGGCATCCTTGCGGAATGTTTTCCACGATTTCGAAGACACACGACCCCCACGTCCAACCCATTCTCTGAGAATTGTGAGTGTAGGTATCACATCATAGTTACTAACGTCAACAAGAAAGCTGATGCGGCACATCAGAATTTGTGATGTGGGCGCGGCGGGTTGGGGAAGGGCGAGGCTTGCTGGGTTTCGGATAGGATGAATCTGAATACTGGGAACTAGGTCTAAAAATATTTCGTCTGGGCCAAACGCGCTGTTACTTTGTGGAAGAACAACCACACCGCCAGCCCCAGAAGCGTATCAGAGGTTTAGCGGGCATCCGTGGCCGTGATGGAAAATTTTAGCCCAAGCGCGTGCATCACACGGATCACGGTGCCAAACTCCGGATTGCCCTCCGTGCTGAGAGCTTTGTAGAGGCTCTCGCGGGATAGCCCGGCTTTCTTGGCGATCCGCGACATACCGCGGGCGCGCGCGATGGTGCCAAGCGCCTTGGCGATAAAGGTCGGATCGTTTGTTTCCAGAGCTTCTTCCATGTAGGCATGGATGGCTTCGTCGCTGTTCAGATATTCCGCAGAATCGTAAGGGCGCGTCGCGAGAGCTTTTGTTTTCTTTTTTGCCATGTTCAATCCTTGAAGCTAGCCGCAAACATTTTGGCGACCTTCCAATATAGTTGAGTGTATCCCATAGGCTACAACGCGTCAAGCGCAGCGGAAAACGTCTAGCGCGGGGTGACCACGATGCGGCCGGAAACTGTGCCTTTGCGCAATTCGGCCATGGCTTCGTTGACTTGCGCGAGGGGGCGCGTGGTTACTTGTGAGTGGATTTTTCCGGCGGCGGCCATGGCTAGAACGGCGCGCAGATCCTGGCGCGTGCCGACGGAGGATGCTTGAATGCGCACCTCCGACGCGGCCATCGAAATGGGCGGGAAGCAGATTGGCTCCGCGGGCAGGCCGACGACGAGAAGAATTCCGGTGGGACGGACGCAGAGAAAGGCCGTGTCGTAGGCGGCTTTTGCGGCAGAAGTTACGATTGCGGCGTGCGCGCCGCCTGCGCGGCGCAATTCCTTCGCGACGTTTGCCGTGGTCGCGTTCAGAGTTGCGGAAGCGCCAAAAGTTTTAGCTTGCACGAGTTTCTCATCGGAGACATCTATCGCAGTGACAGCTGCTCCCAGCCCCGCGCCGATTTGCACGGCAAGTTGACCCAAGCCGCCGACACCGAAGACCGCCAATCGCTGGCCTGGCAGGATTTTCGCGTGTTGCAGGGCGCGATACACCGTAACGCCCGCGCAGAAAAGAGGCGCGGCATCGCTCGCGGAAAGCTGCTCGGGAATTTTCAGCGCATGACTCGCGGGGGCTTTGACGAATTCCGCGAAGCCTCCGTCCACCGTTACGCCGGTGATTTGTTGTTTGACGCACAGATTCTCGTTGCCCTCGCGGCAGAATTCACACTCGCCGCAACTCCAGTGCAGCCAGGGGACGCCGACACGGTCGCCGACTTGCAAATTTTCGACGGCTGCGCCTTTTTTCACGACCCGGCCGGCGATTTCGTGGCCGAGGACCAACGGCTTCTTGATGATGCGCACCAGCTGCGGCCAATCGGCATCGGCTAGGTGCAAATCGGAATGGCACACGCCACAGGCTTCCACTGCGATCAACACTTCCTGCGCGCCGGGCTGCGGTTGAGCGATCTCTTCGATGCTCAGCGGCGATTTGAATTCGCGCAGGACGGCGGCTTTCATGGTGTGTGCCTTAGCGAACCTGGGATTTGACGTTTCGCGGCAGAGACGCGAGTTTACGTGATCGCAACACCGGCTTGAAATGATTCGCGGTTACGGCCGCGCGCCCCGCAAGAAAAATTCCACCGCATTGCGCACTCGCTCGGTGAGTTTGTGCGGCCCGGTAAGATCAACAGCCCACTGGCGGACGACGGTGTTGAAAAGTCCTTCCATGAATTCGGCCAGATGCACGACCGGAAAATCGCGGGTCACTTCGCCGTTTTTTTGGCCCTCGGCGATGATTTCGCGGAGAAGGTTGACTGTTGCCGCTTCCGCCCCGCGCAGCTCTGGTGAGCGCACTGGGTCCATCGCGCCGGCGAGAATTACGGCCTGCCACAGCGGGCGGCCGACTTCCGTTACGTTTCCCAAAGTTTCGTAAAAGCGGCGCAAGCGTTGCTCGGTCGTGGCTTGGGTGGAGAGCTCGGACTTCAGGCTTTCGGCCTGGCGCGCAAAAGCGCGGCGGCCGACTTCGCGCAATACTGCTTCTTTGCTGGGGAAATAGCGGAAGAAGGTGGGCTGGCTAATTTCAAGGGTTTGCACGATGTCGTCAATGCGCGTTTTTTCGTAGCCGCGCTGGCGAAAAAGATGCAGAGCCGTCTCGACGATCTGCTGGCGAAGACGCGCTTTCTTGCGTTCGCGCAGGCCGCCGATCGGCTCTTTCCGCGAGCCCGCGTGGGCGCGTTTTCTGGTGGCGTCGTCGTCTCGATCACTGAGGTTTGCGGGCGCTGATGAGGATGGCTGCCTAGCGGAAACTTTTGCGCGGGGCATGATGCTTTTCCTCCTGCAAAGTGCACCGGGGTGGGGTGCGGGACCGATATTGTGATAGTGGCCCTAACATTATAGTGACTAACGCCAAGTTGCAAGCCCCCGCGTGGTTTTCTTCGTCACGCGGCGAATGGCGATTTGACGGAACAAACAAGCGGGCCAAACGGCGGATTTTCCTGAAGGGAAGAAATGTTGGAGGCGCGGGTGGGAATCGAACCCACGTATAAAGGTTTTGCAGACCTCTCCCTTACCACTTGGGTACCGCGCCTCAGTCCTACAGTATATCGAAACCGTGCTGCACTTTCAGCCCGGAAGAGTGCGGGCGTGAGTGTAAGTCCTACCGGTGCTGATACTCAACCGCGATCGAAACGCGCGACTACCGGATGTGCAGTTCATACGGCGTGCGGGCTTGCACCGGTTCCATTTGGCTGACGATGTGCTGGAGCATGAATTCGAGCGATTGCGACTCGCTCATGTTGTTGTCTTTTTCGCGTTCGAGAAACTGCTGGAAAAATGTTTTCTCTTCAGGGTAGCGGACGATGTGCACGCTTTCACTGGCGGGAATATTAGAGAGCTGCTTGGCGACTTCGATGGCGCGGTCGAGCCCGCCGAGTTCGTCCACCAGCCCGAGTTCCTTCGCCTGCGCGCCGGACCACACGCGGCCCTTGCCGATCTTGTCCACGGCTTCGACGGTCATCTTGCGGCCGTGCGCGACGCCTTTGGTGAAATCGGCGTAAGTGTCGTTGAGCGATTTCTGGATGTAAGCGCGCTGCGCAGGCGAAAAATTCTGCTGGGCGGAAAAAAGCGTAGCGTTGTCACTGGTGGCGACGTAATCGGTGCTGATGCCCAGCAGCGTGTACAGACCAGAGACGTTGAACTTGCCGATCAGCACGCCGATGGATCCGGTGATGGTGCCCGGATCCGCCACGATTTTGCGGGCGGGCGCAGCGATCCAGTAACCGCCGGAAGCCGCGACGTCAGACATGGAAACCACTACCGGCTTCACCTGATTGGCCAGCTCCACTTCGCGGCGAATCACTTCGCTGCCCACCACCGACCCTCCGCCGGAATCCACGCGCAGCACGATGGCCTTGATGCTGTTATCGTTGCGCGCGGCGCGAATGTCGGCGGCCACGGAATCGCCGCCCATCACCGAGCCGCCGCCGGGCATGTTGCCGGAATCGCCGGAAACGATCAGGCCGGTGGCATGCACGACTGCAATTTTGGTGCTTCCTTCATTCGAGATCGAAGAGCGGTAGCGATTCAGCGAGATGGGATTCCATCCGTGGGCGCGATTCTTGAAATAATCCTGCAGCTGATCCCAGTAGCCGAGACGATCCACGATTTTGTTGGCCACCGCATCGCTGGACGAAAATGGGCCACGGTTCACCAGCGCTTCGAATTGCGCGCGATCCATGCCGCGGCCTTTCGAGGCATCGTTCAGATATTGATCGTAGATGCTGTGCAGCAGGCCTTCGACTTCTTCCTTATGCGCGGGAGTAAATTGTTTTTCGGTGAAAATGTTGCCGGCGGTTTTGAATTCGGCGATGTGATAGAACTCCGGGACGATTTTCAACTTATCGAGCGTGCCGCGAAAGAAAACCGCTTCAGCCATCATGCCGCGAATGCTGACGGGCACCGTGGGAACCAGCCAGATCTGCTGGCAGGCGCTGGCCAGGTAATATTCGGGGTTGCCGATTCCGTCGTAGCCGAGGTAGCAGATGCTGGGCTTGCCGCTTTTGCGAAAGGCGAGCAGGTGGCTGCGAATTTCCTCGAGCTTGCCCCAGCCGGTTTCCATCGGCGCGATGCGCACGACGAGGCCGGTGACGTGCGAGTCTTTGGCGGCGGCGTCAATCGCGTCCACGTAATCGTGCAACACCGGAACCGTGAAGCCGTTGAAGGCGCTGAAAAAATCGGGGGCGCGTTGCTCTTCAATCTGGCCGGCAGCGTCAATTACCAGGACTGCGTTCGAAGGTAAACGCAGGCTGTGGGTGGGTTTCATCGCCACAATACACAGAATGACCAGAAAGATCGCTAGTACGATGATGATGATTGCACGACGCTGGCCCCAGGTCATTTTCATTCACCTCGTCGAGGATTATTGCGCGGGGAACCGAGAATAGACAAGGTAGCACCGTGCGGCGGAAAACTCCACTTGGGGCTGGAGTGGGTGGTTGGTCAGTTTCCGATAAGCGCGTTTATCGGGACCTTAAAAATTTCTAGGCAAAGAAACGTCGTTCAGAAAACTCTGCTGGAAGGAAGTGATTACTGCGGAGCGTCACCGACCATATGTGCTCCGCATGCCGGTCGCGGGCGGGCACACGTGGAATGGGGAATGCATCGCGGGGCATAGACAAAATGTTCCCTCACTAATACAGAGGGGGTTTTGCGACAAAATCTCTCCAACTATTTTCAATCTGCGTGATCCAAAATTGGCAGGAAGGACCCTTCAAGGGACCTCTCGCGGTGATTGCTGGAAGGGGTGGGCAATGCTATAAGTCACCAAAAGAGAGTGTTAGATGCCAGGGTCAACTGACGCGAGACCAACGCGGTGGCTTCTCATGGGGCTTGCACCGATTGTCGCCCTGGGTCTTGCCTGTCGTGCTTTGCCACAGAATGCGACAACGCAAGCGTTGCCTGTCCGCGCGCCAGAGAAGGTTAATGAAGAGATGTTCGTCCGGATCGGAGGCATCGACCAATGGATCACAATCAAAGGGGATGACCGCAACAATCCGGTGCTGCTCTTTCTCCACGGCGGACCAGGAGACGCCTTGAGCCCGTTTGCCGATTCTGTTTTTGGAGGATGGGAGAAAAACTTCACGCTTGTGCAGTGGGACCAACGCGGTGCAGGCAGAACGTTTGGCAAGAGTGGCCCATCGATCGAACGGACCATGACCGTCGAGCGCATGGCCCAGGATGGCGTCGAAGTTGCCGAGTTTCTCACCACACATCTCAACAAGAAGAAGATCATCATAGCGGGTGGTTCATGGGGATCGATTCTCGGCATTTATATGGCCCACGCTCGAGCGGATTTGTTCTATGCGTATGTCGGCTCGGCCCAATTGGTGAATATCCGCAAGAATGACGCGGCGAGCTATGCGCGAGTGCTGGAATTGGCGCGCGCGTCTGGCGATGAGCAGGCGATCACTGCGCTGACGAAAATTGGTCCTCCTCCGTGGAGTTCACTCTCCAAAAGTTGGCCCGTATACCGAAAATGGCTTCTGGAATATCAGGCAAAGGTGGTCACTGCGCCTCCGGCTCCCGCCACACTCAGCCCTGAGTACGCTTCGCCTGAAGAGCAAGCTCAATACGCAGCGGCGGACGATTTTTCCTTTGAGCATTTTGGGGGTTGACGAT
>Ga0182024_10006851_pt1 | contig 24823 bp, 16 predicted proteins | sample P32metaG_FD_120480 | JGI IMG/M metagenome (GOLD analysis project Ga0182024, IMG submission 120480) | Permafrost microbial communities from Stordalen Mire, Sweden - P3-2 metaG (Illumina Assembly) | ecosystem: Environmental > Terrestrial > Soil > Wetlands > Permafrost | place: Sweden: Stordalen...
CGTGGACTGGGACAGCGCGAGTCGAAGGGAGGTCATCTCGGTCAACGGGCAGAGCGTGATGCTCTCGAGCGACTTCAGCCAGGGGGCGTGGGTCTCATTCCCGGTGAGCGTCGCGGCCGGTGGCACGGTCTCGATCGTCGTCCAGCGGATTGCCGGGCCGAACGCCGTGCTGTCGGGGGTGTTCCTGGGTGAAGCCGGGCCGCCCGCCGGCGCCAAGGCTTCGCAGCCGGCGTTGATCCCGCTGTATGACAATGGCAATCCCGCCGACTGGAGCCGGGCGTGCTCGCAGAGTGGCAACGGCTCGCTGCTCATTGCCGACGTCGCCGAAGGAGCCGGGCCCGGGAGCGCCAGCGTGCCGTCGTGGGCGAACGTGATCAACAACTGCTACTCCTACGGTCGCGCCTCGGTCATCGGCTACGTGTGGACGGACTATGGCGAGGGCGGCCAGGCCAGCATCGCGGGAATCGAGAGCCAGATCAACGCCTGGTACTCCTACTACCCCGGCGCCATTGCGGGCATCTTCTTCGACGGCGTCTCAGACGACGTCCCCGGGACGGGCACGAGCAACCAGAGCTTCTATCAGACGCTCGCCTCCTACGTTCACACCCACGAGGGCAGCAACGCGGAGGTCGTGTTCAACTTCGGCGCGAACCCCGGGTCCGCCTGGATGCTGAACGGCAGCGCCGCAAACAACGCGAACCTGGTCGTGACGTTCGAGGGCTCCTACAACACGCCCACAGAAGGCCCCTACACCTCCTGGACGCAGGCCGCCTGGGAGGCGGGGTACCCAGCCCGCGATTTCGCCGCGCTCATCTACAACGCACCCGAAGGGCTCGCAGCCGCACAGCCCGCATCGGCCTGCGGCTCGCTGGCCAAGCAGAACATCGGCTACAGCTACCTCGGCACGTGGTATGACGAACTGGCGCCGTACTTCGGCACCTTCGCGGCGGACTCCGCACGCGGTGAATGCTGAGCGCCGCCCGCAGCACCTGATGTGACGCTGCAGCACCTCGGTCCGGCGCGACGTGCTACCGGTCAGATGCCCCCACTCGCGCCAGCTTGATCTCCTCCGCCGCGTCGCCGTTGGGCGGAGGATCGTCAGCGGGCGCGTAGTCATAGCCGTAGCCGGCGATCTCGCGCGTCTTGAAGCCGTTCGCCACGACGCCCAGCATGGGAGCGCCGAGCCTTGCAAGTTCCTCGCGCATGCGGGCCGCGCCGTCGCGCGTGCTCTTGCCGAGTCGGCTGACGATCACCACGCCGTCACTGCGGCGCAGCAGTGGAATCACGTCGGGCACCACCGAGATGGGCGAGGTGTCGATCAGCACTAGGTCGTAGTTCTTCGCGGCCCACTCGAGCACGTGTTCCATGGCCTGGCTCTCGATCAGCTCGGTCGGGTTCGGCGGGGGCGCGCCGGCCGTGAGCACGCTCACGGCGCCCTTGTTGTGGCTCGAGCCGCCGTTGGTCGAGGCGACGCGAGTGGTCTGGATCGCGTGCTCGATCGTGCTCGTGGAGATCAGGACCTCGGCGAGACCGGGCGCCGAGCGCAGCGTGAGACGGCTGGCGAGGCACGGCCGGCGCAGGTCCGACTCGATTATCAGCACCCGGCTGCCCGTCGACGCCGCGATCTCGGCGAGGTTCTGCACGACGACCGACTTGCCGTCTCCCGAGGAGGCGGAGGTCACCAGGATCAGGCGCAGGTCACGATCGACGTTGAAGTACCGCAGGCGGGCGCGCAGCATGCGGAAGGCCTCGGCCTCTCCGGAGGGAAGCGCCGCCGCCTCCTGCCCCCCGCCGGAAGCGTGTCGCTCGTAGGCCGAGCTCTCGGGAACGACCCCGAGCAGCGGAAGTTTGAAGATCCGTTCGAGATCCTCGGGCTCCTTGATATGGCGGTCCAGGCGCTCGAGCAGAAACGCGAGGCTGAGACCGAGCAGCAGGCCGAGAATGGCCGCAAAGGCCGTGTTCCAAGCGACTTTCGGCGAGGAGGGGGACGTCGGAATCGTCGCGGCCTGGGCGAGCTGGACATTGCCGGACTGGAGTTCGGCGAGGATCTCGAGGGACTGTGCGCGGTCCTCCAGCGCGAGTCCCTGGGATCCGACGCGTTGTCCGGGCGACAGCGCAGCGAGCTGCTTGTTCACCAGCGCAAGCGCCGCGCTGAAGTAGTGGTGGCTCGCGCTCTGCTGTCCGTTGACGAACTGCGTGGCGTAGGTATTCGCGATTTCCGCCGCGAGTATGGGGGAGGTCGCGGTCGCCGAGACGTCGACGACGGTCGATTCCCCCTGTGCGCTTACGCTCAGGTCGCCCTTGATCTGCCCCCCGGTCAATCCTCCACCGAGCAGCTGTGCGGTGCGGTTGGCGGTGTCGCCCAGTTCGACCTGCTTGACATCGGTGCTTTGCTGAGACTGTTGGGTGTTGCTGTTCACCACCGACAGCCCCGCCACCTGCTGGTTGAGCTGGTTGTTGTCGAAGATGAGCGAGGCCGTCGCGGTGTAGTGCTTGGTCCGGCTCTTCGAGAAGGCATACGCCGAGCCGGCGACAAGCAACATGCAGAACAGGATCAACAGCGCGCGGCGGCGAAGAATGCCGAGGGCCCGCGGGAGCCCGAGGTCCGGGTCGGAATCTTGAGCGTTCATGCTGTCACCACATCTCGATCCGGTCGAAACTCCAAGCCGACGCGCATGCGCCTCTGACCACGTTGCACGGGAAAGGCATGTCTACCCGTCAGCGCCGCTGAGCATAGACCAGCCGGCGGCGCTCCTTTGCCCGCTACCCTCCGGGGCACGATGACCATGGCATCCGTCGTCGGCGCCAGGCCGAACCCTCCGAGGATGGCGGCGGCGGTCGCGCTGCTGTGCAGGCGACTTCGGCAAAGTGGGCACACGCTCATCCATATCGAACGAACACCACTACGACGGCCTCCCGTGAACTCCTCCAGCGGACGGATGTTCGACCCCGGTCGCTCGCGATCGGGATGATGTCCTCCAACGCGAGGCGCCTGCTGGGAGGGGCGGCAAACCGCATTCGCAGAAGGGCGGACCGTTCGCTGATCCGCGTCGCCGAGTGGCTCGGCTATGACCTCGTGCGGCGGGATTTCTACAGCCCGATCCCGGACCTGCGCCAGCTGCCCGAGTCGGTCTGGAGGAGCGAATCGCCGCTCGCCGGCGTCTCATTCGATCTCGAGCGGCAGATGACGTTCCTCGAGCAGGATCTGGCGCCGTTCGTCGCGGAGTTCGACCCGCCGATCGAGCGTTTGCCCGATCCGGCGCAGTTCTTCCTGCACAACGGAACCTATGAGTCCGTCGACGCGGAGACCCTGTACGCGATGATCCGCTTTCTGCGGCCAAAGCGGATCATCGAGCTCGGGTCAGGACGCTCCACCCAGGTGATTGCCCGCGCGAGGGCCCAGAACGTCTTGGATGGCGGTGTCTCCGAGCACTACGTGGTGGACCCGTTCCCCAGCCCAATGACGCAGACGATCGCGGCCCACGGGTTTGAGCTGGGGTCGGTATCCGCCACGGATGTGCCGATCGCCCGTTTTCAGGAGCTCACGTCCGGAGACGTTCTGTTCGTCGACACGACCCACACGGTCAAGCTCGGCGGCGACGTCACATACATCATGCTCGAGGTGCTCCCCGCGCTGTCACCCGGCGTTGTCGTTCACTTTCACGACATCTTCCTGCCGCGGCCCTACCCTCGTGACTGGCTCGTCGATGCTCGGCGGTTCTGGGCCGAGCAGTACCTGCTGCAAGCGTTCCTTGCATTCAACGGAGCCTTCGAGACGCTCCTCGCGACGAACTTCCTTGCGCGTAGATACCCCGATCGCGTGGAGCGGGCCATCCCGACGTTCGGCCCCGGCGTCGAGCCGGGTGCTTATTGGCTGCGCCGCGCGAGCTGAGCCCGTCTCCTATCCGCTTGACCCCATGACGAGCGTGGTGTCGATCGCTCCAATGCGCAGGGCAACGGCGAAGAAGCTCACGATCGCCACGGCTGAGTAGATCGGCGCGCCGAGCGGCCGCGCGACCAGGATACAGCCGACCATCACGATCGCTGCGCCGAGGCCGCGGAGAATGCGTCCCCAATCCGGCTTCGCTGCTCCTACGCGATGGGTCAACGTCGCGATCAGCACGGCGCCGAGCGCAAGCTCGGCTATCAGAGTTGAGATCGCGGCTCCGAGCGCGCCCGCGCGCGGGATCAGCACAAGATTGGCTGCCACATTCACCATGACGCCAAGGGTCACGGCACGCGCAAAAGTCCGCTCCCCGTGGGCGGCCAGGAGCACGTTCCCGTATGTGACGTCAACGAGGGTCACAGCAGCCGCGGCGGCGAGCACGGCGCAGGGCGCACCGGCGCTTGAGAAACCGGCGCCGAACAACCAGGTTATGAGTCCCTGGGCGCATAGCGCTGCTCCTGCCACGAGCCCGATGGCCAGAACGATCATGACGGTCACGATTCGGCCAACCTGCACGAGCAGCGCTTTGGGATGAGAGGTGATCTGGGCCGCGGCGTGGGGAAAGAAGGCGTTGATCCACACGTTGGCGAGCACGATGAGGGCGCTTGGCAGCCGATTCGCCACTGCGTAGATGCCGACCTGCCGTGCCGATCGGAAATGGCCGAGCATCACGATGTCGATGCTCACATATAGCTGCAGCATGGCGAGTGAGTACAGAAAGGGCAGACCGCCGCGAAGACGAGCAGTCATGCGCCGCACATTTGGTCGAGGCGGCATCGTACGTCGACTGCGGAGGACGACCCACCCCAATCCTGCCATCGTGACGGCCAGGCCGAGCACGTTGAGCCAGGCGTAAGCGCGCACGCCCTCGGCTCCAGCCACCACAAACACGGGCACGAGCGCTCCGTATGCGACCTGCCCGATGAGCCGCCAGGTGCCGAGCGCTCCGAACTGGCGCAACGCCTGTACTCGCCAGTCGAGGGTGAGGGCCCAGATCAACAGGTTGAGACCGACGATCGGGATGAGGCTGCGCTCCACGGCGTCGGTGGCCAGCTGTGAGCGAGTTGCGAGCAGCACCGCAAAGGCCACCGTCGCAAAGCCGAGCTTCAGCGCGATCACATCCGCGGTGATGCCGCGAGTGTCGCGCCCTGAGACGATCGTTCGCACGGCGAGCGTATCGAGCCCCAGGTTGCCGACCAGGCCGAAGAAGCCAACGATCGCGAGGACATAGTTGTACTGGCCGACGCCACGCGCGCCGACCCGGTGGGCGACGTAGATCAGTGCAAAGAATCCGATGGCCTGGCCGAGCAGGCTGGCGCCCGCGAGCATCCCAAAGCCGCGCACGACGCCGGCCAGCCCTGCGGCGGTACTGCGCTGGTCCGTCTCAGGGCGCCGGGCCGGCTTTACGCTGCGCATCTCCGGCGGCCATGGTATCGGTCGTCCCGGAGGCGCTCGCACGCGTCGCCGCATGCCACTACGGCTGCATCAAGATTGCGTCTCGGATGCCGACAATAACCTGATAGCCATGACCCCCCTGGACACTCACTCCGGTCCGATCGCCTCCACGCGCCTGCAGGTGCCGCTGGGCGAGCGCTTGCTTCGCCGTTGGAGATTGGCGCGCGACATCTCCGGTTTGGGAGAAGGCCGGCGGGGGCGGCTTCTGGCTTGGAGCGTGTGCCTGACCATGCCCCTGCGAATGCGCGTTCCCCTGCTGCGTAGGCGTCTGGTGCGCTTGCGCCTGGCTCTCGGCGGACTGCCCGTCGCCGTGTGGCTCTCCGACGCCTCAGAGCTGGAGGTAGTCAGGTCAATCCTCGTCTCAGGCGAGTATGGCGCGCTCGACGTGGCCCACGCGCGCACGATCGTCGACCTCGGCGCCAATATCGGGATAGCGGCGCTGTGGTTCCGCTCGCTTAACCCCGACGCCCGGATCGTTGCGGTTGAGCCCGATCCGTTCACGTTCAAAAAGCTCTGCCTGAATGTGTGCCATGACCCGCTCGTCACGTGTGTCAACGCCGCCATCACTCCCGAGACGGGGCCGGTCGCGTTTGTCAACGCGAGGCATTCATGGGAATCCAGGGTCGCTGACATCGCATCGGACGACACGAGCTCGGCTCGAGGGATCACCCTTGACGAGTTGATGAGCGCCGAGGGAGTCGACGCGATAGACATCCTCAAGGTCGATATCGAGGGGATGGAGTTTGCCGCTCTCCCCGGCGCTCGGTGCCTCATCGGGGCCGGGCAGGTGATAGGAGAGCTGCACCCAGATATGACCGACCGCGATATCTCGGGCTTTGTCGCCGAGCTGGCCAGTGACACCGGCCTGGCGCGCGTGACCGGCCTTCCCGGCCATCTCTTTCTCCTGCGAGCGGAGATGTCCGACGCGGTCGCACCCGTGGAGTATTCCTGAATGCCGCTCATCACAGTTGCAATGCCGGTCTACAACCGACAGGACGTGCTCCGCCGCGCGCTGCGAAGTCTCGAGCTGCAGACGATGGAGGACTTTATATGCGTCGTCGTCGACGACGCATCGACGATGCCGATCGAGCAGGTCGTAGACGAGTTCGATTCGCGTTTTCGGTACGTGCGCAGCGACCCCAACCGTGGGTGCACCGGCGCACGTCACGTCGCCTTCGAACACATGGAGGGCCACCTCCTTATGAACCTCGATAGCGACAACGAGCTTTTCCCGTGGACCTTCGAGCGGGCAAGCACCTATCTCTCTCAGCGCCCCGATATCGACGGCGTCGCCGGGATGTCGCTGTTTGACAATGTGCTCAGGACGACCGTTCCCGGCGGCTCGCGGCTTGTCACCCCGGATTACTACGCCTCGCGCGAATGGCCGGCCTGGGATAGCCACGAAATGGTCAGGCGCAACGTGGTCGAAGAGTGGCTGACCAAGCGTCAGGATTACTACAGTGCCGACTTTCATTTCTGGTTCACATTCCACCTCAAACACAGCTCGCTGTTTGTTGACGAGCCGTGGGGCCGACACCACGTCGATGGGCTCGATCGCATCACGAACAGCCCCGATCCACGTCGCTTTCGCGACCTCGTGGTGTTCGTCGAGGAGCACCGCCCATTGGTCGGTAACGCCCCGTGCGTACCGCTGGATCAGTGGCTCAGGGATGCCTGGTTCTTCCTGCGACGCAACCGGCGCGCCAAGGAGGCGGCCGTGATCCGGGATTGGATGATCGAGCGCGGCCTGAGCACCAAGGGCATCGTGCGAGGACGCGTACAGCGGCGACTGCGCCAGTCCTTCGCTGAAGCTATCGGCACCACGACCGTCGCGCCGGAAGGACTTTGAGTGCAACCTCGTCAGCGCGGTCGAGCGAGGACCACCCATTGATAGGCGAACAGCTCAACGGCGTGTCCCGCCGTGGCAGCGACCGCGAGTCGCCGCTTGCGCGACAGCTCGCCTGTCCAGTCGGCGCGAAGGATGTCGAAGCCGGCGCCATTCACCATAGCTGCAAGATCTCGACGGGTGAAGAAACGGATATGCGTGACGTCCCGAAGACCCGACGGCTCGTAACCAACCGTTCCCCTCAGCACCAGTGGGCGCCAGAAATCAACGTTACGGGAGTTCGGCAGCGAAACGTGCAAGCGACCCTCCGGCTTCAGAAGAGTCTGAAGCTGGCGAAGGATTGACCACGGATCATACGTATGCTCGAGCACGTCGTAACACAGCACGGTGTCAAAGCTGGCTGGGCCCCATGGCAGATCGCCTTCGGCGGATCCCGTCACGACCTCGTCGTAGCGCTGTCGCGCGGCCTCGGCGTACTCGCTATCGATCTCGAGGCCAACGAGGTGCGTAGCCCCTCGGTCCCTCATGGCCGTTGCCCCCGCTCCGCGCGCGCAACCAATGTCAAGCACGCTCCCAAGCGGCCGATCCATGAGGTCGAGGAGCTGCACCCGCGCATACTCGCCGTACTCACTTCTTCGCAGATTCAAGAGCTCAAGACCCAACGGCGTGCCTGCCTCCGGCTCCATGCGGGCCACTATACGTCAGCTCGGATACGGATCCGTGGTCACTGCCGCCGAGCGGGGGACTACGCTCTCCAGGTGTGTAGCTCAGCTGGTGCCGAGCCCCGATCAGACTCGTTCGCGCAGTGATCGCCCGGGGGAAGCCCATGACCCTTCGCGGCGCGGGAGTGCGGCCGCCGCTGGTCGTGATCGCCCTGATCGGCGGCTTTTCCCTGCTGCTCGGCCCCGCGATTGCCTACGGCGGGCCAGTCGCGTTCGGGTTGCTCATCGGGCTGCCGCTGTTGGCCTGGCTTGCTCTGCTGCGCCCGGGTCTTGCGGTCGGGGGATTGTGGCTGGCGGCGCTCAACGGAATTCCGCTTCTGAACCTACAAAGCGGTGTCGGTCAATTCAAACCTACTGATCTTGCGACCATCGCGATCGTGCTCATGGCCGGCCGCAACCTGTTGGTCACTCGACGCCCTATGGCAAGGCTGCCGACTGGGTTGTCGGTCGCGTGCGCGCTCTTTGGCCTGTGGTGGATGATCACCTTCTTCAGGTCACTCAGCGCCGGCATTCCACCGGTTGACGCCTTCTTTTTCGGCCGCGACTTCCTGTCACTTGTCATATTGATACCGGCGGCCTGGGTCGTGCTGTCAGAGCCGAAAGCATGGCGCGAATGCGTGTGCGTCATCCTCGCCGGCACGGGGATCTACAGCCTTGCATATATTGGGGGCTCACTTGGCCTCATAAGCGCGAGCAGCTTTACGCATCCCACGCTGGTGCTCAACTTTGGCAGCGTGCAGCGCATCTACACGCCGATGAACGATCTGGTGATCGCTGTGGCGGTTTTCAGTACCGCGGTTGTCGTCACGACGCGGGCCAACCGCGCGACGCCGCTCGTAGCGCTGCTCGCCGCGACTACGCTGGTTGCGTTCTTCCTGCAACTCACACGTGCCAACTACCTCAGTATGGCGCTCGGGGCGCTGATCGCCATCGTCATCGCGCTCACCCGTGGCGCAGAGTTGCGCCGGGTGCTCGCGCGGCGCGCGAGCGTTGCGCTCGCGATCGTCGGGGTTTTCTTCTTCGGGGTGATCGGCCTCGGCTCCAGAGGAGTGCCGACGAGTGTCGTGAGTCAGCGCATATCGTCTGGCTTGGCCAACTTCAACGAAGGCTCCGGAACCGTGGCCTACCGGGTCAAGCTCTATCACCGAATGTTCAGCATCCTCGGGCCCGACTGGCCGGTCGGCCTCGGATTCCTTCACCCGAAGGATAGATATTTCCCCGACTTGCCGGAAGGCAGCATTCGCAACTCCGATGTGGGTCTGATGAATGCCGTCATGACGATTGGAGTTCTGGGGCTCGCACTTCTTCTTGCAGTTTTCCTGACGGCGGCCCGGCATGTTGCAAAGACGCGCGCGCAACGTCCCCCGTGGTTGGTCGTGGGCCTGTTTGCGTGGCTCACCGTCGTGGTCGCGGGTTCACCCACGCTGGTCACACTGTTCAGCGCGACGGGCATCCTGTCCACCGCGTTGACGCTTGTGCTGTGCTGCGTGGATATGCCATCGATGCGGATGCCGTCGTTCGGTGTTCGATGACGCCCGAGGGCGGACGGGGCCCGCGGCTCGCGATGGTCCTGTGGGGCGGATACGTGGGTGGCGCCGAGAGGCTGAGCGTTGCATTGACAGAGCGGCTGCGGGGACTCGGGGCCGATGTCACGATGGTCTATCTCCAGAAGCCGTGGTCGCTGGCGGCGCTTATGGCGACGGCGGGCGTGCCGCATCGGAGTCTCGGTTTCGCTCGTGGTCGCGGTGCCGTTCGGCACCCGCGCCGCTATGCGCGCTTGGTCAGCGAGGTCGGCGCCGATGGTGCGCTGCTGGTCGACTGCGGCATCATGGGGGGTGCGCTTCGGGCGGGTGGATATCGCGGGCCGATAGTCGCCGTCGAACACGGCGAGGTTCTGGGCCTGCGCCGGCGGTCGCTGGTTCGCCGCTGCCTTTGGCGGATCGGTCGTCTCAGCGGGGCGCGGGCGGATGATGCCGAGGTTGCGGTGTCTGACTACATGCTCGGTGAGATGCGCCGGTATCCGCACGCGCGTCGGATCCGGCGGATCTACAACGGCATTGATACCGAGGCGTACGCACCGCGCAATGGCCTGGGTGAGGGTAACGCCGTTGACTCGGTGGTCGGATTTGCCGGCCGCCTGATTTCGGGAAAGGGAGCCGACCACCTGATCCGTGCTGTCGCCGCGGCAGCCGAGCAGGTGCCAATCAAGCTGCTGATCGCGGGCGACGGGCCCGAGCGTTCGCACCTGGAGTCGCTGGCGCAGGCGCTTGACGTAGTCGCGGCCGTCGACTTCCTCGGAGTCGTTGATGATGCTCCAGCCTTCTTGCGCTCGTGTGACATCGTCGCCGTCCCCTCGGATGCATTCGTCGAGTCCTTCTCGATGACCACCCTCGAGGCGATGGCGTGTGGGGTGGCGGTCGTCGCGAGCCGTAACGGCGCGATCCCCGAGCTGATGCTTGACGGTGAGACCGGGACGCTGGTCGAGCCCGGCGACTCGCGCGCCTTGACGCAAGCAATCGTCACCTATGCCGAGCGGCCTGAGCTGCGACACGCACACGGCGCCGCAGCTCGAGCTCGAGCGATCGAGCGATTTCAGTTACAGGACTGCGCGCGCGCCTACCTCAACTTGTTCAGCGAGCTGGCCGCCCGGCCCTCGGCGCAGGGATGAGGATGTCGAGCGTTCGATGACCGCGACGTACCGATGATCTCAGTAGTCGTCGTGACCCACAATTCGGAGGCCTGTCTTGGGCCGTGTATCGACGCGCTCGCACGGTGGCTGCCGGAGGCGGAGAGAATCGTGATCGACAACGCCTCGACCGACGGCAGTCGAGAGGTTGGCGACAGGCATGGAGCGACAGTCGTGGAGCTGCACGAGAACCTCGGATTCGGCCGTGCCTGCAACGTGGGTGCCAGCCGTGCCAGAGAGGACCACGTCCTCTTTCTGAACCCTGATGTGACGATCGATGCCGCGGATACCGGCGAGCTGGGCAGGCTGCTCGAAGCCTCCTCCTTCGGCCTGGTCGCGCCGGCCTCCACGAGCAGGTTCACGTTTGGAGAGCGTCCCTGGCCGCGGGAGGCGCTGTCACTCACCCTCGGAGGGCTTTGGCCCCGTGAGCTCCCCCATTTGCCCCAGCGGCGCGGTGGTCAGGCAGAGTGGGCGTCCGGAGCAGCTCTGCTCGTGCGAGTATCGGAGTTTCTCGAGATCGGGGGATTCGATTCTCGGTATTTCATGTACTTCGAGGATCATGACCTCTCGTGGCGATATCGCAACTCCGGCCTAACGGTGCGCACGACTACTGCACTGGTCGCCGACCATCCGGTGGGAGGCTCAAGCGAGATCGGTGACCGTCGCTCGGAGTTGCTCGCCTACTCGCTGATGGGCTGGCTGCAGTACACATACAGCGCTTACGGCCCGGCGGTGGCGGGGCGCGCTTCGCGTCTAGCATCAAGGATGCATAGCACGGTGACGCACACCGTGGGTCTCGCGGCGAGATTGGTTCCCTCGACCCGTCTGCGTCGCAAGGCTCTCCAGCTCGAAGGGATAACCCAGGAGCTGGTCCGAACTTCTGTGCACTCCGGAAGGCTCGCGCAGAGCGACGCGTGTGAATACTGGCCCGATGCCGTCACGCTGATCGAGTCTTGGCCAGCCGTTCTGCAGCGTGCGCACCATCTACAGCACGGCTAGAGTCGCGAGCGAGACTGCCACGACGCAGACTTGCGGCCACCGCCGGGAACCACGGCCGAATCAAGGGCATCCCGCAGGCGGAGTTCAAGGCGTCGGTAGTGTTCCTCTCGCTTCAACGCCAGCATTGAAGTCGAGCCGACGTGACAGCCACAGTGGCGTGGGCGGCCGGCCGCGAGGGATCCTTTGCGCTAGTTCGTCGAGGACCGCAGCGAAAGACTGGGAAGTCTGGCCGAGGGAGCCGACACAATGATGGAATCGACTCGCCACCTTGAGGAGCGGCGGATGGGATGGGCAGCACGGATAACGCGAAGATTTGTGGATGTTGAGTCAGCCGACTCAGCCAGCTCGCGGCGGCGCCAACGCCGATGGCAGGAGCTGGCCGCGCGTTTCCCGCAACTTGGAGACATGCACGTCCTTGACCTCGGAGGAACCGCTGCTTCGTGGCGTCTGTCTCCGGTGCAACCAGCATCCCTCACGCTGCTCAACACGTTTGACCAGAGCAGCGACGTAGAGGTCATCGTCGGCGACGCTTGCGAACCACCGACCTCACTTGACGGCCGCCGGTTCGATCTTGTTTACGCCAATTCGGTGATCGAGCACGTGGGCGGCCACTATCGTCGTGAGCAGTTTGCCGAAACTGTGCACAAGCTGGGCGATCATCATTGGGTCCAGACCCCGAACCGCTACTTCCCAATCGAGCCCCATTTCCTCTGTCCAGGTCTACAGTATCTCCCGCTTCCGCTGGCTACTCGCGTCGCAATTCATTGGCCCGTGGGGAACTATGCCGGACTGATATCAGAGCCCGCGATTGCTGCGGATAGGGTGCAGGAGATCGACCTGCTAGGGATGTCGCAAATGCGCTTTTACTTCCCTGGGTCCGAGATCGTGCGGGAGCGCGTGGGGCCGCTCACGAAGTCATTGATCGCCTGTATGGCCCCCGATCGTCTGCAGGGACCGTATCCAGGATAGGAGCAAGCGCCGACTAGCTAGGAGGCTGTGGCGAAAGGATTGGCGAAGGTGTGCCGCAAGGCAAGGTCTAGGAGATTTCTCGGCTCGAAACCGGACGTGCCGGAATCCCCGCTACACGCGCCTCGGGCTCCACGTCATCGGTAACTACAGCGCCTGCCCCAACAACAGCTCGCGCCCCAATCGTGATAGCCCTGCCGCTGCCGGGGATGACCTTTGCTCCCGCGCCGAGCGCCGATCCGTCTTGGAGTGTCACCCGAGCGGGCGACCCGATGACCTCGGAACCTGCCGCGATCGTGATTCCGTGGGCGAGCTGGACATGCTCACCAATACGGGTGTTTGGGTGGATGACAACGGCGAGGCCGCGATGGTGCAGTCTCAGCGTCTGGCTGATGTCGCACTCATACGGCAGTATCGCCCGGTAGCCCAGGTAGTTCGCGAGCTTCAGAGCCTTTGCGAGGCGAATGTGCCCGCGGCGATAGGCGCGTGTCGATAGCCACCAGATTCGTTCGGGCGTCATCCCACCGAGCAGCGTAGAACAACCGGGGCTCGACTTTAGGCGTCCCGGCGAGGGTTCCCGAGAGGTGGTTGGTGTCTCGACGTGAAGATCCTCCCCCTTGGAGGTATTGAGACAGGCCCTTACGGCAGTGGCCCTGTTCTCACCGGACGCTCGAATACAGCTCGCGAAGGCGTGCGTCGATGATCTCCACGCTGCGTGTATCGGCGCAGAAGCCCCGACCTTTTTCGCCGTACCGACGAGCCAACGCCGGCTCGGCCAGGAACTCGATCAGCTTTTGCGCGAGGGCGTCCGCGTCGCCGACGGGTACCAGCGTGCCACCCCCGCCGGCTGCCAGCGCGGGGATTCCGCCCACGGGTGTGGCCACAAACGGACGCCCCGCACTCATCGCCTCGGTCAACGTCATTGGCATTCCCTCGGCCCGCGACGGCAGTGCGACAACGCGCGCGCTTGCGAGAAGCGCGAGCATCTCCTCCCGGCCAACTGGGGGTCGGATCTCGAGTCGCTCGAGGCCGGGGATCTCAAGGTTAGTGCGGGGTCCCGCCAGGATGCATCGAGCCTCTGTGCGCTCGCGGGCAACGATCTCCCATGCTCGGCACAGGACGTCTGCTCCCTTGCGAGCACCGATCTCGCCGGCGAAGAGCACCACCTCGGCCGTTTGATCCGCCGGCGCGATCGCCGAGTAGAGCGGCACCGGATTCGGCACGACCTCCACACGCGCATCGGGGGCCATCGTGCGCGCCATCTCGGCCACATCCGGATCGAGGCACGTGATGAGGTCCGCGTGCCTCAGCACACGTGCGGCCAATCGGGGGCGGCTGCGAGCAAAGGGTAGGAATGAGGCCCCGTGGATCGTCACCACAGTTGGCAGCCTGCGTTGCCGAGCGAGCATAAGAAGAGCGCCCTCGCGCACAAACGAGCCGCGCTCTGAAAGATGAACGTGGACCAGATCTGGTGAGGACATACGCATCACCACGCGCATCGCGCGAGCGGTGGGTTGGACTGCCCAGAGATATGAGTTGGTCCTGCAGGTCGGATGAAGACGGACCACATCACTCCCGATCCTGTGGTCGGCGATGACCCTCAGGACGCTGCCCATTCCACCGGCGGAGGCAGGATCCGGTCCGAAGTGGTGCACAACGCGCGAGCTCTTCCCTTCGTGCCGCACCACGGCAGCGCTGCCGCCTATCTCCCGCGTCATGTAGCGATCGTATCGGCCACCAGCAAGCTCCCGGCGTGTAGCTGGGGCGCCGAGGCTCCCCAGTCCCTCTATTTCAGCTCTCAGTTGCTGAGCGCCGATCACGCCACGCTCGCAGAAGAAATGCCGGATTCCCGACTACATAGCGGCGCCACAAGCGACCGGGCTCCTGAAGCAAGCGGAAGCACCACTCGACCCCAAGCACATTCATCCAGCGCGGCGCCCGCGTCACCTTGCCGGCACTAAAGTCCAGAAACGCTCCCACCCCGACGCCCACAAGCGCCCCGGTTGCCTTGAGGTTGTGATGGAGAAACACCTCTTGCCGTGGGCTGCCAAGTGCGACGATGAGCAGTGACGCCTCAGTGTCTCTGATCCGCTGAACCAAGACCTCGTCGCTCTCGCCCGTGAAGCCGTGACAGGTACCCACGACCTCTAGGCCCTTGATGCGTTCCATCAGGCGTGCGGCGGCGGTCTCGGCTACGCCGGGCTCCCCGCCGAGTAAAAACACCTTCCAGTCGCGAGATGCGGCCAACTCCAAGAGCCGCACGGTGAAGTCGCTGCCCTGCAGATTCTCGGGAAAGCGCTCACCTCGCATCCTGGCAGCCAAGTTCAGGCCGAGTCCGTCGTTCATTATGAGCTGGGACCCGTTGAGAGCCTGGTGTAGCTCCTCGTCTTGCGTCGCGAGGTTGAGAGTGTGCGCGTTGACGTAGGCGAGCATCTGATGGCTGCCGAGCTCCTCATCGCCGATGAGGCGAAGAGCGTGATCCGCGGTGAGCTTGGGAACGCGCACACCAAGGATCGAAAGCGTTGGTACTGCCAGGGCAGAGCTCGTCACGTTACCTATCCCTGCTCATGTCGTGGTGGAGTAGCTCAGAGTCAGACGAGGCCCGACTCATCCCAGGAAGATCCCGGAGAGCACAGCGTTGGGACCAGCCAATGTGGTGACCGTGATCGAGACGGTCCCGCCGGCCGCGACGGTGATGGGCAGGGTGACCCACGCGCCCTGGCTGAAGTCGCTCGAGAGGGCGACGCTCTGGCCGTTGACCGAGATCACCTCCCGTCGTCCCGCGGAATCCCAATCCAGGGCATAGAGACGGAGGCTGCCGCTGTAGGCAGTCGGGAAGCTCAGTTTCAGCTTGATTTCGTTGGGGTCGTAGTAGGTCGCCGCCTCCCGCGTACTTTTATCGGGGCTCTGCAGTGCCCGTACGTCTTCGGTGGCGGGCGCCCACACATAGCGGCTGGCCTGTTCGACCGTGAGCGTCGCTTTCGGCAGTTCGGTGAGGTCGGTCGTTTCGTTCCAGGCCGCGAGGTCGTAGCCGGCCGATCCGTATGCACCCACCCAGTTGCCCTGTGGCGAGCTGCTCACTGTTCCACCCGGCGGAGTACCGCCTTCTCCGAGGAAGATCCCCGAGAGTACGGCGTTCGGGCCGGCTGTGCGCGTGACCGTGATCGAGACCGTGGCGCCCGCTTCGACTTTGATCGGGAACGAGACCCAGGCGCCCTGGCTGAAATCGGTTGCGAGCTCCGCGCTCTGGCCGTTGACCGTGATCACCTCACGTCGTCCGGCGGTGTCCCAGTCGAGCGCGTAGAGGTGCAGGGTGCCGCTGTAGGCTTCTTTGAAGCTCAGCTGCATCTGGATCTGATTGGGGTCATAGAGGGCGCCGGCGTTCGCTGTGTGTGCGGCGGAATCGGTCAGCGCACGCGGGTCCGTGGTGTTGCCGGCCCACTCGTAACGACTGCCCTGCTGGACCGTGGGGGTCGCGTTGGGCATGAAGGAGACGTCGCCGCCCGTGCCGTTCCAGCCCGTCAGGTCATAGCCGGAAGCGCCGAAGGTGTTCACCCATTTCCCCTGCGGAGTGCTGGTCACGGCTGGGGCAGGGGCAGGGCCCGCGTCCCCGAGGAACATGCCTGACAGCACCGCGTTGCCCCCGGCCAGTCGGCTGACCGTGATCGGGATCGTGGCGCCCGCTTCGACGTTGATTTCGAAGTTCACCCATGCGCCCTGGCTGAAGTCGCTCGAGAGCACCGCGCTCTTCCCGTTGACCGTGATGATCTCCCGACGCGCCTCGGAGTCCCAGTCCACGGCATACAGGTGCAGGTCGCCTTTGAAGGCTTCTTTGAAGGTCAGTTTCATCTGGATTTCGTTGGGGTCGTAGTAGGTGCCGGCGTTGCGCGTGTGTTCACCGGGGTCGCTCAGCGCGCGCAGGTCGGTGGTGTTCGCGGCCCACTGATAGCGGCTGCCCTGGGTGAGGGTGAGCGTCGCGTTGGGCATGTAGGAGATGTCGCCTTCAGGTCCGTCCCACCCGGCCAGGTCGTAGCCGGCCGAGCCGACGCCGCCCACCCAGCCGCCTTTTGAGAGTTCGAGCCCGGTGCTCGGTGGCAGGGCGCCGGTTTCGCTCAGGAATATTCCCGACAGGACAGCGTTGGTGGTGGCCGGTTCTGAGTTGTTCTGCACCGAGATCGACACCGTGCCCCCGGCAGCCACGTTTATGGGGAAAGTCACCCACGCGCCTTTGCTGAAGTCGGTGTTCAGTTGCACTTCACGTGGACCTGAGCCGTCATTGAGGGTGATCGTCTCGCGACGGCCCGCTTTATCCCAATCGACTGCATAGAGACGCATGTTGCCGCTGTATGCGGTGGCGAAGGCCATTTTCACCTGAAGCAGGCTTGGTGCGTAGTAGGTCGACGCGTTACGGGTGGTGCCTTCCGGGTTCTGAAGTGCGCGCGTGTCCGTGGTGTTGGCCGTCCACAGGTAGCGGCTGCCCTGCACGAGGGTCGTGGTCACGTTGGGAACGTTGGCGTAGTCCTGCGTGCCGCTCCAGCCCGCCAGCAGGTAGCCCGCCGAGCCATATTTGCCGACCCAGCTGCCCTGCGGCGCTTCCTGTACGGCTGCGGGCGCGGCCGGCCACGTGGTGGGGGATTCGTGTGTGCTTGTGGCGGTCGGAACGCTGGTCCACCCGGACGTGATCCCGGCGTAGGAGGATCCGACGCCGGTGACGCCGGTGAGCGGGGCGGTGACCGCGCTTCCGCCGGAGTTGGTGAGCGTGACTTTGTTGCCTTCGATGTAGCCGCTCACCTGGCTCGTGTTCGCCGCGGTCCATGCCTGCTGCTCGGCGAGGATCGCTCCGATCTGCGCCATCGTCGGCTGTTCCAGTGGGGCGCTGAAGTAGCTGTTGTACTGTTCCAGCAGCGGGTTCATCACCGAGTAGTACAGGCCGTCACCCACGTTCGGCGAAGTCGCCGGGGGGGTCCCGGCGGTCGCCGGCCCCGGCGGAGGCGAGCCCATCATGTTCGGCTGGTGGAAGTAGTGGGGACGAGGATCGTTGCCCATCATGTGCTGGAACATGTTGGTGTCGACATCGCTGACCACGCTGGCGAACGTCGCGGGGGCCGTCTCGCAGGTGGTGGTCGCGCTGGCCGTGCATTTACCGCCCTGGCTCGTGGGCGTGTAGAGGGTGTTGAACTCGTCGACCTCCTGCGCCTCGGTCGAGGCGTTGTAGTAGACGTTCGTCGGATAGCGCGGGATCGACTGGGCGGTCCCGTCGGTGAACGAGGTGCCCGCCGGGTAGGCAGGGGTGATGCTGCCGGCAATGGCCGGATTCGGATACGCCTTGGAGGCGTCAGCGCCGAAGTATTTGACCCCGACGCCCGTGAAGGCCGCGCTCAGGCTAGGGTTCTCCGGGTAGGGCGTCTCGACCGATTCACTGACGGCCGGCAGTCCCGTTACGGCTTTGCCGGGCTTTCCCGTGTCGGTGAAGGGCACTTCAAGTGGGCCACCGCCGGTGACGGCCGTGTTCACGGTCGGGTTGGCAAACCAGGCGTTCGGCGGGGCGGTCGTGGGAGCATTTAGCGTTTCGATCAGTTCCCATTTGTTGCTGCCCGTCACCTCGCGGTAGATCTTGAACTGCGCGGCGTGGCAGACGGCCTGCCAGGACAGCGACACCGTGCCGTTGACCCCCGTCACCGTCACCGGAGAGGAGATCGAGGCGATCGACTGGCCGCCGTTGGCCGCGAAGTCGTCCGTGACGGCGTATGTGTAGCTGCCGGCAGCGAGTGTCCCCCCTTTACCTTCAGTGGTTTCGGCTTCGGCAAACGACAGGTTGGGCGGATCGACCACTCCGGGGTTGCCCGGCAGGAGATTCGCCAGTCCCGAGTGCTCGCCGGTGACGACCACCGAGGGGTTGTTGTTGCCCAGCGCCGACGTCGGGCTCGTGCTCGCGGTCAGTCCGAGCGCGCTGACCGCCCAGGCGTTGTTCTGGGCGATCTCGGCTTCGGCGTAGGCCTGTGTCGCACAGCCGATGTCGAGGTTCGGGTGATCCCAGGTGTGGTTGATCCAACCGAACGAGTTCTTGTAGGTCGCAAAGGCCGCCACCAGCGGGTCGATCCCGCTTGTCTGGGTTACGGCATAGGCTTCGCTGCCGCCGCCGTTGAACAGCATGTCGATGCGGAAGTTGCTGGAAGCCGACCATTTGGCTGCGTATTCGACATCGACAGGTTCCTCGCGCAGTGCTTCTGCCGGCGTGTAGTCGGTCGTATGCGTCGCCGTGCTCCAGGTGTCATCGGGAAGGAAGTTGTCGTCGATGTCGGTCTCGAGGTAGTTGCGCTGATCGCCGAAGTAAACGCCTCGAGTGACCCAGTTCAATGCGCCGTGGCGGAGAAGCTCGGCCTGCAGCTGATTCTGGTTCTGATCGAAGGTCTCCGCCATTTCCTGGATGCCGCTCGGGGCGGTGTAGATGCCCACGAGCGCCGAGCTGCCGGGGCCCGAGACGAGTGTGTGGAAGCTCGCGCCGGTCGCCTGGGTCGTCAGCGGGGTGGCCTCGTAACCGTAGGTGCCGGTGTCCATCGGCACGGCCCCCTTCAGGTAGGGGAAAACGGTTTTGCCTTCGGTCGTGAGCGTCCCCTGGGCGCCTTTCGCGAATTCTCCGGAGACCGTTGGGGAATTCAGGCCGAGGTTCGCTCCTGGGAATACATCTCCGGTTATCTGACGCACGTTGAAGGTCTGCTCGTACTCTTCGAGCGCGGCCCATTCGGTCTGTGAGAGCGTCGATACGCACGTGGCTGTGCATACGGGCAGGTTGCCGACCGAGACGATGACCCCCTGATATTTGCCCTCCGGGGTGCCGTTGGCGAGCGTGTCCGACAGCGTCGCCGCGGTGATCGGCGTGTGCCCGGCCGAGGTGATGATCGTTTCGAACGGCACGCCCTCGCGCTGAAGCGCGGACTGCCAGGAGACGAAGTCAGGCTCGGTCGCTGAGGTTCCGAGCAGCAGCACCTTCATGTCGATGCGTTGAGCAGCGGAGGCCGAGGCGGCTGCCGTCAACGCCAGCGCGGCGATTACCGAGATGAGCGTGAACATCAGGATGATCGGTTTTCTCAACATTTGTGCTTGGCCCCTCATGCCGCGTTCTTGGATAGGTCAGAGTTGGCTCGGGCATCGCCGGCCAGCTCGAGATCGACCTCGTCGGTGGACGGGGTGGAGATCGGACCACGTCCGGCTCGCTCCCCCGTTCGTCCTTGGACGTCGAGAGAAAGTCCGCTCAGGCGGCTACGAAGCCCCTGCATCGCCTGCTGGACCTCCTTGCAGGCCTCGAGGAGCCCGTCGCGTATCGCCATGCATTCCACCATCGTGCGCCCGGGGTCTGAGGCGTGTGAGGCCTCCGTCTCGCCGGTCGGCAGCTTGGGCGCCTGGCCCAGCTCGCGCATGCTCTCGACGATCCGTCCGGTGTCGGGCGGACGGTGGCGCTCAACCTTCAGCCAGGCGTTCTCCTCGCGCAGCAGCGCCAGCTCTGTCTCGAGCTCTCCCTGCGCGCTCAGATCGTCCGAGGACGAGCGCGAGGAGCTCGAGACCCCGAGCCTCAGGAGCCGGCTGATCATCCCCTGTCGTGTGTTTGCATCCATGCTGAGTCTCATGTCCGTTTCGATGGCTTGCCGATTGTCTGGCTGACATTCGGTGCTAACGAGTCTCCTGGTTTCGACTGCGATACCCAATGGTCCAGATGTCTCATCTTGCGTTCAGGTGCTGAACGGACGATTTGGCTGGTTAATTTCAGCGACGTGAAGCGGTGTAGGTGAACCGGTCAGCGCTCGACTTTGCACTCGTGCCGGCCGGCGTCTTCACGGTCACGTCCACCGTGCCGCTGCCCGCGGGAACCACCACCAGGAGCTCTGTGCTCGAGATGATCCAGCCGCCGGCTGAGGCCGAGCCGAAGTACACGGCCTCGGCACCGGTGAAGTTCTTGCCGGTGATCACTATCAGCGAGTTGGCTGAGCCCGAGCTGGGCGACAGGCTGCTCAGTACCGGTACCGCTGCGGTGACGGTCAGCGTCGCCGCCGAGCTCGTCGCAGAGCCGAGCGAGTTCGTGAACACCGCCCGATAGCGGCGCCCGCTGAGCGTGGTCGTCGTGTTGGCAACCGTCAGCGTGGCGGTGGCGTTCCCGGCGTCGGTCGTGTCGTTTGAGAACGTCACTCCGTCGTTGGTCGACACCTGCCACTGGACTTTCGGGGCGGGGAGGCCGGAGGCCGCCGCCGTGAACGTCGCGCTCGCGCCGGCCGGCACCGACGTCGAGGCCGGGTTGGTCGTGACTTTCGGAGCTTCCGTCTTCGCGTTGACCGTCAGCGCCGCCGCCGCACTCGCCGCAGAGCCGGCCGAGTTGGTGAAGACGGCCCGAAAGCGCCGCCCGCTGAGCGTGGTCGTGGAGCTGGCTACCGTCAGTGTTCCGGTCGTGTTCCCGGCGTCCGTCGTGTCGTTTGAGTATGTGACCCCGGCATTGGTCGAGACCTGCCACTGCACCGTCGGCACGGGCATGCCCGAGGCGGCCGCCGTGAAGCTCGCGCTTTCACCGGCGGTCACGGTCTTTGCGGCAGGGCTCGTCGTGACCTTCGGGGTTTCGGTCTTCGCGTTCACGGTCAGCGCCGCAGCGGTGCTCGTGGCAGAGCCGCTCGCGTTCGTGAAGACGGCGCGGTACTGACGCCCGCTCATGGCGGTCGTCGGTGCCCCAACCGTCAGCGTCCCCGCGGTGTTCCCGGCGTCGGTCGCGTCGTTTGCGAAGCTCACGCCTGCGTTGGTCGAGACCTGCCACTGCACCGTCGGTGCGGGGCTGCCCGAGCCGGCGGCCGTGAAGGTCGCGCTTTCTCCTGCTGTCACGGTGTTTGCCGCCGGGTTGGTGCTCACGGTCGGAGCTTCGGCAACCACCGGCCACGTCGTGGGGGCCGAGTAGCTGCTGGCGGCCGCCGCCACGCTCGTCCAGCCGGACTGGATGCCGCCGTAGCTTGAGCCGACGCCGCTGACGCCCGTCAGCGGCGCGCTGATGGCCCCAGCGGAGTTGTTGATCGTGACCTTGTTTCCTTCGATGTAGCCCGAGACCTGCCCTGACCTGAGCGCCTGGCTCCACGCCGCCTGCTCTGCCAGCAGCTGTCCGGCCTGCGCCAGCGTCGGCTGTTCGATGGGGGCGTTGAAGTAGTGCTCGTACTCTTCAAGCAGCGGGTTCATGACCGAGTAGAACAATCCGTCGCCGGTGCTCGGCAGGGTCGCCGGCGGCGACCCGGTGGTGGCTGCCCCCGCGGGCGGTGAGCCCATGATGTTCGTCTGGTGGAAGTAGTCCGGGCGCGGGTCGTTGCCCATCACGTGCTGGAACATTCCCGTGTCCACGTCTGAGACCACCCCGGCGAAGGTCGCGGGTGCCGTCTCACAGGTCGTGGTCGCGCTGGCCAGGCATTTCCCGCCCTGGGCGACCGCCGTGTAGAGGGTGTTGAACTCGTCGAGCTCCTGGGCCTCGGTCGAGGCGTTGTAGTAGATGTTCGTGGGGTAGCGCGGCACCGCCTGGGCTGAGCCGTCGGTGAACGTCTGCCCCGCCGCATACGCCGCCGTCGTGCTGCCGGCGATGGCCGGGTTCGGGTAGGGCTTTGAGGCGTCAGAGCCGAAGTACTGGATACCGAGGCCCGCGAACGCCGGGATCAGGTTGGGGTTCTGCGGGTAGGCGCTCTCGACCGCTTCGGTTGAGGAGGGCGGCCCTGCCGATGACGCGCCGGCCAGGCCGGTGTCGGTGAACGTCTGGTCGAGCGCTCCTCCGCCGGTGACGAGGGCGTTCGTGGCCGGGCTCGCAAACCAGCTGTTCGGAGGCGCGGTGGTGGGCGCCGGGATCGTCGCGATGAGCTTCCATTCGCCACTGCCCGAGAGCTCGCGGTAGACCTTGAACTCGGCGGCATGGCAGACGGCTTGCCAGCTCAGGGTGACCGTGCCTTCAGAGCCGGATACGCTCACAGGCGCTGACTCCGAGGCGACCGATTGCCCGCCGCCCGCGCTGAAGTCATCGGTCACCGCGTAGACGTAGCTTCCGGGGGCAAGCGTCCCCTTCGTCGTTGAGCTTTCCGCTTCGGCGACGGACAGGTCAGGCGGGTCGACGACGCCGGGGTTGCCCGGCAGCAGGTTCGCGAGGCCCGAGTGCTCGCCGGTGACGATCACCGTGGGGTTGTCGTTGCCGAGCGCCGACGTCGAGCTCGTGCTCGCCGTCAGGCCGAGCGTTGAGGTGCCCCAGCTGTTGTTCTCGTTCTGCTCGGCTTCGATGTAGCTCTGGCTGGCGCAGCCGATGTCAATGTTCGGGTGATCCCAGGTGTGGCTGACCCAGCCGAAGGAGTTCTTGTAGGCCTGGAAAGCGCTCAGCAGGGGGTCCGAGCCGTGTTCGCCTGAGTACTGAACACTGCCGCCCCCGTTGAACAGCATGTCGATGCGGAATTTGTTGGCAGCCGACCACTTGGCCGCGTATTCGACGTCTGCCGGGGTCTCGCGCAGCGCGTCGGCCGGGTTGTAGTCGTTTTCGTGGCTCGTCGTGCTCCAGGAGTCATCCGAGAGGAAGTTGTCGTCGATGTTGGCCTCCAGGTAGTTGCGCTGGTCGCCGAAGGAGACGCCCCGCGTGACCCAGTCGACAGCGCCGTGGCGCAGCAGCTCGGCCTGCAGCTGATACTGGTTCTGGTCGAAGCTCTCGACCATTTCCTGGACGCCGTTCGGATGGGTGTAGACGCCCACCAGCGCCGAGCCGTTGGGGCCGGAGACGAGCGTGTCGAAGCCCGCTCCCGCAACCTGGGCGGCAAGCGGGGTGGCCTCATAGCCGTAGGTTCCCGTGTCCATGCCGACGGGGCCGTTCAGGTAGGGGAAGACCGTTTTGCCGTCGGTCGAGAGCGTGCCCTGGATGCCGTCGAGGGCGCCTGAGCTCGCCGGGCTGTTCAGCCCGTAGCCCGCGCCGGGGTAGATGTCGCCGGTCAGCTGGCGTACGTTGAACGTGTGCTCGTATTCTTCAAGCGCAGTCCATTCGGCCGGCGAGAGAGTTGAGACACAGCCTGATTCGGTGCATTCCGGCAGCGCTCCGACGGAGACGATGACCGCCTGGTACTTGGCCTCTGCGGTGCCGTTGGAGAGGGTGTCCGAAAGGGACGCTGCGGTGATCGCCTGATGCCCGGGCGAGGTCACGATCGCTTCGAAGGGAACGCCTTCGCGCTGAAGCGCCGCCTGCCAGGAGAGGAAGTCGGGCTCAGTGCTCGAGGTGCCGAGCACGAGCACCTTCATGTCGATGCGCTGGGCGGCGGAGGCCGATACCGCGGTCGCCAGGGCGAGCACAGCCAGCACAGACACGACGGACATCATCAGGACGATCGGTTTTCTCAACACTCTTGGCCTCCGTGCGGCTCGTTTGGTTATCCACGAGCGCCAATAGATCCTCAGCGCTCATCAGGTGCCGACGGAGTGTCTGTGCTCAGACCCCGTTATCCAATGGTCCGCGTGCCTCATCTTGCGTTCACGCGCCTGAACGCAGACGCACGAGCGATCAGCCCGTCCGGCGCGGGTCTCCACCGGCCGGGCAGGGCCCCTACCGCAGGCTTCAGAGCCCCCTACCAGCAGGGTTCGAAGCTCGAGCCGTTGAGTTCGAGGCCGTAGCGCGCTCCCATGATCCCGGCCGCCTCATCAGCGGCGCAGAACGAGCTCGTGGAGAGGCTGTACTCGGCGTTCAGGACGGGCTTTTCCGCCGCCAGATAGGGCTCGAAGGAGGCGCATTCGTGGTACTGGTTGCACTGCTCATCCAGGGCCCCGTCGAAGTGGGACTCGAGCTGGCCGGTCTGTTCGCCGTCGTTCTTCTGAAAGACGGCCATCCCCAGGGCGTGGACCTCGCCGGCGATCCACTCGTCGTAGCTCAGCTGCTCGGCGCCGCTCAGCGGGAAGCCGGTGCTGTTTTCATAGCCGTCCATGTTGTCCGGCTCGACGGCGTCGAAGCCCTTTTCCCTGCACATCCGAAAGCGCGCCGTCATGATCGGCTCGAGCACGCTGAGCTTTGAGACATCTAGCCAGCGCTCGCCCGGCCAGCCGTTGGAGCTGCCCAGCACCGAGGCCGGGAAGGACGAGTAGTCAGGACGCCAGTTCTCGGCGGTGCCCACGTCGATGTAGCAGATCACGTGCTTGCCCTGCCCATGAAGCGTCGAGACCTCGCCGGCGCTGTTGTC
>Ga0182024_10006852_pt1 | contig 24817 bp, 27 predicted proteins | sample P32metaG_FD_120480 | JGI IMG/M metagenome (GOLD analysis project Ga0182024, IMG submission 120480) | Permafrost microbial communities from Stordalen Mire, Sweden - P3-2 metaG (Illumina Assembly) | ecosystem: Environmental > Terrestrial > Soil > Wetlands > Permafrost | place: Sweden: Stordalen...
CTCGCACGTCGGGGCGTCCCCCGCCTGCTCTTGGTCGCGCCGACGGTCACACCGCCGGTGTGCACCGACTGCCTCGAAGACTGGGTACGACTCCCCGTCGACGAGACCGACCTGCGTGCCCGCATGCACACATTGGCGGAACGTCAACGCATTCGCCAAACGCTCACCGTCGACGAGAACGGCATCCTCCGACAAGACAACACCGTCGTGTTGCTGTCGCCGACCGAACAACGCATCGCCGCGGTGCTGATCGAAAACTTCGGCGCCCTGGTGGCGAAGGACGTCATCGAGCAACGCCTCTGGAACGAGTTGGACCCGAGCAGTATCGCCATGCGGGTCCACATCTCACGCCTACGCAAACGCGTCGCGCCGCTCGGCCTCAAGATCAGTTCGGTGCACAACTTCGGCTACGTCCTGCATCGCGACCAGACCGCACCATCAGACCAGGCCGCGGTTCGAAGCCCCGGCCGCAAAGATCGCAACAAACGAGGTTGAAGAAGGCAACGAAGCGCAAGCGACGTGAAGTCCGTTCGGGACAATGACGTCGAGATCGTCGAACTCGGTGCTGTGATCTTCCACGTTGACGCGCTCATGCCCGCGTCAGGCGGGTGACGCGCCCGGCGCGGACGTCCGCCGATGCCTCACGCCTGTGAGGTGAGGGTCGGTTCTCCGGCCGTCGACGTGGTGTGAGGGTTGGTGAGGTTGCGGTCGACCAGGTCGAGAAGTTCGCGGACGTCGATGGGTTTGGTCAGGTAGGCGGTGGCGCCCGCGGCCATGAGGCGGGCATGTTGACGTTCGGTTGCGTCGGCGGTCAGGACGATGATCGGTGTGGTGACGGTGTCGGAATGGGCGCGGAGTTCGGCGAGCACGGTTTCGCCGCCGATGTCGGGGAGGTGCAGGTCGAGCAGGATGAGTTCGGGAAGGTGTTGGTGTGCGAGGTCGATCCCGAGCCGGCCTTGCATCGCGGTGATCAGGTGGATGTCGGGTCGGTAGTCGAGGACGTGCTCGATGAGTTTGACGTTGGCGAGATTGTCTTCGACGTACAAGACGGTGTGACCCGGCTGGTCGGGACCGCCCTGCGGTCGTGCGATCGGCGTCTTGCCGGTGGTCCGCTGGTGACGCTCGACCGGACTTTCGGTCCGTACAAGTTCGATCCAGAACGTGGCGCCCGGGCCGTCGCCCGGGTCGATGTCGACGTGGCCGTTCATCGCTTCGGCGAGACGGCGCGACAGCGCAAGTCCGATGCCGGCACCTTCGACGTTCGTTTGATCCGCACCAAGCCGCTCGAACGGTTCGAACAGCCGTAGACGCTGATCGGCGGGGATACCGGGACCGGTATCGGACACCTTGATCCGCAGCCGTTCGGCGCCCCATTGCTCGTAGGAGATCGTGACGGTCCCGTCGGGCCGGTTGTATTTCACCGCGTTGCCGAGCAGGTTCAGCACGATCTGCTTCAGTCGTTGCCGGTCGGCGAGCACGTAACCCGAAGCATCTTCGCTCGTGACCGAGCTGCACCGGATGCCCCGCTGCGTGGCGAGCGGTTCAATCAGTTCGAGTGCGTCGGAGACGACATCTTCGACGAGGACCGGTTCTTCTGACAGGGCGAGGTTGCCGGTCTCGATGCGCGAAATGTCGAGCACGTCGTTGATCAGCTCGAGCAGATGCTGGCCGCCCTTGGTGATCTGCACGACGGATTGCTGTTGTGCGTCGGTGAGTGCTCCGAGCTCGAGGACCTGCGCGAATCCGAGGACCGCGTTGAGTGGGGTGCGCAGTTCGTGACTCATGCGTGAGAGGAACTCACTCTTGGCTTGGTTGGCGGCCTCGGCGCTCGCCCGCGCCGACTCGAGGTCTCCCATGCTCTGGCGAAGCGCCGCCGTGCGTTGCGCGACGAGGTTCAGCACATGGGCGCGACGGCGAAGGACGACGTCAACCGCCGCGAAGGTGAGCATCGAGATCAACAGGCCGAGCACGAACACGATCCACGGCGCCGTCGCCGCGAACGATCCCACGAGCGCATGTCGGGCCGACGTCACCAGCAGCCACTGATCAGCACCGATGTTGAGCAGCTGATGGTCGACGGTCCCGTGGAGCGGCAGACGCGTCGCGGTACTGAACAGCAGCTTCGACGGCTGGGCGCTCGGTCCGACATAGACCGCACCTTGGAGTTCACTGAACGGTGACGTCTGCTTCGACGCGGTGAGCTCTGCGGGATCGACCTTGGCTTCTTGGTAGACGACGACGCCGTTCGGGAGCGCGACCGCGAACGCCAGGACCGCCTCTTTGCCGCCCGGCTGCGAGATGAGATCTGAGACGAGGTCCTTCGCCTTCAGCGCTCGGGCCGCAAGCGCGGCGCGGGGGCCGTCCAGGACCTGATTCGTCCGAATGCCGGGACCCGCGGCGACGCGGGTAACGAGGTGATTTCCCTGCCTTGTGATGATCGCGATGACATTTCCGGCCGCGGCGGCGTCCGCGTCGATCAGCGTGGGGGCGACCGTCCCGTGGGGATCCGCCGCATATGTCGCGCCCAGCAGCTCCAGCGAAGGTGTCGCAGACGACAGTGCACTCGAAAGGACGAGTCCGGCTTCGGAGGTGCGTTCGTGCAGCAGCTGGCGGTTCTGGTCGCGGACAAGGTTGCGGAGCGCCGCGGTCGCGGTGAACGTCCCGGCCAACAAGACCGCGAGCACCGCGACGGACAGGCCCCGAACATGCCAGCTCGGTGTTTTCGTGTTCATCGCCCGCTCCTGCGTTCGAGGTCGAGACATGCCGGCAGGTCGGGCGCTGGTCGGCCGAGGTAGTAGCCCTGCCCCAACGTCACGCCGACGGCGCGTAACACGTCGAGTTCTGCTGCAGATGAGATGCCTTCGGCGAGGACCGTCGCGCCGATCTCACCGGCGAAGTCGACGAGGCACCGAGCGAGCGCCCGACGGGCAATGTCGGTGTCGATGCCCCGGATGAGTTTGAGGTCGAGTTTGAGGATGTCGGGCGTCAGGCTCAGGATGTGTTGCAGGCCGGCGTAACCGGCGCCCGCGTCGTCGACCGCGATCCGCACCCGACGGTCACGGTGGCGGTCGAGCCACGGACGCAGCCAGTCGTAGTCGCTGATCTCGTCATGTTCGGTGAGTTCCAACACGACCCGCTCACCGGGGACAGTCGACAACAATGTGAAGAGTTCGTCGCCCATCGCGGTGTCGGGCGAGACGTTCACCGACATGAACCAGTCGTGCGGGAGTTGTTCGACGACCGTCAACGCCTGTTGGACCGACACGAGTTCGAGTCGCTCGGCCAGGCCCAGCTCCTTCGCTTCGGCGAACCACTCGTCGGGTGGGCGGATCGGTTCGTGCGCGAACCGGGAGAGGGCCTCAACCCCAACCACCGAGCCGCTGTCCAGCGCGACGACCGGCTGGAACACGATGCCGAGTCCGTCGCCGAGCAGTACCTGACCCATCAGGTCCGCTCGATGACGACGGTGCTGGGCCAAACGCCGATCCTCGGCGAGCCGTTCGTCGAGTTCACGTTGGAGGGCTGCTTTGCTGGCCTGCGACGCGGCGTACAGGACGCAGGTCTCGAGCAGGTTGCGCAGCCGCAGCACGACTTCGATGCGATCGATCGGCTTCGTCAAGAAATCCTTCGCGCCGGCCTCGAGTGCCCGCTGTCGCGCCGCCGGCGTCGCGTCCGCCGTGAGCACCACGACCGGGAGGAACACCTCGGGTTTCAGTCGCTCCCGCAGCTCCCGCAGGACCGCGAAACCATCGGTGCCCGGCATGTGCAAGTCCAAGAGGAGGACGTCAGGACGAAACTCGAGACAACGAGCGACCGCGACAGACGGATCGGTCAGTCCTTCGATGTTGACGACGCCTTCAGCCCGCAAGATGGTCTCGAGCAACAAGACGTTCGTGTCGCGGTCGTCGACGATCAGAATCCGCGCCGACGCGAACAGGTCGTCGGGGAACCCGGACGCGGGCAGCGACCCCGCCCCGGGCTCGAGCGCCGCGCCCGCGACCTCTGATGCCATAGCCCCCTATCGGACCCACGCCCGTCGGGCTTGAGGCACGCGACCCGAACGGAAAGGACACTCGGGTCCGGTCCGAATCCACGGACCCGACCGACCGTCAGCGGCCATCGGCAGTCTGCGAAAACCACACCTGCTTCGTCAGGCCTGCCCGACGACTCGCCGATGCCCCCGGGCCCGGGCATCCAGCGTCCCCGGACCGATGGTCGCGCTGGTCGCAGCCCCGGAATCGTCGATCGACGAACTCGAACAGGCCGCGGTCACGAACATCGACGCCGCGACCGACCGCTCCCGAGCCGACCGGCCGGCCGGCCGGTCTGTGGCCGGCAGTGGCTCAACGCCGAGTCCGGGCGGCCCGCTCGATCGCCCGGAGCGACACGAACGCCGCATCACGCATTTCGAAAACAACACGACCGGGAAGACGGTGTGTATCCCACGACGTTCGGAGAGCCTCCGAGTGAAGAATTTCAGTGATCGACTCTGGGGAAGTTCCCGTTGTCGTCGGCCGACCGGTTGGACATGTGCGTGTTGTAGGTCTCGACACGAGCTCGGCCGTGCCGCTTCGCGGCATACATCGCGCCGTCAGCTTGTGAGAGGAGTATCTCCGGATCGTCACCTGCGATCGCGAGGGAGACGCCGATACTCGCGGTGATCGAAAACTTCCGGCGGCGCACCTCGATCGGGTCGCTCAACGACTTCTGCAGTCGGTGCGCCATTGCCTGCGCTTCGGGGAGGCCGCCCGTGATGCGTTCGCCGAGTACGACGAATTCGTCACCGCCGAGCCGGCAGACGGTATCGGCGGGTCGTGTCGCGTCGACGAGACGCCGCGCGACGACAACGAGTACTTCGTCACCGACCGAGTGGCCGGCCGAGTCGTTGATGTCCTTGAAGCGATCCAGATCGACGAACATCACCGCACAACAAGCCGGCTCGCGTTCCGCGAGCGCGTGCGTCAACCGATCGAGAAACAACACCCGGTTCGGGAGGTCCGTCAGTGCATCGTGCGTCGCTTGGTGTTGCAACCGTGCCTGATCGTCCGCGATGACCGACTGCAACCGTTGGCGTTCGCGATCGAACTGCGCGGCCATTCTCATGAACGAACCGTCTGATCCGGCACGTACGACCCGCAGCCCTTCGGCCAGGACCGTTTCGTCGCTGCCTTGACGCGCGACTTCTTCAGCGACGATGTCGAGCATGATGTCGCGCCAGAACAGGAACAGCCGCATCAGCTCCTTCAACGCGACCGTGTCGCGAACCGGCGCCTTGCCTGTCGCGGACAGGACCTCCGACCGTTCCTCAGTCGGTCGTGTGCCCGTCATGAGAAACTGCGAAACCGTTTCTGTCGACAGCGCCGCGGTTCGCAGCACGTCGCGACAGACCTCGTCCGTCGCCCCAGCCCCCGCCCCCTGCTGCCAGCGACGCAGAACCTCGTCGGCAATGTCGCACGAGCGCGCCTGCAGCGCCGTGCCGAGCGACACGAGCGGCGCGGGCCGCGTCATCGCGGCCATCTGCGCGACCGAACTGTCTGCAAAACCATCACCCGCCACACCGGTAGCTATCGGCGGGGAACTCCCGCGACATGACGCCTTCCCGCGCCCGCCGAGCGGGCCGGCTCCGGACTCCTCGCAGCCAGGGCGCCGGGAGGCGCCGAAACGGCATGGGGACCGTCGGTAGAGGCGTTCTGCCCTATTCGCCTCGACCGACGGGGACGATGATCGTGCCTCGTGAGCAAGCGCAACGGCGCCCGCCCGTCCGGGCACAGCGATCGCGTGCACCAGGCGCAAGGCATGGTGTCGGTACAGGCTGGGTGCTCGGTCGATGAGGCGCTCGCTCTGATGCAGGCCACTGCCCGCGAGACCGGCAACACGCTCGACGAAGTCGCCGACGAGGTGATCAGTCGGCGACTGCGGTACGACTGACCGTGTGCCGATCGGCGCGGCGATTCGGGGACGACGGCCCTATAGCCGCCATCGGCGAAGTCCCAAGATCGGTACATGACCGACGACCCAGCCCGGCAATACAGCGACCTCGTCAATCAAGCGATCGGCATGGTTGCAGAACAGACCCGCAGCACTCTTGCCGACGCCATCGCCCTGATCGGACAGAGAGCCGCGGCGGACGGTCAGACCCTGGAACACATCGCCGAGGCCGTGGTCGACCGTTCGATCCGATTCGACGATCGATAGCCGCGTCGACCCGGCCCGCACGTGACGCAGTCCGATACCGGCACCAGAGCGGGTCGGGCCATCCGAACACGTCGTACGACTGGCGTCGGTCAGCGTCTGGCCACAGCGACGTCGGCAAGCTCCGCTCGCCAACAAAGACCTGCCCGACCGTTCACACCCACCTTGCATGTTTGACCGCCTCGCCGCGTGCGGACGTCAGCGGTCCATCATGTCAGGTGCAGCCGTTTGGGTTGCCGGCGATCGCGGTGATGTCGCCGCTGCCGTCGATCGTGTAATCACCCGGTGCGGACTTCAAGAGCGTGCCGACGTTCGCGGGTGCGGCCGCGTTGCCGTCGAGATAGTTCATCGACGCCGGGTAGCTGCCGGTCTCTGCTTTGTAGGTCTCGAGCGCGGTGCCGATCGTGGATTTTTCTGCCGCGCATGCACTGGTCTTGGCGCCGGAGGTCGTGCCGCCGACCGCGAAGACGACGATGCCGGCCAAGATGCCCAGGATCACGATCACGATGAGCATTTCGACGAGGGTGAAGCCCTGCTCGGTGCGGTGTCGGTCTCGAACTCTGCGGCACATACGGTCCGTTTCCTTGTCCCAGTGGGCGCAACACTCGCCCCGTGAAGACTGCACTCGACAGACATGCAGCAGACCTGAGTAGGTCAGACGCCCCAGGGGTCCGAATTCCGCGCCGCGCGAGGATCCCCGACGCGCCGCGCCCGATGCTCCGGCCCTGTGACGCTGGACGCCGTCGAGTTCTGAGATGTCACGCGGCCCGCGTCGAACGCGATGTCTGACCTGTCAGGGACGCTCGGCCGTCGTCGACGCCCATCGCGACGGTTTCAGCGAGCGGTTGCAGATCTGTGGCGGACCCGTACAACCGAGCACAGCAGCGAAACACAACGTGATCCGACGGCCCCCCAGATCGCCTGCATCCGGTCATCCGGTGATGATCGATCGTCGACCGCACGAGTTCGCGTCACGGATCACGCCTTGCGAAGGGGGCGTCGGATCGTCGGGCAGCAACGTGTCGCGATCGACGCGGATCGGTCTGGTCGCGGGGTGCTGGCCTATTCGGCGCTCTGGCGTCGTGCGTCCCGGTCGATTTTCCATTAAGGCCGGTGGCTGCTCCGACGAAATATCAGGACCTGGAGCGGGAGTCGCTCGGGATCGTCAAACCAGACTGTAAGGGGCTACAAGTGGATCTCTTTGTTCTCAAGACCTGGCTGAAGGTCCACCTCGGCGTGGACGCCGAGCGTGGCGCAACCATGGTCGAATATGTCCTGATTCTCGCACTCATCGCGATTCTCGTGATCGGCATTGTTGCCCTGCTGGGTTCGCAGGTCAGCAGCAAGTTCAGTCAGGCGTCGAGCGGTATCGCTGGAGGCTGACCGACTCGCGGCCCACCCAGGGCACCGTCAGTCACGTCCGCGTCACACGTGGACGGCTGCAGCTGGCTGTGCACTGGCGGACGACCGCGGCAGTTCCGACGACGTTCCGGCCGACCCTCCATGGGCGGCCGGTCGTCGTGGGGCTCGACGTCGTCTCGAACAGGGTTGAACGCGAGTCGCCGAGCGGGTCGACGGGACCGTTCCCGCGTTTTCGGGCCACGACGTCAACCGGCGTCGCAGCAGGTGGTTCGGCCATCCGTCGCCCGACGTCGGCGGAGCGACGTCTCTGAGGTCCGTGGTGCTGACCGCGAACGTCTCCGGGAGTTCGGATGAGCCGTCGTGCCTATATCGGCGGGACGGTTTGCGGGCGATCTGATCGTGAGCGTGCGCGAAGGCCGCGCGTGTTGTGGGCCGGGGCTGGTTTGTCTCGGAGATGAAAGGACGTTCGAGTGCTGAGTTTGTGTCGGTGTGATGAGGACCATCAGGGTTTGGTGGAGCAGGGGTTTACGCTGGTCGAACTGTTGATCGTGATCGTCATTTTGGGGATCTTGGCGGGCATTGTGGTGTTCGCGGTGGGGAACTTGACGTCGGGCGCGAAGACGAGTGCGTGTTCGGCGGAGAAGACGACGATCAGTACTGCGTTGGAGGCGTACAAGGCGCAGAACGGTGCGTATCCGGCGTCGATGGCGGTGTTGACGACGGGGACGGGTGCCTTGTTGAAGACGACACCGCAGGATTACACGATCGACGGGAACGGCAACATTTCGGCGTTGTCCGGGACGGGTCTGAACCCGAACGGTTGCAGTTGATGTTGTCGGTGTAGGAGACGGTACGGGTTGGTGGGTCGGCCGTGGGCCGGCCCACCATCGCGTCTGTGTCTGTGTCCGCGCCTGTTGATGGGCGGGGAGGCGCTGCCGGTCTGCAGGGTGTGGGTGTGGTCGAGGTGGAGGGTTGTCTGGTGGGTGGTGCTGGTGTGTCGATCGGGCCGATCGAACGGTTTTTGGCGGAGGTGTGGGAGCGGGGTGGCAGTGATCTGTTGATCACGGCGTTCAGTCCGCCGTTGGTGCGGGTGGATGGCCAGTTGTGCCCGATCGTAGGTGAGGCGGAGTTGGATCAGGTCGCGGTCGAGCAGTTGGTGTTGGGGGTGTTGACCGACGATTTGAAGACGGAGTTGCGGACCGACCGGGAGGTCGATTTTTCGTTTTCGTATAACAAGGTGGCCCGGTTCCGGGTGAACTGTTTCTTTCAGATGGGTGCGTTGGCGATGTCGTTGCGGATGATCCCGTCGAAGTTGCCGACGTTCGAGGAGTTGGGCCTGCCCCCGGCGGTCGAATATTTCGCGAACCTGCCGCAGGGGCTGGTGTTGGTGACCGGCCCGACCGGTTCGGGGAAATCGACGTCGTTGGCGGCGATCATCGATTACATCAACATGAACCGGCATTGTCACATCATCACGATCGAAGATCCCGTCGAGTATGTGCATGTGCATAAGAACTCGGCGGTCAGTCAACGGGAGGTCGGGACCGACACCCACTCGTTCGCGCGGGCCTTGCGGGCCGCGTTGCGGGAAGATCCGGACGTGATCCTGGTCGGGGAGATGCGCGACCCCGAAACCGTCCAGTTCGCGTTGTCGATCGCGGAGACCGGCCATCTGGTGTTCGCGACGTTGCATACCAACGACGCCCCCCAGTCACTCGATCGGATCTCGGACATGTTCCCGTCCGAACGCCAAAACCAGATCCGGGTGCAGCTCGCCGCCTGCCTGGCCGGCGTCGTGTCGCAGCGGCTCGTCCCCCGGGTTGGGGGCGGGATGGTCGCCGCGTTCGAACTGCTGATCGCGAACAGTGCGGTGCGGTCCCTGGTCCGGGACGGCAAAACCCACCAGATCCGCAACGTCTTGTCGTCCGGGCGGGCCGAAGGGATGTGCACCCTCGAAACCTGGCTGAACCACCTCGTCGAAAACGGTGTCATCACCTACGACGACGCCATCTCCCGCTCCGCACACCCCAAAGAAATCAAACCACCCACCGGCACACCACCACTCGCCATGGCCGCCACCTGAACACAGCGAACCGGCCTGAACGACCGATTGCCGCTCAGGTCAGCTTTGCCGCCGGTCGAACAGCTGTCAGGGACGGAACCGGTCTGCCGCGCGCGAACGACGCCCAGACCCCACGTCGTTCACGTCCGGCTACTCGACCGATGAGGTGATGCGCAGTGGCAGGTCTCACGGGACCTGACAGCAGCCGAACGACCCGCGCAGTCGCCGCTCGCCGGGCACACGGCGAACGCGGTTCGACCCTCGTCGAGCTGCTCATGGCAACGGCGATCATGGGAATCGCGGTGGTGGCGATCCTGATGGGCTCGACCGTCACCTTCACGAGTTCGGGCGCGAATCGACAGTCGACCACCGCCGGGATCGTCGCGCGCGACTACGCCGAAGCGCTCGACCTCGCGGTCGCGCAGGCCGGCGCCTGGTGCTCGGTCTCGTACACCGTTCCGCCGGCGTCGTACAACCCGCCCGCCGGCTACGGCGCCAGTGTCACGTACATCGATCCGTGCCCCGCGACGTCGGCCGCGCAGTTTCAGCGAGTGACGATCACCGCGACCGAGCCGAACGGATTCACAGAAACGCTCAAGACCGTCGTGCGTCAGCCATGATCGGACCGCCCAAGGTCGGCAAACGATCGCGGTGCGCCCACGGCGAGCAAGGCTCCGCGCTCGTCCTCGCGTTGTTGTTCCTCACCGTCTGCGGGGTCACGGTCGGCGGGATGCTCACGTTCGCGACCACAAGCTCGGACGCGACCATTGCGCTGCGTGCAAGTCGCGGCACCGTCTTCGACGCCCAGGGAGCCATGCAAGTCGCGATCGCCACCGTCCGAACCGGTGCCGCATGCACCACAAACATGTACTCGCCGACGACCGCGCAGCTGAACAATACGAGCGACCCGGTCCGCGTCGACTGCTATCAGGTCCCGGTGCCGAATGGCTCTTCCGCGAAACGCAACGACGTGCTGTACGTGTGCCCAACGTCGGCCAGCGCGCCCTGCGACACGCAAGCAGTCTTACAGGCCGACGTGTACTTCTACGACTTGCCGACCGTCGGTTACAGCATCGGGGTCCAAACGTGGACGAGTCGATGAACCAAGGCGTCGACGACCGAAAGACGGTTTAGGCTCGCGCGGGTCCTGGCCGCGTTCGGCCCGGCCTGCAACAGCACCCAGCTCGCCATCACGACCAACGTTGCGAACGCACGAGCACCGACGACAACGTCCTCAGCAATCCCGCACCGCAACCGTCACCAATATCGCCGATTCCCGGTGACCTTGCTGACCCTGTGCGGCGACAGGTAGGCGCTCAGTGCTGCGTCGTGACCGAGATGCTGGGGTCGACCTCGTGGGGAATGAACGCGGTCGCGACCGCGGTCTCCTGCGTGATGTACCCCGACGCGACAAGTTCCTTGAGCGACATTTCCATCGTCTTGTGGCCTGAACTGAGTCCCATCTGCATCGCGTTGCGGAGCTGATTGGTTTTACCCTCACGGACGAGGTTCCGCACCGGTGACGTCGCGATCAACACCTCGTACACGGCCATGAGTCCGCCGCCGATACGGGGCACGAGCCGCTGTGCGACAACGGCGGCGAGCGTGTTCGCGAGTTGCAGCCGGATCTGGCCCTGACGATCAGCGGTGAACACGTCGACGATACGGTCGAGTGCCTGCGGTGCATCGTTGGTGTGCAGCGAGGACAACACCAGGTGGCCGGTCTCGGCGAGAGTGAGGGTGATCGCGATGCTTTCCGGATCGCGCATCTCACCCACGAGTACGACGTCAGGATCTTCGCGCAGCGCGGCGCGCAGCGCCCGTTCGAATGACTGCGCATCGATACCGACTTCGCGCTGATGCACGACGGCTTCCCGGTTGAGGTGGAGATACTCGATCGGGTCCTCGATCGTGAGGATATGACAGGGCCGCACCGCGTTGATCGCGTCGATGAGTGTGGCCATAGTGGTCGACTTGCCCGACCCGGTCGGCCCGGTGAACAGGATCAAACCGCGTTGGAGGTCGATGAGCTCCCGGACCGAGTAGGGCAGGCCGATGTCGTCGAAGTCGGGGATGTCTCGCTGGATCAAGCGGAGCGCGATCGCCGGCTGGCTGCGCTCGAAGTACGCGTTGCCGCGGAACCGGTACATCCCCCAAGAAAATGCGAAGTCGAGGTCACGGTTTTTCCAGAGGTCCTCGACCTGCTCTTCGCTGAGGAGGTCACGGAGAAACTCGGCCATAATCTGATTGTCGACAATCGGCAGGCGCGGTGCGGGACGGATTGCACCATCGACCCGTACGAGCGGCGCGGCGCCGATCGACAACGCGACGTCGGTACCTCGGGCGTCGACGACGGCCTGCAAGGCCGCAGCGAGCGATGTGTGTATCTCCACAGACGAGGATCGTAATCGGTCGATACTGGCAGGTTGTGCCCCGCAGAAGCTCAGGTCGGCGCCGGTCCGGTCCGATGGAATGTGATGCGTCCGTTCGCATTCCCTCGTCGGTCGACCGGTCTGTTCGTCACGATGACCGTCGTCCTGGTCGACCAAGTCACCAAGATCGCCGCGACCCACGATCCCTCGAGCATCGTGTTGCCCGTACGCAATCCCGCCTACGCGCTCGGCATCGTGAGTGGCCCTGCGCCCGTGTTGATCATCGGTTCGGTCGTCGTACTCGGCGCGTTCGTGGTCATGGTCGACGCGTTAGCGTCACGGTTCGAGATCTCGGTGTACCTTCCGGCCCTCGTCGCCGGCGGCATGGTCGGCAACACGCTCGACCGCATCCGGCTCGGCTCGGTGCGCGACTTCCTCGTCACCCCATGGGCGATCATCAACATCGCCGACATCGCGGTCGCAGCCGGAATCGTTGGCGTCATCTTCACGCTCGCGGCGCGGGTTCCTCGCCGGCGCGTCCAGCTCGCAAGTTCGGGCGGCACTGCCTGACCAGAACTGCCTCACGGCCGACACGATGAAGATCACCGGGTTGACGGTCGCCGCTGCTGCCGGGTCCTTGATCGAGCCGTACGTTGCAAAGACCGGCGCGGCCGGAATCGTCGCCATTGCGGTCACACTCGCGTGCCTCGACATGTTCGACCAGTCGGCGTCGCGTTTCGGGGTTCCCTGCTCTTCGCTGGCCTCCGTTACGTGCAACGAGGCCGACACGCACTTCGACCGGCATCCGGTTCGGCGGGGTACGTGACCTCGCTGCTCGACGGCTCTGCACTGATCGAAGAACAACATGTCGAAGCTGCCGAGGCGGTGTGGGATCACTGTGTCGAGACGGTCCATCGCGTGTTCGGCGATGCACAACCCGACCACGTCCTCCCCACACTCCTTGCCGGATTGCGAGCCGCTGGCACGGAAGGACTCACGGGACCCAACAACAGGATCTCTTCCACCGTCACCAACCGGCGCACCGACTCGCTGCGGCACGAGCACAGTTAGAACGTCAAGGGATCGCTCACACCACTGCTGCCGAGACCGGCGGACGACCGAGGAACATCACTCGACTGGCCGCGACCCCCGAAAAAAGGAACCGGCACCGACCTTCTTTCGCTTTTTTCGCCGCCTTACACGCACCATGACCGCGAGCAGCCATGAACGGCCCGGAACCCGCTGACCAGGGCCGTAAGTCTTCTGCTCAGAAAGCTGACGGACGAACGAGCGGCCGGGCCATTGGGTATCTACGCGTGAGCACCGACGAGCAAATCCGGGGGAACGGTCTGGAGATCCAAGTGCAAGCCATCCGTCGCTACTGCAAAGCCAACGGTCTGAAACTGATCGATGTAGTGGGCGACGAAGGCATCAGTGGAAGCAACGGCCTCGACGCCCGAGTAGGTCTCGCCTCCGCGCTCGTCCGACTCGAGGCAGAGGAAGCCGACTGCCTCGTCGTCTACCGGCTGGACCGACTCGCTCGCGACTTCGTACTGCAAGAACTCCTCGTGAACCGGCTCCGAGAACGAGGTAAGCCGATCCGTTCGGTCATGGAGCCCGACATCGAAACCGACACCGATGATCCAACCAAGGTGCTGATTCGTCAGATTATCGGAGCCATCGGACAGTACGAGCGAGCGTTGATCCAGGGGCGGATGCAAGCAGGAAAGCTGATCAAGGCAGCACGCGGCGGATACGTCGGCGGTCAACCTGGTTACGGAAAGCGCGCCGATGAAGCTGAACTCGTTGACGAACGCGAAGAGACGGAGATTGTACGCCTCGTGTTGTTGTTGCGTGCCGGCGGTGCAAGCACCGGCAGATCTGCATAGCGCTTACCGACGCGGGCCACCAACCGCGAAGAGCAAGGGAATGGCATCCCATGGTTGTGCGTTCGATTGTCGAACGACACGCGTCGAAGTCCGTGACATAGCGACTCGCCGCCAAGCCGCGATCGAGTTGTTCTCACCCTTACTCGAAGGGAGCATCTTGGTGCCGGAAGACCTTGATAAAATGTTCATGAGCGGATATTTGCCCGTCTACGCATTCCCGACCGGCTCCTCGATCGTATGGTGCAGCTGGGTCTCATCGACGACGAGCCCGAAGTCGTGGCTGATCAGCAGGTGATCTTGTACCCGCTGAGTTCGCGAGCGTTGCGAGTGAAGGACCTCCTCGCTGCCGGCGATACGGACGCGGAAGCTCTGGTCGAGCGTCTGTACGCATCAGCCTATGAGCGCGATCAGGCCAGCCAGGTTGCCGCGTTTGACCGTGCGATTGATCTCGTGGTCCGAATCGCGGCCATCAGTGAGGGCGAGGCTGAAGGCCTTCGGCAAACGCTTGAATCCGTGCAGGAGTTCATTGACGCTCGGGAGGCGGCACGCCGCAAGGCGATCGAAATGCTTCCGCACGTGAAGATCATTTGGGAGCACCAAGAGACGATGAAGAATCACCGTGACGAGCGTCGGCGATCAGCACCGGGATCAACCGAGTCGGCGAGCACCACCACCTGCATCCCGCGTGATCCGTTCGATCGTTCATGCGGACACGTCGCCCGGCCTTCGTAGCGGAGCGGCATGGCAACCTCGGTGGCGAGAGCGGGCGCAACCGAAGCGCAGATCATGAACCAGACAGGCCACAAGAGCCTGCCGGTCCTGCGGCGTTACATCCGGCGAGGGTCACTCTTCGACGACAACGCCGCAGCGAGACTCGGGTTGTAGTTGACCGACCGGCTTCCGGTCTCTTCGGTACGCGTGTGTCGACATGCTCGACCAGTTGGCGTCCGCGTTTCGGGATCTCTGCCCTTCTGTGCCCTCCGTTGCGTTTGTCGCACTTGGCCAACGGCTGATCAGAACTGGATCGCCGCCGGCGTGATCATGAAGCTCGGAGGCGTGACCAGGCCGCCGTTCGCGCCGCGTGTATCGGTGAATCCGGCCGGCACCGTGTAGATCGGTGCGCTCGCCGCGGCCGGCGTGACGGGCGGGGCCGGTGGGACCGGTGGTGGGGGCGTCTCGGTTCCGAGCGTGATCACCATCGTGCTCGTATTCGCGTTCGTGTCCGCGGTCCACGTGATTGTCGACGGAGTGGTCATCGTTGCCGCCCCACCGGCGAACGTCTCATCGGCGGCCACGTAGTCGGTGGCGCCGAGGTCGATGTGGCCGAAACTCGCGGCGGGGTTCCCCGTGCCGTCGCAACCTGTGGCGCTCGTGATGTCGATGCTGTCGTTAGCGCCAGCTACGCCGTGGCTTGCGGTAACGGTCACGTCGCCGTCAGCGTTCAGCGTTCGAGCGGTTGTGTCATCGCCCGCCCACGCCGTGCAGACGCTGGACTCGCGCATCAGCTTCGAGAACACGACCGTGATCGTGTCACCGGTCTCGATCACACCTGGTTTTGCGCCATCAAGTGTGACGCTCGTGATCAGCGGGCGGGGTTCGACGGTGAATGCTCCGTCTTCGATGTCGACACCGCCGTCAGGGTTCGTGATCACGACGTCGCGGGTGCCGAGCGTCGCGGTGTCGTCGATCGAGACGTTGACTTTGATCTGGTTTTGGCTTGAGCTGACGTCAGGCGGCCCGTTGAGCGTGATGCCGTCGCCGGAGAAGGCCACGGTGGCGCCGCTCTGGAAGTTCGAGCCGTTGATGGTGATCGTCTCGTCGGTCGCGGCCTGGTCGAGGATGGCCGGAAGAGTTGGCGGCGACCCGGTCATCATCGACGTTTCGGTCGGAGTGATCAGCCCGATCTGTGAGATGTCGTAAGGAGGATCGGGCTGGGGGGCAGGGGCGAAGTTCAGACTCTTGCCGACGAACGCCTTCATTGCGACTCGCCTCGCGACGTCGAAGGCAGCGCCCGGAGCGTAGACAACGCCGTTCAAATGGACGTTCGCGCTGGCGCCCGCCGCGAGCGCTTGCGTGTCACCGACATCCTGCCAGAGGACCATTCCGTCGTACTGCGTCCCGGTGAGCGCCGACGCGCTGAGTTTCCCGTCGATCGAGAACTGGCCGTTCACAAGATAGATCAGCACTCCGCCGTCGTCGGTGTTCACCGTGGCACCGTTGTCGACGTTGAAATCGCCGTCGACGTAGTAGACGCCGCTCGCGAGGGTGCAAGTATCGCCGGCGGCCACCGAGAAATCCGCGTAGTCACCGGGCTGCGCGGTTTGCGGTGTTGGATCGTTGGCCGGTCCCGAGCATCCGGAGCCGGGCGAGCCAGTCGGGGGGGGCGTGAGGGTCGACTGCCCGATCGCTGATGCGTACGGGTCGCGCGCGGTGATGCCGGCGATGTTCGTGCAGCCGGTAGAGGCGACCGGGCACTGCGCGGGGGCGATCGCCTCCGTGTGTCCGGTCACGGTGTAGTTGTCGACTGCGTACGCGTCGCAGCCCGAGGCACCACCCTCGATGAAGGCGTTCCCGTACACTTTGAGAGGCACGTTCCCGCTGCCGGAGAGCGGAGCTATGCCGGAACAGGCATTGTCTCCGAGTAGTACCAGCGGAGCTGGCGAACCTGTCGCGTTGGGCGTCGAACCTTGCGACTCGGGACGTGTGCTGGCGGTGATCGTGTAGGGCTGGGTCGTCTGGACCTCGCTGACCGTGAGCGAAACGGTGCTCGGCAAGCACACGTCCTTGCTCGGGTTGCAGGTCGCAGGGGGTGGGCAGGTATCGCTCGGGTTGCACGTCGCGTTCGGCTGAGTAGGAATGTTCTTCGCGAGCGTCGTATCGGAGGGGAAGCCGGCGGAGCCGCCGCACGTCTGGCGCACGATCTGGCCGGACCGTGCTGAGATCGGCGGCACGTAGTAATAGACGGCGATGTCGTCGTAGCTCAGGCCCTGCGCCGCGGACTGGCGATCTAGCCACTCGAATCGTACAACCGCCACGTCGCCGCTCGGGACAGTGCAACCAGTGTCGTCGTTCAGTGTGACCCCGTACTTGGGGTCCGGGCTACCGGTGATCGCATCGGTCGCGCCCGCCGCCTGCGCGTCGCGAACGAAGAAGGCGGCGATCAGCTGGGCGTCGTTCGACTCCTTCGTGTGCTGCGCCGTGCTGGCCGAAAGATTTATCGAGGTGACGAGCGCCGCGGTGAGCGCACCCATGATCATGGCGAGCAGCACGACACATATCAAGACTTCGATAAGCGTGAAGCCGCCTTCGGTATGGTCGCCCGCCGTGCGTCCGCGGTCACGCCAGCAGCGGTTCATCCGTTGACGCTCCAAGTCTGGACGTATGTTCGAGTGACCAGATGCGTCGTGTCGGACACCTGAAAGTTGATCTCGGCCCGGATGAGGACCTTGCTAGGGTCGCACGGTTGCCCGGGATTTGCGGGATCGACCTCGCACGCTGTGAGAATCACGTTGTTGCGGGCGGACAGATCTGCGGCAGTCAGTTCGGGAGCCGGAGCGCAGTCGACCTGGATGTCGATGGGTGGCCTCCCTTGCAGCGGCATGTTCCGCGGGGGAATGCTGCACGGGGTGAGCCCGATCGAAGAAGCCGGGTCGGTCTGGCGGATCTGCACGATCGCGTAGTCGATCCCGCCTTCTGCTGCGTACTCGCGGTCGCGCGCGACGGCAAGCACGGTGCTGTCATTGAGGCCTGACGTGACGGATGTCGTCAAGCCGGCTCCGATCGCGCCGGCCACGAGCATGAACGTGATCGCGAGGATAAGTGAGGCCCCGCGCTCGTCGCGCTGGATCCGGCCGCGCAACGCTTTCACGGTGTTCTCACGTAAGTGGTGAGTATCTGAGGAGGCGTGCCATTCGTCGGTGTAACGGTGAGGTCGACCTGCACCACAGTGCTTGGGTCGGGACACGCAGCCGGCGCGTCCCTAGTCGCGGGATACGGGATCGAAGGCGCGGACACCTTGAAGGGGAGGCCCGCCGCGCACGTCTGAGCTGCGGCTTGAACGGCTTCGGCGTAGTTACGCAGCTCCGCGTCGGCGGTCACAAAATCGCGTTGGCTCTTCGAAGCCGTCGCTGCGCCGGTGTAGGTGGCGAAGATCGCGCCCATGACGAGGCCGATGATCACGACTGCGATCAGGATCTCGACGAGGGTCTCGCCGCCTTCGTTACCGCGACGCAACGTGAACCTCCTCTTGGTCTCTTCACATCGGGGGAGGCACAGACCTGGGGTGGCGCCCCCACCCCAGGTCTTGTACCAAGTCAGTGAGCCCCCATCGCTTGGATCACGAACCGCCGGTACCGGTCGCCTCGCAGTTCGCACCGCTCGCAGTGCCGGTGAAGGTGTTCGCGACCGTGCCACCACCAGTCATCGTGACCGTCCAGCTGTTGGCGCTCAGTGTCGTGGCGCCTTCGGTCACGCCGCTCGGCAGCGTCAGCAGCGGCGGGGTCGGGCTCGTCAGGTCGGCGAACGTGCTCGGGTACGTGCCGGCAGTGTTGGCGTAATACACCGTCGCCGCCGACCTTGACGCGTCGAGGGTCGCCGAGCACGCCGAGGCGTTGCCCTTGTTGGTGAGTCCGGCGATGCCGACGATCGCGACTGCGGTCAGGATGCCCACCACGACGATTGCGATGAGCAGCTCGATCAGGGTGAAGCCCTGCTCCTTTTTGTCTTGCTCTTGCATTTCCTGTTCCTCTCGTTGGTGCTCGCCCGCTGCATCGCGGTCTTGTATTGACATCAGGTCGCGGCCGTTGAGCAGCCGGTAAAGGTGGTGCGGTCGGTGGGTGTTGCGCCCGGCACCAAGGTGACAGTCCAGATCCCGCCCGCGCCCTCAAGCGTGGTCGGCGACGTGACAACTCCGGGCGCGGGATCGAGCAAAGGGTTGCCCTGCGGTGGGTTGGTGAGATCTGAGAACGTCTGCGGAAATTTTCCGCCCGAGACGGAGTAGTACATCTCGGTTGCCGATGTCGCCGCGTCGAGTGACGTGCGGCAGGCTGCTGTCTGGCCCTTCTCCTGTAGCCCGGCGACGCCAACGATCGCGACAACCGACAGGATGCCGACCACCACGATCGATACGAGCAGCTCGATGAGGGTGAAGCCACCCTCTCTCGCACGCTCGTTTCGTTGCCTGTTCATCGCCTGGTGTCCTCCTGGACGGGTGTCCCTCGCGGGACGGGAAACACTCGCGGTCCGGCGGGCTCTGGGTTACGGAATCTTCACTTGGTGGTACACGCTGTACATCGCCGAGATCTGCGCGATCGCGACGAACGCGACCATCCCGCCGACGACGAGAATGATCGCCGGCTCGAACATGTCGGTGAATCGCTTCAACCGGAACGAGAGCTCACGCTCGTAGAAGATGGCGGCGTTCCGGAGCTGCATGTCGAGCGAGCCGGTGCTCTCACCGACGCGGATCATCTGGCGGGCGGCGGGCGGAAACAGGCCGGAGGCACTGATTGGTCGGGCCAGTCCTTCGCCGCGCATCATGGCCTCGCGTACAACCGCCAACTTCTTTTGGAACAGCCGGTTGTTGGTGCTGTCGGCCGACACCTGCACCGCGTCGGGGAGCGGCACGCCGGTCTGCACGAGTGCGGCGAGCACGCGACAGAAGCGCTCGATGGCGATGAGGTGAACAAGATCGCCGACCACAGGCAAGCGCAGGAAGAACTCGTCGCGTCGGGCCTTTCCTTGCCGGCCGCCGATGAGTACGAGTACGACGAGCGCAACCGCGGCCAGCGATCCGAAGATCTCCGGGTACCAGTGTGTGACAAAGCTGGTGAATCCCAAGAGCATGCGTGTCGGCAAGGGAAGGTGCGCGCCGAGCCCGGAGTAGAACGACTTGAACTTCGGCAATACGTAGATCGACATGATGATCACGGCCACAATTGCAAGCAGGCACACGATCGTCGGATAGGTGAGTGAGCTTTTGAGCTCGCGTCGCGCTGCCACTTCGCGCTCGAGATAGCCCGACAGCTGCTCAAGCGCGTCGTCGAGCTGTCCGGTGAGCTCCGCGGCGCGCACGACGGCGACGAAGTAGCCAGGGAAGATTCTCGAGTGCGACGCGATGGCGTCGCCGAAGCTCGATCCGGCCCGCAGCCGTCGCTGCATGTCGGCGAGTACTTCTTGCATTTTCTTCGACGCGTTTTCCTCGGACACGACGCTCATTGCGTCGAGGATCGGCACGCCCGCCCGGAGGAACGACGACATCTGACGCGAGAAGTTCATGATCTCTTCGGGCTTGACCGGGCGGCCAATGTAGAAGTCCCGCTTGTACCACGGCTTCTTCGCGAGGTTTCCGTCTGGTGTGTAGGGAGTCGGCGGCGCGTTCGTGGTGGTGTTCATCAGAACTCCTCGCCGACGACGACGTGCTTGACGACTTCCTCCATCGTGGTCACGTCGGCTTCGACCATGCGGACCGCCTCGGTCTGCAGCGTCCGCAGGCCCTGCGCGACCGCGAGCTCGCGCGCGACTCTCGGCGGCTGACCGTCGACGACGCATTGGCGGAGCTCGTCTGTGATGGCCAACACTTCGTACACGCCGACCCGGTCGAAGTATCCGGTACCCGAGCAGATGTTGCAGCCCTTGCCGCGCAACCACACGTCTTTGTCGCGGCCGCCGAGTTTCTGGAACAGGGTCACGTCCGACAACGACGGTTCGAAAGGTGCCGCGCACGAAGCACAGATGCGCCGGGTGAGCCGCTGCGCGACCACGCCGACAATCGCCGAGGTGATCAGGAAGGGCTCGATACCCATGTCGAGCAGGCGATACAGCGATGACACCGCGTCGATTGCGTGCACCGACGAGAACACGCGGTGACCGGTGAGCGCCGATTGCACGGCGATACGGGCGGTTTCGACGTCGCGCACCTCGCCGACGAGGATCACGTCGGGGTCTTGGCGCAGGATCGACTTGAGGCCGGTGGCGAACGTCATGCCCGCCTGCTCGCTGATCTGGATCTGGTTGACCTTAGGAAAGATGTACTCGACCGGATCTTCGATGGTCATCACGTTGATGTCGGGCCGGTTGATCTCCGACAACGTCGCATACAGCGTCGTGGTTTTGCCGCTTCCGGTCGGTCCGCCGACGATGATCATCCCGTAGGGCGAGTTGACGATGCGCGAATACAGCGCCTCCGAGTCCGGGGGCATGCCGAGATCGCCGAGCGCGTAGAGCGAGCGGGTGCGGTCCAGCAGCCGGAGGACCGTCTTTTCGCCCCAGATGGTCGACGTGGTCGAGACGCGCACGTCGAGCGCGCGATCGTCGATATTCATCTCGAACTGTCCGTCTTGCGGGCGGCGCCGTTCGACGATGTTCATGTCGGCCATGATCTTGATACGACTCACGAGCGCCTGGCCCATCACGCTCGGGAGTTCCACCACTTCGTGCAGTGCACCGTCGACGCGGAAACGGACGCGCACGCAGTCTTCGGCGGGCTCGAGGTGTACGTCGGAGGCGCGGTCTCGTAACGCCTGGGTGACGATCTTGTTGACGACCTGCACGATCGGCGCGTGTGAGTCGACGACCGTTTCGATCGTGCCCGGTGTGTCGAGCGTGACGTCGCCGGCCTGGAAGGCTGCGATGTCGGTCCCGACGGCCGACAGTGCGCTGTAGGTCTGATTGACCCGGTTGCGGAGCTGGCCCGGTACGCCGAGCGCGACGTGCACTTCCTTGACCGGGAGCGAACGCAGGAGCGCCATGACTTCGAGGTTCAGCGGGTCGGCGACCGCGACGGTGAGCGCACCGTCGGCGAACACCAGCGGGAGCACGTCGTGACGGTGTGCGTCCGGTGGCTCCACCAGCGCGGTCGCGGCTTCGTCCGGCGACGCGTCGCGCAGGTCGACGACGGGAACGTGCAGCTGCTCGCTCAGCGCGCGGGTGACGTCGTCTTCGGCGATCATCCCGTGCTCGACTAACAGGGCACCGATCCGCGTTCCGTTGGCGTGGTGTGAGACCCGCTCGAGCGCGTCCCGGGAGACGAGTCCCGAGTGCACGAGTAGGTCACCGAGACGCACCCGCGGTGTGGCCATCGACAGGTCGGGGACCAGCGCCGCGGTCGTGGTGGCGGCGGTCGTCCCGTGCGAGCGGTTCCGTCTCACGCCCGTTGTCCTGACGCCGACCCGGATGAGTTGATGCGGCCGACTATGGTGGACATCGCCGTGATACTCCCCACTTCCCCGCGCCAGGAGCGTTGAACCGCTCCGCCTCGATCGACGCGACGATATCTATCCGGGTCCGGGCCTGCCATGGGCAATTGGACCTAAAATCTAGAAAAGCGACAAATGTGTCGGGGCTGACGCGCGTGTTTACACGCCGGTTATATGGCCACACGCCGTCCGGTGGTTTGCTCGGGTTCGGATCGGCGCGTCCGCCATCGCGAAACGGGACGCCGTCGGTCGACGCGTCGAGCAGCACGTCGGCCGGTCAGACCTGAGACCGGTCGAGCGGCCGACGTCGACGCGTTGTCGTTGCTCGCGTCGGTGTTCGCTGGCGCGCCACCGCGAAGCGCAGCGGTGACGGCGCGGGCCTCGAGGTCGGCGGGCATGTTCGCCCGCGCCGGTTCCTCGCGGCGCCCTACCCGAGACGTGGCGGACCGCCACTCCGATCGGGCTTGCGCCGCCGTGAACGCGCCCGCCGGTTCGCGCTCGAGGCCGAGCCTCTCATCAGGGACGATGCTGCATGGAAGTACTCTCGGTGAGATTTTTCCGCCCTGCAACGCCCTCGATGGGGCGCCGGAATTCGCCACTGAACGCGCGCGGTCCGGAGCGCTTCTCGCAGAAATCGGTGCGGCTCGGTGAGCGTCCGTGCGCGAAGCGTGAGTTCAGCCTCGGGGACGAGGCGACGAGTTCCGGGTCGATCGGGCTCGCCGTGGTTTGTTGGCCTGTCGATGCCGTCGCCTTGGCCGCAGGCGGCGTTCCGACCGGGCGGACGTAAATCGGAGTATCTGTCGTGTGCGATTCGATCGGGATCGGTCACCATGGCGCCGGGACGGGGTACGCCACGCGGGAGTTACACGCGCTCGGCGACGTAGAGCATCGCCAGATATGTCGTGCGCACGTTGCGGTCCGGCCGCGCCAGGATCCGGTAGTGGATGCGCGTGTGCAGACGTGCTCGCGTGTCGTCGTCGAGAGCCCGATGGGCTGAAAAGGTGTTGAGGACCGCGATGTATTCGTCAGCGGTGTAGATCACGTCCCAGAGGTAGCGCTTCGCGCCGACGTTGCGAAACCGGCCGCTCGCGTCGATCTCGCCGCACAGGACCTTGTCGCTGAGATCCCCTACCTCGTCCGGTTGGGGTGGCCCGGCGACGCCCGCTTTCATGTTCGGATCGTCGGGCACGACTGCCCCATAGTCCTTTTGGACTTCGATGAAGAACGGATCGCCGTCGCGTGGAAGGACGTGCGCCATGGAGACAACGACGAGCTTCCCGCGCTCGCGGAGCAGTTCGGCCGCCTTGCTATACCGCAATTCGGGCGCGATCCAGTGGAAGGCACTGAACGCGACGACTGCATCGAAGCCCGAGTGTTCAGCCTGCCAGGTCTCAAAGTTCGAGTTGACCACTTCGACGTTCGGGAAGCCGGCCACGTTGCGCCGTGCGACCGCAGCGAGCTTCTCACCGAGCTCCACACACGTGATCGCGTAGCCGCGTTGCGCCAGGGGCACTGTGGCCTGACCGGTACCACATCCGATCTCGACGATTCGGGATCCGACGCGAAGTCGAGCGAGCACGACCAGATCATCGAAGACCTCGAACGGGTAGCTCGGCCGGGCGCGTTCGTACAGCTCCGGCACCTGCTCGAATGTCGTTCTCAGAATTTCCTGCGGCCGCCCCGACATGTGACCGATGCTATGGCCCACCTTCATTCGCCCGACCGACGAGCACGTTCACTCGGCCGGTCGCGGCGGGCGCGGCGACGAGGTTCGTCGGCTGCGATCCGCGCGACCGGTTGGGCTGGCCAGCTCGCCAAGGTCAAACGGTGGCGACGCTTGTGGTCGTAGCGTCAGCCCGTCGCTTGCGAGTCGAGGATCGCCGTCGCGGGCAGGGGCGCGTACAGCGGGACGGGATCGATCGTGATGTCGATGATCGGCGCCGTGTCGATCAAGACCTCGCTACCCGCGTGCAGCGCCGCGTTGGCGGCCTCGAGCACGCGTGCCACCGCAAGACCGCTGTGTCCGTCAGTGCTGGGGGTCGCGCCGGTTCTCATGCAGTTGATCATGTGCGCGGCCTGGACCGCGAGCGGTTCCTGCGGTGTGACCCGCGGCGAGAAAATGTCGCCGAGTCGGTATTTCACGGGTTCGCCGTAATGAGGGTCGAGCTCGCCGCTGTCTTCGATGCCGACGTCGAAGACGCGGATCTTCTGGTCGCCGGCCAGGTCGTTGTACACCACCATCTTTTCGCTACCGACGATCGTGACGCGTCGCACCTTGCAGGGGTCGAGCCAACTCACATGGATGTACGCCCGTACGCCGGTCTCGGCGTAGCGCAGTTGGATGTGGGCGACGTCTTCGAGGCCCCGGTTCGCGTGGCTGTGTCCCCACGCAGACACTGCCGTAGGAGGTCGCCCGAGAATGAAGTTGATGATCGACACATCGTGGGGAGCGAGATCCCAGATCACGTTCACATCTCGTTGGAAGAGTCCGAGATTGAGTCGCGCGCAATCGATATAGCGGATCTGGCCCAATTCGCCGCTGTTGGCGATATCGCGCAACTTCCAGATCGCGGCGTCGTGCTCAAAGGTATGACCCACCATGAGGTGCACGTCGTTGAGGACCGCCGCGTCGATGAGACTCTCGCAGTCGGCCACCGTCGTCGCGAGCGGCTTTTCGACCAAGACGTGGCAATCGGCTCGCATGGCGGCGTGCGCGATCGCAGCGTGCGAACCTGGTGGCGTCGC
>Ga0182024_10006853_pt1 | contig 24816 bp, 18 predicted proteins | sample P32metaG_FD_120480 | JGI IMG/M metagenome (GOLD analysis project Ga0182024, IMG submission 120480) | Permafrost microbial communities from Stordalen Mire, Sweden - P3-2 metaG (Illumina Assembly) | ecosystem: Environmental > Terrestrial > Soil > Wetlands > Permafrost | place: Sweden: Stordalen...
ACGATGGCCGGGCTAAATCAAGCGGGCTCGATTCTGTCAAAGCGTGTCAGTGACAAAGAGATTGAGCTGGCGGCAAAGTACCATGTCCAATTCAGTAATGACGGCGAAGATGCGCAGCACCAGCAAATCAGAAACGCCGACGGAAAATATGTCGCAGGAAAGCTCATCCAGGCCCGTGCCCCCAAACTAAATGAGTTAACAGGCATAGAAGCAGCCCTCAATCGATCCCGTCCCAGTCAGCTCATAGACGGTGAGTCGGATAAGGGCGTCAAGTTTTACTTCCTCACAAGCAAGTATGTCAGCGACGAGAAGAGCGTCGCCCACTTCGATCAGTCTGATCTGCATCAGCAGCCGGCGATTCTAGTTGAACCTGAGCGACTACAGGAATTTCCTCTTCGTCAGTCTGACGCAGTGCGTCAGGGGTTGTCGGGGCAGAAAACAGTGGAAACTTACATCACTCATGAATTGGTGCACAACGGTCAGCACAATCTGGGATGGTCGACGATAAACACCCTTGCCTCCCAATTTGGCTGGCTGTACTCAAAGTCCGGCTGGCTGCTGCGCGGAAAGGATGAGACATATTATGCTCTCGACGAAAAATATCCGGCGAGCCGACCGCAGTGGTATCTTGCAAACGAATCAGGACAACCCGTAGATGCGAAGCAACAGCTACTAGCAGGTGGAAAGCCAACTTACGTGACCAACGCCCAGGTGCGCGCGAATGCGCTGGTGCATCCGTTGACGAATTACTTTATCACTCCCTATGAAATGATGGCGGACGAACTGACGATGTTTCGGATGGGAAACGCTCAGCGAGCCAACATTGCCCAGGCAGATTGCGTTCAATATCAATTGCTGAAGACCTTAGATCAAAGCGAAATAGATCAGGCATCCGCTCCTGAACAGCATTACATTCGTGACTGGAATGGCCAGTTGGTGGAACAGAATTCTCAAACTACTGCAGCTGTGCAAAAACAAGAAATGAAGTTCCATTGCGGTCAATGAATCAGAACTTATAGGTTTGCCCAAATGACGTGCTGCTGATGATGGCAAAGTCTGTTCCAGGAGTGCTTGTCGCCGTATTGAAGTCATAGTTAGCCAACCAATCCCCGGGATTGGCATTCATGTGTCCCCAGGGAGTGTGAATTGTTAGCGGCTCTTTCAGTTGCACTACATGCACGGGCGGTCCATCGACCCTGGTTGGAGCGACCAATTCAGTTTCGGACTGGAGTTTCGCGGGCTCTACGTTATAAGTTTTTGGAATTTTCTTTTCCACGATCGGCCACTGATTAACTTGCCCGCGTTCTAATACTGGCTGACCTTCTGTGTCTAGCCGTGTGGCAACCCAGTCGCCCTGCTTCACCAGCTCTCCACCGGGATTTTCCAGAGTGGGAACTTGCTCGCCCGCGGCAGCAGTTACTTTACGCAATTGCACGTTGTAGAGCTGTTTTTGTGCCGGCACGACGGAGTCGGTTTCACCGGCTTGCTGGAAAATCTGTTGGTTCGATTTAATCGATTGCTCGACAATTTGCTCTGGTGTAAGTTGCTCTGTTTTGTCTGACGATGTGTCCGTCGTCGATTCGGCGTTTTTCTTTTCCGGGGCATTCTCGACTTGTTGATCTGGTTGTGTCGCAATTTTGCTGGCGTTGAGTTTTGCTTTGACCGTGTCTTCAAGATAGTCTGTTGCCCCTAACATCGCTCCGAAAGCTGCATATTTGCCTACGGTGCGCAGATTCTTAATGCTGGGAGCCTCCATGTATGCGACGTCTGACAATGCCGCATCAGCGCCACCAGCGGCGATGCCCTCTCCGGCGCCAGCTTCGACTCTGCCGAGCAACGATGTGCCTAGCTTTGGCGCAATGATCTGCGCCGCATAGCCCATGGCCGCGAAAGTGCCAAATCCTATGCCTAAATCGCGTGTCTTATTGAGGAAGAAATTGCCATTATCACTTACAGGCATAAACAGTTGGTAGGCTGTGCCGGTCATGCCGCTTCTTAGCCAGATAGGCGTTGTGGCTGCCGCTGCGAAGACTCCAGGAGCGACTGTACTCAAACCCTTCTGCAAGAGAACAAAGTCGGCGACTGCACCTGTGAGCTTTCCGGCGCCTGTCCAGAGTGAGTCATGTTTGGGGGCATCGATCAAATCCAGGGGTGGCAGATGCACTGCAGGTATCGCGTTCACAATCTGCTCGATACCATTGATTGGCATTTGTACGGCTGAATAAGCCATCGAGCGGAAGAAATCGCCGGCATCATTGAGAATGCCACCGTTAGATTTGGTTACTTCGACTGTAGAATCCATGCCTCGGTCCTTCCTTTGAGCAACATTACTGGAAGCGTTGAAGAGCAAGCAATGGGATATATGCACTTTGGCTCATTCCTGGACAAGCGACCCAGTCCTGCGATTCAGATAGCGGATCTGGCATAAAACCAGGCGCCGGTCCGCAGTGTCCAGATTCTGTCAATTTTGGGTACAAGGAATTTAGGGAGCTGGTAACTGAGGATGGGACCATGGGAACACAAGATCGTCGAACTTCAATGGGGTTGACCGAAGCCTACCAATACTGGCGCAGTATCGAAGGTGGCGAAACGCCATCTCTATTCAAAACGTCAGGTGCTTTGCGAACAATTGAATTGGCGATCGAGCCGGCTGAATCGGAGTGGCAATCGACTTCTTTAGCTGTCTCCCTGCAAGCCTGGTCCAGCATTCGGGACAACTTGATCAACGTTTTGATCTCCCACTTCCCCGGTTATTTCCTGGTTTACGAAGAATCGGAAACCTATCCCAGAGATTCGAGCAGCGACTGGCCTTTACGTGGTCATATCGAATTTTATCCGGATGCTTTTAAGCGCCGTACTGATTGTTTCCGAATTCCGTTTGATCTCATACACGTTTCCAGTTTGGCCGTCATCAGGCAAAAGTTTGCCAACGGCGAGCAAAATCTAGCGCCCGAGATGTTCGAAAGAGTTTCGATGATGCCCGAAGAAGATAAAGAGGATGGAGTCGCCCAGCTATTTGCTAAGGTCTACGAAATATGCGAGCGCGAAGCCGAGAAGGGCAGGAAGAGAGCGCAACGCACGTGGTATCACACTCAGTGCGAGGCACGGGCGTGCAAAAACAAAGACGAGCGCAGAGAGTTGCTGCGCCGCCTAAACTATCTGGAAACGGTCTGGGGCTGCGGGGCAGCCACGGCTTAAGACTATCGCCTCGAAATCAGAGCTTCGTTTAATCTTTAGCACGCTACTGCTGACACCTGTTGGATGTCTACAGAGTGCGAAAAGGCTCCGGGTTTCAGGAGCACAACATTGTATTGGGCCAATGCAGGATAAACTAGAAATGCTCCAACATAATAAACTAGAAATGGTCCAACATGATAAACTAGAAATCGTCCGACACAATAAACTAGAAATGCTCCATTGCCCACCCCAACGGAAAACCTGGCAAAATCGCTAGAAGCCTTGGAAAAGGTCCAGGGTCAAGGGAAAGTTGCCGGACGACTTGCAGGCGCGTTCCGAAACATTGGTAGATCACGAATTGCTGATGACATTGTGAACACAATGAAGGCTGCTGGATATGATTGCCGCGAAGAAGATCCATTCGCAGCTCTTGCACCGATTTTGTTTCCTCGAAGAGAGCGAAGTCCGTATGTGAGCCGCATCAAGCTAATGTGGGAGACCATGCGGGACCCAGTGCTAAAGCGTTTTCCAGCACGACCCGCCTTACCAAAAGATCAAAAAGCGTATTTGAAGCAAGTACAAGACAACTATGTCACAGACGCATATCACTCTCTGTCCATAGAAGGATACAAAGTTAGCCGTGCATTGATTGAGAAAGTCAGAAAGGGAAATTGGAACCCTGATGCTGATGAGATAGATCGTGAACTCAGAAACGCTCTCGCCGCGAGAGGCTACTGGCAGGCCTATCAGGCTGTTCGACAGAGCCTCGCCTTAGTGCTTCGCGGCGAAAATCCAGGAGCCGTGTGCGACGATGATCATGGCACCTGGTATCGCGAGCTATTCGCTCCAAGCGTAACTGCCGGACTGCTCAAGCCCGCTGACTTGGCCGGCTACCGAACAGATCAAGTATTCATACGCCATTCCAAGCACGTGCCACCAAGCAAGGATGCTGTCCGAGACTTGATGCCTGCATTATTCGATTTGCTGCGCGAAGAGAAAGAGCCTGCTGTCCGAATCGTACTTGGACATTTTGTGTTCGTGTATATTCATCCATACATGGATGGCAACGGTCGCACCGGGCGCTTTCTAATGAATGTGATGCTAGCCTCTGGCGGCTATCCCTGGACAGTGATACCAGTCGAACGATGCGATCAGTACTTGCACGCCCTTGAGGCCGCGAGCGTAAATCAGAATATCGAGCCCTTCTCGGAATTGATCTCCTTGTTGGTGGCTGCAACTATGAAAGGCAAACCAGAAGCTACTTAGTCATTACCCGAAATTCGTGACCAGATGCGGCCGCAAATGCGCGGATTCCTGAGACTTTCTGATAGCCTGAACGCCGGGTATAATTCTTCCAGGGACAAGGAGAACATAAAACCATGGGACTCTCAAGGTCTCAGCCTCTATACACGGTAGAACAGTATCTGTCTATTGAACGAGCTTCGGAAGAGCGGCATGAATTTCTCGACGGTGAAATCTATGCAATGGCAGGAGAAAGTTCGGCACATGCCATCATCACGGTCAATCTTGTCATTACAGTAGGCGGTCAGTTGAAGGGCACAGAATGCCAGGCTCGCAGCAAAGACACCAAAGTGCGAAGCGGGCCGAGTCCAAAAGCAGCTCAAACCGCGTCGCAAGCACAAGCACAAGCACATAGCGGGCTATATTCCTATCCAGACCTTGTAGTCGTATGCGGTGAACCGTTATTTCACGACGAACATAAGGATGTAATCCTCAATCCAAAAGTCATCTTTGAGGTGCTTTCACCATCTACAGAAGCTTTCGACCGGGGAGAGAAATTTAAACGATACCAAATGTGGAATCCAACCTTGAGTGATTACTTACTTGTGAGCCAAGATCGGGCGCAAGTCGAGCACTTCTTACGGCAGTCTGGCAGCGACTGGACATATCGCATTGCAGAAGGAGGTGACGCTAAGTTTGCGATAGACTCCATCCAATGTACTCTTTGGTTAGCTGACACTTACGATCGTATTGATTTTCTAGGGTCGTAAGTCGAATTTTGATTCCTACTATTTCGCGCGTCTCGTAGGTAAATTGCGGGTTGCCGAAGATGATGGTTGCAAGTCGACGGATTGCCGCCGTCGCCTGGACATTTGACCTGAGTGAAGAAGAGTACGAACCGGTGATCCAGACTTGATGCATGGCATTGGACAAATTACAAAGGCATCGTGCGGGAGCAAAACTTCAAACCTTGCGTCTAACTGATTACCAGATCAGATTAGTGAGGTCATTATGGTTATTTTGTGGTTACCGAGCATCCTTTTAAGCATTGGGTTGAGTGTTGGTCTGACACTTTTGTTGAATGCCATGCGAAAGTAAATCCAGCGGCGCCCCTTGCTTGTACCGGGTTTTGTAACCTCAACTTTTCAGACACCTGGATCCTCAACTACGGTTGAAATCTTGAGTCGGCGATTGAATCTTTGACGGAGATCTGGCTGATCGCTAGTTCCTCGATCCAGGTTTGTGGTGGCGCCGACAGATGTTTGCAGAGTGCACGCAAATAAGGTTGATAACCGGAGCGGCGAATTTTGAAAAGTTTCCAGGCGTGTTGGTCGTCTTTGGCGTTGTATCCACTCTCTCGCAGCAAGGATAGCCCGGCGGCGAAATCTGAAAATTCCATAGTTTCATCTGTCTCAACATCCAGATCGATATATGTGGATAACGTTTTCACGGTGCTACAGGCGATCCAGTAAAACAACTCCGCTTCACCGGCTGAGACCTCAGACAGCGAGGTCATCATGATTGAGGCGGCATCAAGCATTGCGCCCAGGACACTGAGCCACGAGTCCACGTTTGTTGTGGAACGAAAATAAAGAAGTAGCGGATAAGCGCGGTGGCTTTCGAGAATGCCGGCTGTCCAATGCTCCCATTGCAAGAAATTGGCATTCATGGTCGCCATGATATTCAGCTCTTTATATCGCAGCAAAAGAACAAGCCCGGAGGCCGGGGCACCAGCTCTGCTGATCAGGGTGTTGACCAACTGTTCTCGTTGTTGCACAAGACTCTGCAGCGAAAACAAGTAGGACACCGCAAGCGCCATAAACAGCAGCCCCGAAGTGGCCGCCGCCAACACCACGCAGCGAGCTTTCACGCCGAAGGCGACGACATCGCCAAAACCCAGGGTAAGCACGGAGGTTCCGGCAAAGTAGCAAGCTTGGAAGAAATTGTGCAGTGGTGGCGTCATCGTCGTACGCATGCTGTAGAGAATCAGACCGTAGCCAATCACTAATATGGTCAGCCAGGTGAGCATCAGAATAATGAATGACAGAGGCGCAAAAGCTTCCAGAATGGCATTCCTTTGCCGTTTGAACATTGGCAATTCAGAAATTCCTTTGACGATCGGCCAGAAAATAACGCCCACTAAAACAGGAGCGATGCGCAGGTGTCTTGACGATATGCGTGGAACGATGATTGTTTGAAACACATCGAAGAGCACAAGCGCCACCACGATGATTCCGGCAATTGCGCAAATGTTCACTAGGACTTTTCCCATGTGGCACCAGATGCGGTGTCCTTGACGCTGATACCCAGGTCGGATAGTTTCGCGCGAATGAGATCGGATGTCGCATAATCCTTTTTCTCTCTGGCCACTTTTCGCAGATCGAGAACAAGATCCATGATACCGCTGGCGGTGTCATTGTCCAGATAGTTGCTCGTGTCTTGCAAGGTAAAGCCGAGCACCTGCGCTAGTTTTATCAATCCGGATGCTAACTCGTTTTGCTCGTGCGCATCTTTGCTCTGATAAATAGCATCAGCAAGTTTGAACAAAGCCGCAATCGCCTCGGCGGTATTGAAATCGTTATCCATTGCCTCGACGAATAGTTTCTGCGCTTCTAACACCGTTTTGTTGAGTGTCGTTGCCGGAGCACCGCCATTGGTAGATTGCGCATAAGCGGCAGCGCGAACAAGGCGCTGCATGCCGGTGCGCGCCGCTGCCAGGCTCTCACTGGTCAGATCGATCGGGTTACGGTAGCGAATCTGCAAAAGCAGAAGCCGTAATGTATCAGCGGAGTATGTTTTCAGCAAATCTTGAATGCTTGTGTAATTGCCCAGAGACTTGGACATTTTTTCCGAGTTCATCTGCACGAAGCCGTTGTGCAACCAATATTTTGCCAGTGGCTTACCGAGCAACGATTCCGATTGGGCTATTTCATTTTCATGGTGTGGAAAAACCAGATCCTCTCCGCCACCATGAATGTCGATGGTGTCGCCGAGCACTTTGCGGATCATGGTTGAGCATTCCAGATGCCATCCCGGCCGCCCTTTCCCCCAGGGGCTGGGCCAGCCAACTTCGTCACCTTCTGCCTTTTTCCAGAGCGCAAAATCAACCGGGTTTCTCTTGATCACTTGCAAGTCATCCTGCGATTTCACTTGTTCGCGTGCTCCGACGACAAGTTGCTCCAGGTTCTGTTTGCTGAGCTTGCCATACTCCTTAAATGAGGAAACGTCGAAATAGACGTCGCCGCGTGCCTCGTAAGCATGCCCTTTGGCAATTAACTCTTGCACAAACTCGATCATCTGGGGAATGAATTCTGTCGCCTTGGGCTCGAAATCAGGTTGCATGACATTCAGTTGATTCATGTCGTGCCAGTATTCATATGTGTATAGGCGCGCCAGCTGATCCGGGCTGATGTTTCGCTGGGCGGCTCTGTTGATGATCTTGTCTTCGACGTCTGTGATGTTGCGCACAAAGATGACATCGTAACCAGAGAAGCGCAAGTAACGTTGAATTACATCCCAGACAACTGCCATGCGAGCGTGTCCAAGATGGCTGGAGTCGTAGACCGTCGGGCCGCAAGCATATATGCGCACAGTCTTACCGTCTATAGGAACAAACGGTTCATCTTTTCCAGAAAGTGAATTGTGTATTTGGATTGACATAAAACAAGTATCCGAATTTCCGACTAGTGCTGACCGACTGCATCAAGCGGAATTACACAAGTCCAGAGCCGCTTCCAGTCTGGCTCGCACACGCTTTTCGCCAAGCACAGAGATCATCGAGCCCATGTCTGGTCCCTGCAACTTGGCGGACAAAGCAGCGCGCAAAGGCCAATATAGCTCTTTGCCCTTGATGCCTAACTCCTTGCCAAACTTATCCACCACAGCCTTGCATCCTGGGCCATCACCCCAGGGCATGGTCTTCAGCTCGTTTAGAGTTCTTTCCAAAACAAGTTTTGCTTTTTCTGTGCACAACTGTTCAGTGCGCAGATCCTCCGGCACCACCAATTTTGTCTCGCAGTAAAACTTGACTGCTTCAGTGATCTCTTTCAGCACGGTCAAACCTTCCCGCACAGACCCTACCATTTGTTCCAGCTGTTCGCGGTTGAATTCAGACAAATCATACTCTTGCAAAAACGGCAGGGCTCGGTCTGTCACCACTGATAGTGGCAAACTGCGAATGTAATGACCGTTGAACCAATTCAATTTTGGCACGTCAAAAACAGCAGCACTTTTGCTGACCTTGCCCAGGTCGAACAACTCGCATCCTTGCTCCAGCGTAAATAATTCGCGCTCATCCGGAGGTGTCCAGCTCATCTGAGCTAGATAATTGACCATCGCTTCCGGCATGTAACCGTCGATGCGATATTGGTCGACGTGCACCGCTTCGCCGTGAAAGCGCTTTGAGAGCTTGCGATGCTCACTATCGTGGATGAGCGGCACATGTCCAAAGACGGGCGGCTCGTGTCCAAGCGCTTCGTAGAGAAGCAGTTGCTTGGCCGTATTGTGGATGTGATCCTCGCCCCGAATTACATGGGTCATTTTCATGTCGATGTCGTCAACAACGACAGCGAAGTTATAGACAGCGACGCCGTTGGACTTGACGATCACCATGTCGCCACCGAGGTCGGCTGCGTCTACGGATATCTCGCCTTTGATGGCATCATGCCATGACACCACCTGCGGTTCATCGATGCGAAAGCGAATAGAAGGAATGCGCCCTTCGTGTTCAAAATGGGCGATTTCCTCTGCGCTGTGTGTGCGCCCTCGATTATCGTAGCGCGGGGAATGACCGTCGCTCTTTTGTTGTTCCCGCAGCCCTTCCAGCTCTTCCGCCGTTTCATAAGCCAAATAAGCCAGACCCTTGGAGATGAGGGTGTTGGCCATGTTGCTGTAGTGGTCGATCTTTTGCGTCTGGCGATAGGGTGGATGAGGTCCGCCGATATCAGGACCTTCGTCCCAGTTGATGCCAAGCCACTTTAGACCAGCGAGGATATCTTGCGTGTATTCTTCCTTCGAGCGCGTTTCGTCTGTATCTTCCAGGCGCAAAATAAATGCGCCGTGATGATTGCGGGCAAACAAATAGTTATAGAGCGCCGTGCGAGCGGTGCCTAAATGCAACGTACCGGTTGGACTCGGTGCGATACGCGCTCTCACTTTTGTGTCCGGAGAAACCATCAGGACCTCTTGGAGTTGAGTCGGTCATGGAGCAATCCATAACATTAGTCGCAACTAACCAATCGTGAAGTAGGAAAAATTCTAACAGATGGCAGCCGCTTAAGCGCTTCAACATCACGAAGCGTAAGCTTGGAAGTGCTTCTGTGAATTCAGGTTTCTTATGAGCACCGCTGTGCTGAGATAGTAACTTCGTCTAATCGGTTGCAAAACTGACAATTATTGCCTATAGACATAAAAATCGGCAAAACTTATGTCTATAGGCAATAATCGTAAGATTTCGGGGATCGCCACGGATCCGTGACAGTCGCAGTGCACTAATGGAAACAAACTTGGCAGTTAATTTTCGAGCGCGAAATGCGGGCGGGACGCCCGCTCAGGGGTTAATTAGCGGTTTCGCTGGTACCAAGCACGAGGCAGTCGACCAGTGCCACTCCTGAAGAGAGCATGTTCAGCTGGCGGGCGGCGCCGCGAGAGAGGTCGATGACACGTCCATCAACGAAGGGTCCGCGGTCGTTCACTTCGACCACACAGGAATCACCGGTCTTACGGTTGCGCACTAGCAATTTCGTTCCGAAGGGCAGCCAGCGATGAGCCGCTGTTAGACCGTCCTGGTTGTAGCGGGTGCCATCCGAAGTCTTGCGACCATGGAACTTACCACCGTACCAGGAGGCGTGACCGCTAAAGGCGCTTCCGTTGGCTTTAGAGACCTGTGTATTGAGGACGTCGTTGAATTTGATGTAAGAGGTAGGTAGCACTGGTACTCCCATCGCTACTCTGATGGCGTTGACAACCTTGAGGCTCTGCTCCAGGGGTGTGGCTTGCGCCTTGTCGCTTCCGACGTTGGCGCCATCGACCATTTGTGTGGTCTCAAACTTCATTACTGTAGCGCCGTCAAATTTGACTACTGCCACGTCGCCTTCTTTGGCGGGCAACAATCTATTGGCATCAAATTTATCGTCTTGAACCAGATCCTTCAACTTATCAGCGAGATCTTCAGCTTTCTCTTCGGCGGCATGATTATCCATATTTGCTCTGAAGGCCAGAACTTCTTTGCCATTAAGGCAAACGGAAGCAAATTGGGCATCGTTTTCTTCCCAGACGTTGGCCACTACATCAGGATCAATATCTTGCATCTGAGCAGCGTGTGCGGGCTGTACAAACGCACCGCACCATACGCCAGCAGCAACGGCTGCTGATGCGATTAGGGCTTTGCGTAATGTCTTCACTTCCATATACTCCTGGACAGAGGTTTTTCGGCGGCACTGTATTTGGTGCGCAATAACCGTGCTCGTTGTTAACAACCGACCGAACTGGTCCGTTTTTCGAGTCGGCGCAAAGTTAGCAAACTAAGTGGTGGCGAGTCAAAAAGTGCCTGACAACCAGGGATTTTTGGCACTGAGTGGTGTCTTGCCCTTTCTGATTGGTTTTTTAGAAAAGCGCCCTTGACTAAAATCGGTGCTTAAGCAGTGAGCTATCCAAGAGATATGCAATTGGCTTGGCAGTGAGTCGGGTCGTTAACTCGATCTCAGAAAAACGCAGAGGCTGGGTAGTCAGGAGGCAACGGTAACGCGTTGTAACAATTGCCTTAAACTCAACCTCATACTCGTACCCGTCTTCATTCTTGACTTCCGTTTTTCGCGCAAGCGTTATAACCAGGCGCAGTTTCTGGCGTTTTGATTTACACCAAACTTACACCAAAAGCCGGTTAATCTTTCTTCGCAAATTCTTGAGCAATTTTGAATTATTTGCGCGGCTATTAATTCAAAAACTCTTCCATATATTTTGCGTCCATCTCGTAGTTGGCATAGACATGCTCAACATCATCGTGACTTTCCAGGGTGTCAAGCAGGCGGAGCAGCTGCTTGGCCGTATCCCAGTTGTCAACTTCGACAGTGGAATTGGGAGACATAGAAACCTCAGCCGAACTGACCGTGTAGCCAGCTTTTTCAAGCGCTTCTTTGACCGATTCCAAATGAGCGGGCTGGCATATAACTAGGATGGAATCTTCGCCTGAGGCATCAAGATCATCCGCACCTGCCTCCACTGCGGCCGCTAAAAGATCATCCTCAACCAGTTTTTGCGTGCGCTCTATCGCAATTTCACCGCGCTCTTGAAAATTCCAGCCTACGCAGCCAGTCTCACCAAGATTGCCGCCATATTTGGAAAAGTAGCTGCGAATGTCTCCGGCGGTTCGATTGCGATTATCAGTCGTGCAGCGCACGATCACTGCTACGCCGCCCGGACCGTATCCTTCATATGTCAGCTCTTCCAGGTTGTCGCCGGCACCGCCGCCGGCGCCCTTCTCAATTGCTCTTTGAATATTGTCGTTGGGCACGCCTTCAGCCTTGGCCCGATCGACTGCCGTGCGCAAGCGAAAATTGGCTGCCGGATCACCACCTCCGAACCTGGCGGCGACGATGATCTCTCTGGACATGCGCGCGTAAACGGCGCCCTTTTTGGCGTCTACGACTGCCTTTTGCCTCTTGATATTAGCCCATTTGGAATGCCCAGACACGTGGCAACCTCATATAAAAGAATAGTTGATGTCAATTATCCAACGCTCAAGCTTCACTTGCCCGGCGCTGCAATACATATTATGTAACTGGACGGCAACGCCTAGCAAGGGCGAAATACGCGCTGGTAGCCGTGCCCAGGCAGGCCTTGTTGCTGCATTATAGGTAGCAAGGATTGCTTTATTAAAGAACGTCGCAGCGGCATGTCGTAAGCTGTAAAACATCGTCGGTCGAATCGTTTTAAAGTGGATCTGGATGGAGCTGATATGAAATCTAGTCATTTGTTTCTAAGAGCAGGGCTGTTGTTGGCAAGCACTCTCGGGCTTATGCTATCGGCCACGCCAAGCCCTGCGGCAGAGGCTTCAGGTGACGCTGCGCCACAGGCAACAGGTGACGGCAGATTGATTGCCAAAAAATCAAGAGGGAAAAAAGCACCACCACCGGACGCAGCTGACAAAGTGCTTAAGATCAAAATCGATCGTGAAGTGGTGATGGCAGATGATCTGATGCTCAAAGGACGCTACGGAGACGCCGCAGATCTTTATCGCTCCGTCGCCAATAGAACTCCGCAAAGCGTTCCCGCGGTCGTTGGTTGGGGTATGGCCCTGGCCAAGCAGTTCAAGCTTGATGGAGCCAACGAGCAATTTGACAAGGCTCTCAAGCTCGATCCACGCAATGCCATGGCGCATAGTGGCAAAGCAATGGTCATGTTCAATCGCTTGCAGTCGTCGTCCAATACAGTGATCAAAAATCGCGACACCCTGCTCAAGGGTGCCGAAGAAGAATGCAAACAAGGTCTGGCTATCGATCCCGGCATGCCTGAAGCCCATTACACCCTGGGCATGATCTACAGAGAGGAAGGACGCATTGATGATGCCCTGAGCGAATTCAAAGAAGCGACGAAAATCGATCCCCAGTATTCAGAGGCCTTTTCTGGTCTTGGCGTCACTCAAATGCAGCAGAACAATCTGGCTGATGCCGTGGCCTCTTTCAAAACAGCAGCCAGTCTTAATACGGGCAACTCCACCGCTCACTACGGATTGGGTACCGCTTATTTGAAACAAGGTCAGCTGGACGATGCGATCAAAGAGCTGAACACATCTTTGTATCAAAATCCAAACAGCGCCCCGGCTCGACTGTCTCTTGGTCAGGCGTATGTAGCCCAGGGAAACACTGTGGCGGGCGTCAAAGAGTTGCAGGAGTCGATTCGTATAAAACCTGAAAATCCTGATGCCTACCTGGGCATTGCTGATATTCGGGAAGCGCGCGGCGACCTCGAGCATTCAATTGCCGAGTTGCGCTCAGGTCTGGAGCTGATGCCGAACAACCCGGCTATTCATGCTCGCATTGCAGATGAAAGCTTGCGTTTGGAAAAGTTGGACGATGCCATCAAAGAGTATCGCACCGTTCTTAGTACCGATCCGCAAAATGCTACCGCGGCGACAGGTCTGACCAGAGCCCTGTATTTGAAATCCAATAAAGAATCAACAGGGGCCTTTGTCGCATCCAATGAATTCGAAACAGCGAAAGCGCTTATCGATGAGACTCTGAAGATGAATCCAAACGATATGTCGTTGCGCTTAGCGGCGGCGAAATTGCGCGCCATGTCGGGAGAGACGGTAGATCTCAACTCTGTCGGTCAACCAACCAACGACGGCGAGCGCATCGCCTATGCCGAGGCGCTCTTAGCCCAAAACAAATTCAAAGAAGAAGACGAACAGCTAAACAAGGTCATCGGTTCCGCTAACGACGCTAAACAGACATTTGCTGTAGCAGACCTGGCCTTGATGATAAAAGATATCCCCAACGCCGAGGCGGCATATAAAAAGGGTGCCACCTTTCCTGGTGGCGCCGATCGCGCCAAGCGAGGGTTGGATCAAATAGCCAAGGCCAAAGATGCCGCCAAGCAAGATCTGACTCTGGCTGACGATCTGGCCAAAAAGAAGCAGCTGGCCAGCGCCATGGACAAGTATCATGCCGCTATCTACGAGAATCCTAAAGTTGCCGCCTCTCGGCTGGGAGCGGGTCAGACTCTGGAGAAAATGAAACCGTTAGGGTCCAAGGATCTGAAAGAAGCGATTGTGCAATATAAAACCTATCTGGATTTGTCTCCCAATCTGCCTCCTAAAGAGTTAGAGAAGCTAAACAAGAAGATCACAAACCTGGAAGGACAGGCTACCAAGCTGGAAGCCAAAGAAAAGGCAAAAGGCGGCAAATAGAATCCTTCTCGTTTCTTTTGGTCATATTCAGCGTTTTTAGCTAGAATGGCTGAGTGGCAGACTGGGACAAACGAAAAGTTACTATCCTCGGGCTTGGCAGAAGCGGCATAGCTACTGCTATGTATCTTGCATATCGTGGCGCTAAAGTTTTGGTTTCGGAGGTTGAAGAGTCTGCCGAGAAGTTGCAGCAGGCCAAACAACTGAAAGTGCTTGGTGTGACAGTAGAGTTTGGCCCGCATTCGGAAGCCGTTGCACAGTACGGCGAGTTGATCATCACAAGCCCTGGAATTAAGCCAAACACGCCTATCTTTGAACGTGCCCGTGAGCTGGGAAAAGAAGTCATTTGTGATGTCGAGTTGGCATTTCGCGAGACGCGTGTGCCGATGGTGGCAATCACCGGCACCAACGGTAAATCAACGACAGCCGCTTTGGTCAGTTACATTCTCGAAAAAACAGGCAGAGTGGCTCCCGCCTGCGGAAATTTTGGTGTGCCGATTCTTTCTACATTGGAGAAGAATCCGGATTTTCTGGTTGTGGAAGTGAGCAGCTATCAACTGCACTATTGCAAAAACATTGCACCACAAATAGCAGTCTGGCTCAATTTGACCCCCGATCATCTGGAATGGCACGGTGGTCTTGAAGGATATATAAAAGACAAACAGCAGCTCTTCATCAATCAGCGCAAAGATCAATATTGCGTGTTGAACACCGATGATCCTATTGTCGCGGCCACTCCAGGACGCTCCCAGATTTTCCCCATCAGTGTCGACAGCGAACTCGATTACGCAGTGCAGGGAGCCTTTATGAAAGGCGGACATCTTTGTGTTCGCAAAGGAGGGCGCACTAGGGTTCTTTGCCATGCCTCGGAGTTGCAAATCATGGGCAAGCACAATCTGGAAAACGCACTTGCCGCTATCTCTGTTTGCACCTTAATCGGAGTGGATGCGGCTGAGATTGAGCTTTACTTGAAAGAATTTGCCGGGTTGGAACACCGATTGGAATTTGTCGGCACCGTAAATGGTGTGCGCTTTTACAATGACTCCAAAGCCACCAACCCTGATTCTGCCATCAAAGCTCTACAATCATTTCCCGATGATAAAGTTGTGCTCATCGCCGGAGGCAGAGATAAGTTAACGGATCTTGGTGATTTTGTTCATTCTGTTCGAAATCACGCTTCGGCTGTTATCCTCATAGGTGAAGCCAAGGAGCGCTTCGATCGTGCCCTGAGGGAAGGAGGAGTCGCAAACATATATCCGGTCGATACCTTGGAAGAGGCTATCGCCACCGGCGAGAATTTGAAGCTTGGACCGGTAGTGTTATCACCCGCGTGTGCAAGTTTTGATATGTTTAAGGACTTCGAGGATAGAGGCCGTGTCTTCAAAGATATTGTCCGCAGACTCCAAAAGATGGCGCCGGGAGCCTGATTCTGTCTCAAGGCCGAGGCAGTTTGGCCAGGGTGGCGGGGCACCACCGCCGCCGCCGGAAGATTCTGAATTCCGCGGCTTGCCCAACCGCACTTTAATCTCCATAGTTTTGACCTTGTGCGGATTCGGACTGATGGCTGTTTACAGTGCCTCAGCGCCTGAGTCTTTGCAAAGCTATCACGACTCCACCGTCTTTTTGCGCCGTCAGGCGATTGCTTGTTTGATCGGCCTCTTTCTCATGTACTCGATCAGCCGCTACGACTATCGGCGCCTGAAAAAGTGGGCCTGGCCTTTTGCGCTTCTGTCGATGATGCTACTTGGTCTCACTCTTGTGCCCGGTCTTGCTGTGACAACGATGGGTTCAACGCGCTGGCTGGCTATTGGTCCCTTACAATTTCAGCCTTCAGAATTTTGTAAAGTGGCTTCCATCATTTTGTTGGCCGCTGGATTATCAAAACATTTCTGGTGGCACAAACAGATTCTCTTGCGCGTGGTGGTGACCATTGGCATGGCCGGAGTTGTTGCCCACCAGCCGGATCTTGGCACCGCGCTTATGATCTTAGGCGGCTTGCTGGCCTTGCTTTACGTCTCAGGTATCAACTCCATTTTCGTTTTTGGCAGTCTCGCTGTTGGTGGAGCCTACGTCTGGCACCATATCCAACACACTAAGTATCAGATGGCCCGCATTCAAAGCTGGCTCAACCCGGAACTGTCGCCCCAAAAAGACGGCTGGAATATCATCCAGGCGCAGCTGGCCATCGGCTCAGGCGGTCTCTGGGGAGTGGGTTTTGGTCGCTCGCTGCAAAAGCTTTATTATCTGCCCGTTCAACATGCCGATTTTATTTTTGCCGTCATCGCTGAGGAGTTTGGCCTGCTTGGTTGCATCGTCTTGCTCAGTCTCTTTGCCTTGTTTGGCTACTACGGATTTAAGACTGCCATGGAAGCCCGAACGCTCTTTGGTCGCTTGCTGGCAATCGGCATCACAAGCTCTATCACTATGCAAGCTGTGGTCAACGTCATGGTTACGACCGGGCTTGTTCCTGTAACCGGCATAACTCTTCCTTTTGTCAGTTATGGTGGCACATCGATTGTGATCACCCTGGCCATGGTTGGCATTCTTCTTTCCGTCTCGCGCGATCGCGGACAGCTCAATGACGATGATGAGTTTGACGAGGTCGAGCCCGAAACTAAGCAAGTACTGGCATCGATAAATTCCGGCAGCCTCCCGCTTGCACCGATACATTCCGGGAGCGCAGGCGTCCCAACTGCTCCTATACGTCGGTAATGCCCGCTAACCATCGCATCATTCTCACAGGCGGTGGCACCGGTGGACACGTTTATCCAGCCTTATCGGTGGCCGAGCAGCTGAAGGACGATCCGGAAGTTGATGCCATCCTATATATAGGTGCGCTGGGTCATATCGAGCAACGCCTGGCCGGTGAGCGAAACATCGAGTTCATCGGACTTTGCGTAGGCGGTATGCCGCGCAAGCTCTCGCCAAAATTCTTTGCCTGGCCTGTTCAGATGTTGTCTGCAATCATGCGAGCCCGTCAGGTAGTAAGAAAATTTCGCCCGACGGCAGTGTTGGGCACAGGCGGTTATGCGTCGGCACCACCATTGGCGGCAGCCTGGTCACTGTCGATTCCCTATGCCATTCACGAGCCGGATGCTCATCCCGGCCTGGTCAATCGCGTCTTCAGTGCTGATGCCGGTCTTATCTCTTTGGGCATGGAAGGTGCCGCGGCGCAGCTTCATACTAAACTCGGAAAGGTATGTGTGAACGGCAATCCAGTGAGCAAGAATTTTGCCAATCCTATTTCTCGTGAAACAGCCTGTGCCATGTTTGGCTTAAGTGCAGATTTCAAAACAGTGCTGATCACAGGCGGCTCTCAGGGTGCTCAAGCGCTAAACGAGACAGTTTTACAGGCATTGCCCCAGTTGCTGGGCGGGGATCCACCGCTGCAGGTAATCCATCAAGTTGGCGAAAAGAACTTTGCTGACTTTAAAGAGCGTCTTAACCCCGCCACCCTGCAATACCCTCGCTATCACTTGCGACCATACTTCGATGATTTATCAAAGGCGTATGCGGCCAGCGACTTGACGGTATGTCGCTCTGGGGCGATGACTATTTCAGAGTTGGCGGTTACCGGAACACCTGCCATTTTTGTGCCCTTTCCTTATGCCGCTCAAGATCATCAAACCTTCAACGGTCGCTTTGTCGAGTCGCAAGGTGCGGCTCGCGTTTTGCCCCAAACAGAGTTGACAGCGGAATCGTTGAACAGCATTATCCGGGAGATTCTGTTCGACGATGAAAAATTGTCGGCCATGCGCTTGGCCATGAAACAGCTTGCTAAGCCAAATGCTGCAGCAAATCTAGCTGGCGAGCTGAAAGAAATGAGTCGACAGAAACTCAAGTGAGTAAGCGGACAACTTTTTTTCCGAGGTCGGGCATCCCTTCGAAGTCACCTACGTGATTTAAACGAATTCGTTCAAAATTTTTGGCGCCTTGCAATAGCCGAAATTCGCCGTAAAACTGGTCCAATCATGGCTTTTAGGACTTACTCCCGGCTGGTTTTGATTTGAAAAGACCTAGACAAATTCGTTTAAATCGCGTAGGGCCAAAAAAGCCCATCCCTCACCTTGAGAAGGAAATCGAATACGTAAAATCAATAAACGGGAGCATCAATAACAGACGATCTGACTGACTAGAGCATCATCGCAGCAGTAATGGATGGCATTGCGAAAGTTTGCGAGCTCGATTTTGTTGGATTCATTTTGTTGTCCAGATCAAGAAAGCTTGCTTCAAGTTGTGAGAGCAAACGAAAGGATTCAGGATCAACATCGGGCCAACGATGCAAAATTTCTGACAAACTGGCAAATGCACTTTTAGCGGTGCTTTGGGTGGGTAAGGCCATGATCTTTCCTTACTAGTGCAGGGGATGTATGAATTAACGTGTTTTCTGGCAAACCGCCACGACCTGCCAAGGAGTGTAACACGCTAATTTCAATTGCAGCCGGCAGAACTGAGGGCGCTATCTTAAATATGTTGCCAAGTCCGTTTCTGCTAGCCAGGGCGGCAATCTCGGGACCCTCTTGGAAATGGAGAAGTTATTCACATTAGTTATCTCGGTTATTATCTGTTTGGGCTTGATGTGTCTTAGGATACGTCGCATCAGCTGATTCAGATTCGCAAAGTAAGTGCCGGTGCAAAATGCCGTTTGTTCATTTATCAATTGAGGCTTTATGGAGCATTGCGGTCTGTTGTTTTTTTGTCGTGATGGGGGCAGCTGTAGGATGGCGAAAAATTGCCCTCAACATTGCCGCCGACAAAGTAAAACAGATCGCATCTATGCGCACTTACAGAGGACGCTTGCAGGGCATTGTCAGTGAGCTGCTATCCCAGGCAAATGATTTGGACCAGGCGGCCAAGTATTTGCCTGCTGACAAAGCCGCACGCGTTTCTAAGAACGTTGGAAAGGTATGCGAAGAGCTCATACGTTTGGGAGACACATTGCCCTTGATCGACGAGCTTCTTGAAGAAGAAAATGTCAAAGATGGCAAAGATGGCATTCTGCGCACTTGTCGAATGGCTGCAAAAATTTCGCAAGACATGAAGTTGGTGGAAGAGCAAGAATTGAAACTCATAGACTACAAGAAGAACACAAAGAAACCTCACGGGGGCGAGCTTTCAGGGTAGAGTGCTGCGGGCTCTCTTTGAGGCTCGATAGTAAGGATGGTGCAGTTAGCACGCCACTACTTTTGGTGCGTAAAAGAAAAGCAAAAATTCGGCAAAGTTTAACCAAATATCTTGCCTTTAACGATACATGACAAGGCAAAAATCTCATAGAATTAAAGTATAAGGTCTCTAACGAAACTCTCCTGATCCAGGCGATGTGCGCTGTCGCTCCTGCGTGCACCAGCATGTTGCTTTGCCTTGGTCTGTTGATTTCGTGCGGGATCAGTTCAGCATGGTCCTAGGAGGAATTTTTTATGGCAAAGAAGAAGAAGGGAGCGAAAGCAGCGGCATCAAAACAGGGCACCACAGCCTCTGCTGCACACGAAGCTGAAGCGCCGGCAATGGAGCAAACTTGCTCAGAGGAAAGTCAACCTGAAGCAGCCAGCCACGAAAGTGACGCGGGCAGCTGCGAACAGACGACTGAAGAAAAGTGCGAAACTGCGGGCACGGAAGCATCTGGTGGCGAAGGCGAAGAGTGTAAGAAGGAAGAATCGGCAGAGTGTGCGGAAGAACCAAAAGCTGAAGGTGAGTGTGCGGAAGCGCCAAAAGCTGAAGGTGAATGTGCGGAAGAACCAAAAGCTGAAGGTGAGTGTGCGGAAGCACCAAAAGCTGAAGGTGAATGTGCGGAAGAGCCAAAAGCTGAAGGTGAGTGTGCGGAAGCACCAAAAGCTGAAGGTGAGTGTGCGGAAGCACCAAAAGCTGAAGGTGAATGTGCGGAAGAAGTGAAAGAAGAATGTAAGGAATCAGAACCGGAAGCCAAAGACGAAACGGAAGAAAAAGCTCCGGAAGCCGCTCATGAAGCTGAAGCGGAAGCAGAGACGGAAAAATGCGAAGAGAAGGAAGCCGCGGAACCGACTGCTGAAACTGAGTCTGAAGCAAAAGAAGAAGAGAAATGCGAAGAGAAGGAAGAAGCCGCCGAACCGACTGCTGAGACTGAGTGCGAATCTAAAGAAGAGAAAGAAGAAGAACCAGCCGCAAGTTCCGATGAAGAGAAGAAAGAAGATGCCGAGCCTGCTGCATCGACTGAAGAAGCAAAAGAAGAAGCTAAGGAAGAAGAAGCACCAGCAGCTGACAGCAAGGATTCCAAAGAAGAAGAACCTCCTTCTTCCGAAGAGTCAACTGACAGCCAGCCGGTGACAAATGAGGAGTCCAAGACTGAGGAAACAAAGTCCGAGGAAACAAAGACTGAGGAAACAAAGACTGAGGAAACAAAGGCCGAGGAAACAAAGCCCGAGGGGTCGAAGACTGAGGAAACAAAGTCCGAAGTCGAAGCTCCAGCTACCGAAGCAGCGTAACGGAACCGGGCACCGTATTCGGTGCCTACCGGCGCCACTACACCGGGCAGGTTCAGCCCTGCCCGGTCACTGGCAAGCAAGTCTTATTCATCCGACGACTGGCCGGTGCGAGACTTGCTTTTCCGCGCGCATGCAATAGCTGAAATCCTTCAGCACGCTATCGAGATGCACCAAATATGCACCTACGTTTCAACATGAGCTGATAAGCGCTTTCGAAGGTGGCAGCGCCGCCCGCTGGCTCTTCGCACTTATACAGATGCTCACGAAACGCACTCTCTATGTTGCCTAAGTGATAGGTCCTATGCTCGGTTTCAACTACATTGCCAGAAAAGGAGACAACCGGTGATGTCCAGGCGATCGCTCCACTTTTCAGATGAGGATGGCCATAAATATTACCTTGTAGTCTGATTTGGAGCTCACCTTTATCAGTAACCGCACCTATAATGTGCCAATTTTCAATGCGAACGCAGGCAATCTCAGGCAGGTTTGTCCAGGCCTGGTGAGTTGTTGCAGATGGTGTCGGTGATGATGAGTGAAAGAAACGAGTCATGGTATTTCCCTCCATAGCCAGGACTAAGCAGTCTGGGCTTGGGTTAGTAAGACAAAATGGATGAAGACTCTGAAAGCATAGACCTCGCTTGTAAAAAAGTTGTGAGGGCAAAATTTCACGGTGCGATCAAAGAGTCGCCACCGACAATGTGGCATTGTCTGCTGAAACGATCATTCAATGCTTGAATGTCTGCTTTACTCACTCTTGGGCAATTGCTTACTTCCAGATATCTGAGCGATCGCATATTTTGTAGCAACTTTGATAATCCCTCTTTGGTCACTTTTGTTTTTGAAAGAGTGAGACGAAGGAGCGAGAGTGTCCGGATTGAATTTAGCGTCTCGTCACCAATTTCCGTTGGCCTATCCATATCCGTTTGCCCCAAATCCAAATGTTTTAGGGATGTGCAATTCGCCAGAGCTTTTGTACCGGCATCCCCAATAGGGTTATTTGGAATGGAGAGATAACGAAGCTTAGACAATTTGGTCAGGTAAACGAGCGATTCATCTTTGAAAATCCAATAGCCAGCCTCCAGGTCAGTCAGTGAGCTGAGTGGGGGCATATTTTTCCAGGCTTGCTTGAGCCTGAGTCCACTGATGTTCAGTTTTGATAATGATCGCAAGTTAGCCAGGCACTTCAAGTCGGTTACATGGGAATACGAAATATCCAATTCTTCAAGCAGCGGAATTCTCGAAATCTCTTGCAGACCCACGTTTGACAGTCTGGTGTTTCTCAGCGATAAGCCTGTCAGAGGTAGCTGGGCAAGATATTGCGCACAGCCATCTCCAATGAGTCTTTGCTCATTGAGGTTAACATCGCAGATATCTTGGTTTGTGGGCAATATGCTGAGATCCTTGTCTCTAATCTGATTCTCAGCCGTGCCGAGAAACTGGAACTTCCCATCGTGTCGTTTGGCCAGGGCAGCTTTAAGGCTATCTTTACTGTTGGCTTTAGGCTCGTTCTTTTCGCTCTTTTCGGCAGCGTCAAGAATGTCGCCAGGATTAGTCGGCACCTCTTGCACTGTCGTTGGTGTCGCCTGTGGTGACTCCACCGTTGTGGTTACGCTAGCGGGGTGCGCTTGAGGCAAGTATCGAATGGCTAATAGAGTAGCTGCCGTGGAAAGAGCTATGACGGCCGCGCCCAAAACAAAGGGAGCGATCTTTCTGTTTTTCGCTTCATTCGTTGCTTTTGTTTGTTTTTGCTCCTTCCGTTTTACCAGGTTGTATTTTTTTTGCTGGATCAAAGTCAAATCAGCAAGAGCTTCTGCGCAGTTCTGATATCTGTTTTCAGGATACTTCGCCAACAATTGCGACATCACCGTTTCCATCGCGGCAGGGAAGTCCAATCCAAACGAAGCTTCCTTCAAGCTCGGCTGCGTGTCCAGGCGATGCTGCATCATCGTTTGCAGAGCGGTGTCCGCACTGAAAGGCGGAACGCCTGTAAGTGTCTCGAATAATACGCAGCCTAATGAATAGATATCACTTCGAATATCCACTTTTACACCGAAACACTGTTCAGGGCTCATGTATAGCGGCGTGCCAAACACTTCACCGGTTCTGGTCAACGGCAGTCCGTTCGGATCCTCGTCTACCTCAATTTTTGCGATTCCGAAGTCCACGACTTTTGGCACAAAAGAAGTTTCACCATCCGTTGCCGTCAAAATAATGTTGCCAGGTTTGATATCTCTGTGAATCACTCCCTGTTCGTGCGCGTACTCGATCGCCCGGAAAACCGGAATGAAAATCGTCAGCGCCATCGGCAATGTAAGTCTGCCGGTTTTTTTCAAATGATCGGCAAGAGTTTTGCCCGAGACGAGCTCCATGATGAGAAATGGGTGATTACCCTCGATCAAGCCAAAGTCGATCGCCTTAGCCAGATTAGGATGATCTAGGCGGCTTGCAGTTTTTGCTTCATTTTGAAAGCGGCGAACGGTATTACTGGAGACAATCAAGCCATTGAGAACTTTTAGGGCGAATTGCTTATTGAGGAACACCTGTTCAACTCGATAGACGCTTCCCATGGCGCCCCGACCAAGAAGCTCTACTATCCTGAATCGCTCTGCTACCAAAGTGCCGGGCTCAAGCGTTAGCGGTGATTCTAAAAGTCCGGCTGGGGACGAGCGAGGGTCTCGGCTAATTTGAAAGTTCAGATCTTCGGTTTGGTTTTCTTCAGGGTTCAAAATGCACCATATACAGTATCAAATAAGTAGAAAAAATGATTTGGAACTGAATCCGCATGCTAGCCATTAGCTTGTTGTTCCATTAAGATCCGGCGACTGGTCAATGCCTTGCGAATATTCATTACCGGAAAATGTCGGCATATCTGCACTATCGGTGTTTAAGAAAGCGTAGGCCTGGTCACCGGTGCCGGTGGCGATAAAGTTGTTGTTCTCAAACGCGTTACCGTACATTGAATATCCGTCAGTCTGATACATGACTCCCTTTCCGTCGCCCAAATCGAACGTATTGCCATCGACGATATCATCGTGTCCACCGTGTACCATGACGGAATAACCTTGGCCACCTTCGTTCAGGACATTGCCGGTGACCGTGACTCCATTTACTCCATCATCCAGATAAACACATTTGTCAGCATGATTCGCGCCAGCGCCGTCGATGTAGTTGTTTTCAATGAGTCCGCTCAACATCGTCGAGTTACCTGGGCCGGCAAAGATGTGAATGGCACCGTTGTCACCGTCAGGATTTAAACTGGTGTCAGGAGCGGCCGTTGTAGCGTCACTGTCTGTATTCTCGATCGTGTTATTGCCGATGGTGAACCCGGTCCCACTCGTATTTGATGTGTAGGTCATTTGAATGCCAACGCCGGCGGTGTTCTCAATCACGTTATCGTTGATAGTTGTATTCGACCCCCCAATAATGTCTACTGCCCCCACATTTTCGAAGAGCTGTTTTCCCCAACCGGTGATGTTATCTATATAGTTACCTTGAATAGTGATATCGCTGCCGTATGCTTTGCTTTGGTCGGGTCCGGTGTAAACCGCGCTTTGCGCATTGGTTATCGAGTTACTGGAGATGCTCATATTACTGTCGCCTTGCATATTGACGCCAACATTTACGTTATTCATGGAGTTGTAGGCAAAGGTGTCACCGGTGGAATCTTGAGCATAAATTGCACCCACATTCGGCTGAAGCTGCCCCCATTTCGTATCACTGTAAATCGAGCTATTCGAGGTATTCTCCATCGAGAAGCCTTCAATGTTCACATTGTTAGCACCGTTGAGAGAAATGAGATTACTCAGGTTGCCACCACCATCCAACACGGCGGGATTGCTTGCACCACCAACCGAGACGAATGATTCACCCGTGTCTTTGGCAGTCAGATTGAGGGTGGAGCTCATGTTGTAGGTGCCGCCCTCTACGTACGTCGTTTTGATGTTGCTGTTTTCCATAGCTTGCTGCGCTTGTTGCAGCGTCGCAAATGGGTCAGCTTCGCTTCCGGTTCCGTTGGCACTTCCATTGTCCGATACG
>Ga0182024_10006854_pt1 | contig 24814 bp, 23 predicted proteins | sample P32metaG_FD_120480 | JGI IMG/M metagenome (GOLD analysis project Ga0182024, IMG submission 120480) | Permafrost microbial communities from Stordalen Mire, Sweden - P3-2 metaG (Illumina Assembly) | ecosystem: Environmental > Terrestrial > Soil > Wetlands > Permafrost | place: Sweden: Stordalen...
CGGAAATCCAAGATAATTCTCGATGCGCGAACTCATTCCCGCCTGGCCGCCCGGCGCTTCGCGTTCGATCATCACCGTGTGCAGGCCCTCTGACGCGCCATAAACAGCAGCAGCCAAGCCTGCCGGGCCTCCTCCTACGATCGCCAGGTCGTAAAAATTGGTTTGCGCGCGGGTTTGAAGGCCAACTCTTTGAGCGACATCGGCCGGGACACTCTCAAGAAGTTTTGTGCCGTCGGGGAAGAGGACGATGGGAAGGCTGGAGGCCTCCGGCCCCAAGGCATCAAGAAGACGCTTTGTTTCCGGGTCATTGGCAGTCTGCTCAACGTCAATCCACTGGTACGGAACACGATTACGCGCCAGGAAGTCCCGCAACTCATACGACCGCGGCGACCAGCGCGTACCCAATACGCGGATGCCCTCGAATGCCGGCCGGTAGGAAGCGCGCCAGTCATCGAGCAAGTCATCCAATTGCGGGTAGAGGTGTTCGGCAGGAGGATCCCAGGGCTTCAGGAAGAAATAGTTAATGTTCGCTTGATTGATGGCGCTGATCGCAGCGTTGGTGTCGGCATAGGCAGTGAGCAGCGCGCGCTTGGCCTCGGGGAAGATTTGCATTCCTTCCTGCAGGAAGGTGACTCCGTCCATGTGAGGCATACGCTGGTCGGCCAGAAGCAGGGCCACACTGTCGTTGCGCACCTTCAACTGCTTCAAAAGCGTGAGCGCGCCCTGCGGCGAATCGCTTCCGATCACACGGAATTCGGCGCCGTAATGCGAACGCAAGTCGCGCTCAATCGCTCGAAGGACATCGGAGTCGTCGTCTACGCTGAACAGAATCGGTTTCGCCATTATTGGCCCCAAGTTTTGGTGCAGAAGGTAATTCTAGACTTCTCGGCCGCTGAAACAACCCAATAAAATAGAGAGACTTCGGCGCGGCCGCGAGTGGTCTAAACAAATTCGGGCGCGGAACACAGATGCGAGACTGTCCACAAGGATAGAACCAACCAACGTGTCAACTTTCTTTAAGACGAATTCATGATACCTTGGCGAAGGCGAGACTTCGCAAAGGGCCGGTAACAGCCCAAAAGCTGAATGTCTTAGATTCGAGGCACCAGCGTGAGGAGTCACTTCTTGACTAAATGGTATTCAACCGAGAAGTACACGAATTTCCCAATTCCGAAAAGCGAGCCCCAGTCAAAAAATAGAACGGCTCGCAGGCTTACTCACGTTGCTGTTCGATTGGATTAAACGCGAAAAAGTTCGAGGGGGCCCGATGGCGGCGATCGAGTATGGAAGCTATTACTGGTGCGTAATCCTGAACGGGAAGGAAGCTAACACTTCGGGCGAGTCAGCTTTTTTGCACGCCGACGAGATGTCGATCGACCCAACCGGCACTCTTATCTTCAAAAGCGTGGGAAGAAGGACGGCAGGCACCGAGCCTCAGCAGCAGGATGAAAAACAGCAGAGCGACACGGCTCCTGATAAGGATGAGAAGGATAGCCAAAATAAGAAGCCGAACGCGATGATGATTTACATGACGTTCGCGCCAGGCACCTGGAGAATGGTATATGCCGCCAAGCTGCAGGACGGTTTCCCGGCCTCGGTAGAGTACTGGAATACGCCTGGCGGGTCTGGACCTTCGGCCTTGGTGCCGCCGAACTCGGGAGCTGTCGGTTACCCACCTCGCGAATAAATTTGGCGCGCCGGACATCGCATTTCGCTGGGAGAAGACGATGGAACAGGATGTTTTTCTGTGCTCAGAGTAACGTTGGGAAACGGATCGATCAGCAATCTCTTTGCTTTCCTTTGGGATTCTGCCAGCCACCGATACCCTCCGCCAAATGATCCGCTTCCTGAGGCCCCCAGGTCCCTTTTTCGTATGGATGAGCGGGAACAACGTCGCCAAGTATGGGATTAACGATTGCCCAGGCTGCTTCGACCGCGTCCTGACGAACGAAAAGCAACGGATCGCCTTTCATGGCATCGGTCAAGAGTCTCTCGTAAGCTTCCATTTCGTTTGCCTGGTCGCAACTCACGGCCGTGAGTTCGGTTTCCGTTCCCGTCATCCCGGGGCCGGGACGTTTCACCCGAGCACCCAAAGTTATCGAGAGGTCGGGGCCGAGACGGAAGCGGAAAAAGTTTGCTCCGGGAGCGAGCTTGCCGAGGGGGGGCTGACGAAGCTTTACGAGAACTTCGGTTGCCGTTACCGGCAGACACTTTCCGGCTCTGATAAGAAACGGGACGCCGGCCCAGCGCCAGGAATCGACTTCGAGCTGAACGGCGGCAAAAGTCTCGACGTTCGAATTGGGCGAGACACCGGGCTCGCTTCTGTAGCCGTTGAACTGCCCGCGGACCACGTGAGCGGGATCAAGAGGAGGGATCATGCGAAAGACCTTGACCTCCTCGTCGCGCAAGGAGTCGGGATACAGGCTGGTGGGCGGCTCCATGGCGAGAAAACCCACTACTTGCATCAGATGGTTTTGGAGAACGTCGCGGATGGCGCCGGCTTCCTCATAGAAGGCCCCTCGACCGGCGACGCCAAACGATTCCGCCATTGTGATCTGGACGCTATGAATGTAATTTCGATTCCAGATGGGTTCCAGAAAGGTGTTGGCAAAACGGAAAAAGAGCAGGTTTTCGACGGCTTCCTTTCCGAGGTAATGGTCGATCCGGAATATGTTTTGTTCCGGGAAAGCTGAAAGTAGAATCTCATTCAGTTTCCGCGCCGAGCCGAGATCGCGGCCGAAGGGCTTTTCAAGCACGACCCGGGCGTTTGCGGCGGAACCCGATTTTTCAAGGCCTTCGACCACTGTCGCAAACATGCTGGGAGGAATGGCGAGATAGTGCAGGGGGCGAGCGGCATTGCCCAATACCTTGCGAAGCTCCTGGAACGTGGCCGGATCTTTATAATCGCCATCGATATACCGCAGCAATTGCTCGAGCTTTGAAAATGCAGCCTCGTCGACGCCGCCACCGTACTGCGTCAGGCTGTCGCGTGCTCGAGTTTTCAGCTGATCGATCGTCCATCCTGCCTTTGCAACGCCGATGACCGGCACATTCAGATTGCCTTTGCGAATCATCGCCTGGAGCGCAGGAAAGACTTTTTTATGAGCTAAATCCCCGGTGGCGCCGAAAAATACGAGCGAATCGGAAAAAGCAGGAGCTTGAGTTGCCTGAGGTGATGCGAGGGGCTGTGTCTGCGTTTCGCTCATGCGCTGCTATGTTAGCATCGCGATGTTTGAAAGCGATTACGGTAAATACCTTACGAACTTCGCGGCACGTTCAGCGGCCGAGGTGAGGGTGAAGCAAAGCGGCGGACACGACCTATCTCGCTTCAGTGGCCAGGTCTTCGAGGGGTAAGAAAGTATCGACGGCCGGTGCTGAACTCCATGCCTCACCGTTTTCGTTCTTCGGACGTACGCCAATCATCGGGCGGGAAACTGATTCGCCAGAACAGAGGCGAGGGCTGGCTGAACCGGATTGCCGCTTGAAAACTGCCATCATCCGACTTGCCGAAAGCGGTGACTTTGCCCGAAAGCTCTTCGTTCGTATTCGGGTTAACGAGCGAGAGCTGGTCGCCTTTAGCGACACTGTGTTTCAAAAGCAGAAGGCAACCATGCGGGCTGACAGCAGCGGTGGAAGCGGTTTCTTGGAAATGCTTGCCGCGCACGAGCAGGCGCATCGTAATTTGAACGCGTTGCGTTTTTCGCGAAAGGCCGGACTGAAGTTCCGCTTCATTCATTGTTAAGCTCCCCTAGTCTTACAATCAAACCTTATCGTTCGCGCTTTCAGATGCCGCGGACAGCAAGCGTACAGCCGAGTAAATCTCAACGTGATGATGCAATGTGCATCGACGAGATTTTGGAATGCCTTTCGCGAGCCTTCGCATGCACCGGGTCAATATTAAGGATTCTCGAATAGAGGGTTAGGGCCTGCGAAGGCAGTTCCATATCCTCGTACAACTCGGCGAGCTGCAAATAGGAATCGAGCTTCCATGGATCGAGCTCGATGGCTTTTTGGAAGTGCGTTATGGCGTCGCGACGGTATTGAACAACTTTTCCCAGGCTCCGGCCCAACATGGCATGGTAGGCCGGTTCGTTCGGAGACATTTCGACGCATTTTCGAAGCCATACGATTGAACCTACAAAGTTTTCGGCACGGATACATTCTCTGGCTCGAGCAAGGCTTTCATCGATATTTGCCTGAGATTCCGTTTTTCCGCGGCGCAGATCAAAGGCTCCCGAATATTCAAGCTCTCTATCGTGCAGCGCGCGCTTCTCGCAATCGGTAAGCGTCTTATACGCTTTGGTAAGCAGACCCATCAATTCTTTCAGCGACGCGAGCGACTCTTTTCTGCCCATATGGTGATCCGGGTGAAATTTCCGCGCCAGAGCGTAGAACCTTTGCTTGATCTGGCCCGCCGGGCTGTCCGAGGTGACACCGAGCAGTTGGTAGAAATTGCCTTTTTTCGCTGTAGCCAGCAGCTCTGTCAACTCAACTTCGAAATCAATCCGGGGCGCTTGCTCGTGATCGGAAGGCCCGGCATGACTCGCGTCCGCGGACGTCTTGTCTTCCCCATCGACCTCGAAATTCGCAGCGTGTTTGATCAGAAGCTTATTGAGTTTTGCGCGGTTTTCGGGCGCCATTTGGACAAACTGAATGCCCATTCCTTTTCCGGGTGCACAGTGGCGCACGACCGCCCGGGCACGAATCGAGCCGCCGGCAAAATCAATTACCAATTCGACCATGGAGCCCGCCGCGGGAGGTTTGCGTGTATAAAGGAACAATCCGCCTAACGCGATTGTCTCCGCGCGCGAGACTGCCTGATAGCCTGAAGATTTCCAGGCGACGTGCAATTCTTTCGGTGCTTTTACGCGAGGATGTTTGCGGCGCGGCTCGGCCTTGACTTCCATCAGCGGGCTACGGTCTCCGGAACGCGCGCAAGCTTCCGTTTCCCGGCGCTCAAGCCTGTAACGATTGGGGCGTCGCCGCCAAGAACCAGAAGGAGCGCCTCGAACCTTTTCCTGTCTTCCGGCCGCACCGAGAACGTCACTCCAACGCCCCGATTGGAAACGACGCGGTGCACGGTACAATTGATCCGCAAAGGGGAGTTCAGCGCCAGGTACGCAGTGAAGTTTGCCCCCAAGCAGGGAGGATCGGGGATCTCGATAAACATCCCACCCCGACTGATGTCCGTCACGCGGCCGTATTGCTTGCGTGATTGCCAGACGATCTCGGCATTTACATGGAATTCATAACGCGCGAACTTGCGCCGTACGGTCAACTCGCTGGAGCTAAGGTTTCTCATAGAGTACGTCCCCCAGATGAGCCAGTCTGGCGCACCGAAAAGAAATCGCCAATAGTACTCTGCACGTAAAAGGTAACTACGGTTCGAAACCGACCGCCTCGCGCGAGGCTTTGAAAGGGGAATTTCCTTAAGGCAATCCTAGTATTTAAGCCTTGTAAACGGTTCGATAGAATTCAGTTGCAATGCCAGATCTTAACGGAGGTTGCGTATGCCAAGATCCGTAACAAGGCTGAATCTTTCCGAAAAGTACGACAGGGAAGCCCAAGAACATATTCGAAAAGCGATCGAATTTGAAGAGGCTGCGGTCAACACGACGGCTCCTTCGGAGCGCGGAAAATACGGCATAAGGGCAAGGGAAGAACGGGAAGCAGCGATTACGCAAATATCGCGTACGGCCCGGAAATAAAGGAGGCTGTGCAGGACTCCGATCCAGGTGTTTGAAGGTCTTTACAGGATTTATGAGGAGCCTCGAGCGCCAACCGCGGGGCGAGATTAGTCGCCCATTGCTAGGCCAGGCGCAGCTTCGCCAGCGATGCCTTAGCTTCGCCGCCGGACTTGTCCGGTGTGATTATCAATTCAAACAAACTGACTCCGGCAAGTTCCACGGAGTAGTCCTCAATCTCGCGTGCGGAATTCGGCGGACTAAAATTCCATTGCTGGCGCACGATTTCTCTGAAGGTATTTCCTTTGTCGGGAGACCATCGTAGAAGAAATTCCTGTGTTCGAGTGTTTCCCGGCTCCTCGAAAACCATCCAGATGCGCGTCAGCGTTTGCGGTTCGTCAAAAACGATCCGGATCGTTTGCGTTCCCGGAGACGACGCACGCCAACCCTTTTCACCTCCGGGAAGCAGCGCCGAATCAATCGAAAAGCCTTGCTCTTCCGAAGTGACCTGAACGACGGCCAGGCGGTCTATGTCCAACCAAGATTCATCAGTCGAAGCGAGGGGCGAATCAAGGGGTTGCGGTTCGCGATTTCCCTGGGAGATCAGTTCTTTTCGCATCTGATGTGACTTCCTTCTCGTCGCCGGCGGGTATCCCGTCACGAAGAATCTCAATCGAGCCTTTGAAATGCGCGCCGTCTTCGATGAGTATGCGGCCGGTCGTCAAATTCCCCATCACCGAGCCGTCCTTCTTAATTTCAATTCGGTCGATCACCGTGAGGGTTCCCTTCACCTCGCCGTGTATAACCATTTCGCGGGCTTTCACTTCGGAAGCCACCTTACCGCCCACTCCGACCGTGAGAGTGGCCTCTCCGAGGTCAATCGGTCCTTCGATATTTCCATCTACCTCAAGATCTTCATTTCCCGAGATTTGACCTTTGATGTGCAGACCGGCAGCAATGTTGCTGCCGTGCCGGAATTTCTCGGAACTCTTCAATTCGTCATATATCTTGCTCAATGGATTCCCCTGTCCCGTGTAGGGATGGCACGGCTCTTCCCGATTTGATAGATGAGCGATACGAGGCTGGTATCCGGAATTTACTCTTTATCTCAATCGAGAGCAATAGTTTCGTCATGGCCGTGTGATTTATCGCGCGCTGCTCTTTTTTGGTTGCGTCGATTTTTCCGAGCTTCTTTCTGAAATCCAAGAGGGAGGGTCACTTGCCGGAAATGATTCGCGCGAGGCTTCCTCTACCGAATCAACCTCAGGCTCGGGAGAGAGGGGTCTGTTCCGATTCTCTTTTGCGGCGACGTTTTGCGAACGTCCTTCCGACACGCCGTCCCGCAATTCTTCGAGTTCCGTTTCACCGGGAACGCGATCTTCCGTCTTTCCATCTCGACTGGCCGAGCTGTCTCGCTGTCGGAGCAATGCCCGTTCCGCCATTAACCAATGTTCTTCAGCATGGCCTTCTTGTTCGCCTCCTTCGAGATAAATTTCATAGGCTTGCTTTGCGATATCCGCGTGTGTCGGGGAATTTTCCCCTTTTTTGTCTGCCATGAGAAGACCTCCATTGACGTGAGCCGCGAACGTTATCGACGTTTTCGTTCAGCCGCAGTCTACCAAGGTACTGCGTCCTACGATTTCATCGTATCGAGTAAAGATGGTAGGAGTGTATTTGCGGCGAGCCGCGGGCGCTGCTGGGAATTCAAGGGGAGTGCCGATTCGGTGAAATAACTTGGCTTTCTTGTGCTTGGCTGCGGACGGCTTGGAGAGGCAGGCGTTCGGGCCGGCACGCGCACAGGAATTCGCTATTTATTCGCCATTATCGCCCCCAGCCTGCTAAATCCTTTCGCGTATTGCCAATCGCGTCCATCGCTTCCATGATCGGCTTTTGCCAGATGGAAGCAGTTCGGAGTGAGAGGCAACATTGGCGAATTCTGAGGTGGTCTCCGGAACGTCACACACGCACGGGTCCAGGTGGAATTCCGCCCATGAGAAGGTGAAAAAGTCAGCTCGGGGGTTTAGGTCCCGCGCGAGACGCTCGCTGCGGAGATCGCAAGAACGTTGGCAGCGCCTTACCGAATGCATGGAAATTGAGGAATTATGGAATCAGTTCAAAACGGAGGCCAAAGAAAGCTCGCGACTCTATAAACAGGACGTGGAGCGCGACGCCGAAGAGCGGAAGCGATCCTGGTCGGAGCCTTTCAAGATCACACGAACGCTCTTCTGGAGCGTTCTAAAAAAGCTGTCTCCTGCCCGCAGGGTGTTCTTGCTTCTGACAATCGTGCTGGCAGTCTTTTCGGTGATAGATTTTCATTTCCTATTTTTAACGCAGGAAATGGAATTCATTCTGGCCTTCGGCGGACTGTTGATCCTGCTCGCCCTGGTTCTCGGCGACCATATCTCGATGAAGCGGGACATCGAAATCGCTCGCGAGATTCAGCGATGGCTTGTTCCCCGAAGGTCCCCGATCATACCGGGCGTGGACATCTCGTTCGCCACGCGCCCGGCCAAGACCATCGGAGGCGATTACTACGGTGTATTTCGCCGCTCGCCGGAAGGCCGTGTGTTGATCGCAGTCGCGGATGTCTCAGGCAAGAGCGTGCCGGCGGCGATCTTGATGGCCACCTTTCAGGCTACTCTGCGAGCCTTAGCGGGCGGCAGGGCGACACTTTCTGAACTTTTGGGAGGCCTGAACCGCCAGGCGTGCGCCAGCAGCCGGCAAGGGCAATTTTACGACTGCTTTCATTGCCGAATTGGACCCGGCGACCGGCAATCTAAACTATTTGTACGCCGGGCACAGTCCACCCATCCTGAAACGCGAAGATGGGACGTTTGAGTTGCTCAAAGCCAATAATCTCCCCCTCGGCATCGAGCTGGGAGAAGATTACAAAAGCGCTTCCACGCGGCTCGGGCCTCACGATCTGTTGGTGATCTACACGGACGGGATCACAGAAGCCAGAAATGAGGAAGGAGAAGAATTCGGGCAGGATCGATTACTGTCCTTGCTGGAAGGCGCGAGAGATGCGACGTCAGAACTTATGCTCGCGAACGTCATGCGGCACCTGGATACCTTCGTCGGACCCGCTCTTCAGCACGACGACCTTACCTGCTTGATCGTTTATCGAAGGCCGGCGTAGAGTGTTCGTGTTCGGCCTTGTTTCACCGAGGGTAGCATCCGTGTGTTTGTGCAGCCTACGCGGAGTGAAGGGCCTTCATCGTCTGGAAGGCTCCACGACGTCTTGCTCCGGTGTTTCGCTGCTGTACACTGAGACGGGCCCCCGGCCCGCCAATTCATGCCGATTCTTTCGCTGCGTAGTGTCACCAAGGACTACGTTTCCGACAGCCAGCCCGTTCGAGCGCTCGATGGCGTTTCGCTGGAGGTCGAACGAGGCGAGTTCGTGGCGCTCGTCGGCCGCAGCGGCTGCGGCAAATCGACGATGCTCAATCTAGCCGGAACGATGGACTTTCCCACGGCTGGCGAGGTGCATCTCGACGGCGTCTCGACAGCGTCGCTAAGCGATTCCGCGCTCACTAAAATCCGCCGCGAGAAAGTGGGCTTCGTTTTTCAATCTTTTCAGCTTCTGCAGACGCTCAGCGTCTACGAAAATATCGAGCTTCCTTTGCTTCTTGCCGGCGCGCCTGACGCCCGCGAAAATGCGCGCGAGCGGCTTGGTTGGGTCGAGCTCGACGGCCTTGGCGACCGCCTGCCGCACCAGCTGTCCGGAGGCCAGATGCAGCGCGTTGCAATCGCGCGCGCCCTTGTGCATTCGCCGAGCCTGCTTCTCGCCGATGAACCCACAGGCAATCTCGATACGACCACTGGCAGCGTAATTTTGGCTTTGATGAAGCGCCTCACGCGCCGGCAGAACGCGGCGACACTGATGGCCACACACAGCCTCGAAGCCGCGGCGCTCGCGGATGTGATCGTCTGTCTCCGCGACGGCAAAATTCAGGAAATCACGAGACGCTGATATGCCTCGCCTGCGCCTTTTCTATCGCCTGATGCTACGCCCACTTTTCCGCGAGCCTGTTCGCACGGCACTCACGGTATTGGCCGTCGCTCTGGGTGTCGCGGTCGTCCTGGCGATCGATCTTGCGGGCAATGCCGCTACCGGCTCTTTCCACTCGTCGATGGAAACGTTGTCCGGCGACAACGATCTCGAAATCACCGCCTCGGGCGGTATTCCCGAATCGATCGTAGGGACGCTCATCAAGCTGCCTTACAATCTCCGGATCTCCCCGCGTATTGAAGACTTCGCCTTCGTCACGGAGACGAAGCAAAGTCTTCCGCTGATCGGGCTCGACCTCGTCGCTGAATCCAACACTTTCGGCACGCAATTTTCGCAAGCCGGCGACGGGGAAGGGAACTGCGCTGGTTCGCTGCCCAATCCGAGTACGTCGCGACAATCAACGTCTGCCGACGCACTTTCATGCCTTAATAATCCATCGAGCATCTGGATTGGATCGAGCCTTAGTCGCCGTCCCGGCGATCATCTGCAGTTGCTTATCAATGATGAAGCACGCGACTACATCGTGCGCGGCGTTTACCCTGATTCGAACGGCAACGAGGCGGCCATCGTGATGGACTTGGCCGCTGCCCAGCGCGCCCTCTCGCGCTTCGGGCGGGTTGACCGGATTCTGATCAAGACTCCCAGTTCCTTCAGCGTCGAGGAATGGCAGCAGCGCATCCGCAGCGTGCTTCCTTCCGGCGTCGATGTTCGCCCGCAAGGGACGGGCACAGAGGAGAATCGCCGCATGCTCGCCGCCTTCGGTTGGAATCTGCGGCTGCTCAGCTGTATCTCACTGGTTGTCGGCGCTTTTCTGATCTACAACACCATTTCGGTCTCCGTGGTGCGACGGCGTCCTGAAATCGGCATCCTGCGCGCGCTCGGCGCCAGCCGTGCCGCGATTCTCTCGGCATTCCTCAGCGAAGCAGTCAGCTTCGGGCTCGCCGGCGCGCTGCTCGCGATTCCGTTCGGCCGGATTATGGCCAATGGCGCCGTCAAGCTTATGGGTGCCACGGTTAATTCGCTCTATGTCAGTAGCCGCCCAGGGCCGATCGAGCTCACGCCCGCGGCGGTGGCGCTCGCGCTCATACTCGGCATCGGCGTAGCCGTGGCTTCCGCATTTTTTCCAGCGCGCGAAGCCTCGCTCGTGTCGCCCGTGCAGGCGATGGCGCGCGCCCGCCGCGAGTACGAATCCCGCGTTCACAAAACGCGCGATCTGTACATCGCTCTTCTTCTTGGCGTTGCCGCGGCCGCTGCGTCACGCGTGCCGCCCATTGCCGGAAAGCCGTTCTTCGGATACTTCGCATGCATTCTGCTCATCGCCGCGGCGGCTCTCGCGATGCCGGCTTTCGTCGCTCTGCTCTCGACGGCCTCCTCTCGCTGGCTTGGACACCAATTCGGCGCCGAAGCGCTGCTCGCTTCACGCAGCCTGGCTGCTTCTCTTCGCCGCACGTCCGTTCTGGTCGCCGCGCTTTCTACCGCCATCGCCATGATGGTTTCGGTCGGCATCATGGTCGGCAGCTTTCGCGAGACCGTCATCACTTGGATGAACGATCAGCTGCCGGCCGATCTATATGTTCGCCCGGCCGGCAATCCCTCGGCCGGTCACCACCCGACGATTTCTCTCGATCTTGCCGCGACAATCGCCGAGCTCCCCGGCGTCGCAGCGGTCGATCGGCTCCGAGCGTATGAAATTCGCTACGAGGGTTTGCCGGTCATGCTGAGCGGCGTCGATCTTTCCACGCGCCGTGCCGAGCTTCGCAGCGGTTTCTTCTCGGGCCGCTCACCAGCCGAAGTTTTCGCAAAGCTTCGCGATTCCAACAACGTGATCGTCAGCGAGCCCTTCACCAGCAAGCACCAAGTCTCGATTGGCGAGACGATCACGCTCTCACTAGGCGAAGCGCGCGCCAATTTTCGTGTGATCGATGTTTACTACGACTATTCGAGCGAGGGCGGCGAAATCCTGATGGACCGAAATACTCTTCTCCGCTATCTTCCCGATCCGGCGCCGACGAATCTCGCTGTTTACGTCGCGCCCGGTATCTCTCCCGAAACCGTCCGCCGCGAAATTTTCCAAGTGGCGGCCGGCCACCGCATCCTCATCGCATCGAATCGAGAAATCCGCGCTCAGGCGGTCCGTATTTTTGACCGCACCTTTGCCATCACCTATGCGCTGGAGGCCATCGCCGTGCTCGTCGCCGTCATGGGCATCGCCGGCGCGCTTCTTGCCCTCGTGGTTGATCGCCGCCGGGAACTCGGCCTGCTTCGTTTTCTGGGCGCCGCCAGCAGCCAAATTCGCAAATTGATCCTCGTCGAAGCGGGCCTTCTGGGCTTACTGGCGAATCTTGCGGGCGCCGCCCTTGGTTTCCTTCTCTCGCTGATTCTCATTTTCGTCATCAACAAACAGTCTTTTGGCTGGACGATTCGCTTCCACTGGCCCGTCGCGATTCTTCTCGGCGCGCTTACTTTTGTCTACGCTGCTACCGTCCTTGCGGGCATTTATCCCGCGTCGGTCGCCGTGAGCCTGAATCCTCTCGAGGTCCTGCATGAGGAATAAGCGCGGATGGTTTATGCGTTTTCTATGCGCGCTGCTTCTTACTTGCTTGAATTTTTCTTCGGACGCCGTGCTGTCGGCTCAAAATGCCGCTGCACCCTACCGCCCTGCCCTCCCCGGTTATCGGTATTCCTTCCCACGCGACTACTTCAACCATCCCAATTTCCAAACCGAATGGTGGTATTACACCGGCAACGTGCAATCCGCAGACGGTCACCGCTTCGGTTTTGAACTCACTTTTTTCCGTCAGGGTATTGATCGCGACCCTACCAGGAACACGGCGTGGGATGTCCGCGATCTCTATCTCGCGCACCTCGCGCTAAGCGACCTTGATGGCGGCCGCTTCTATCACACCGAGCGGATCAACCGCTCCGGCCCTGGAATCGCCGGCACCGACGAAGGCACGCAACGCATTTGGAACGGCAACTGGCACATTCGATGGCAGGATTCAGATCAGGAATTACAAGCCGTCAGCGAGCAATTCGAGCTTCATTTCACGCTTCATTCGGAGAAACCGCCCGTGATCCATGGGGAGAACGGCGTGAGCCAGAAAGCCGAAGGCCTCGGCCGCGCTTCGCACTACATTTCGCTGACCCGCTTAGCCACCAAAGGGAGGATTATTCTCGATGGTAAATCGTTTGAAGTCTCCGGCCTCGCGTGGATGGACCACGAATTCTTCACGAACCAGCTTGCGCCGGAGCAATCCGGCTGGGACTGGCTCAGCTTGCAGCTGGATGACCGCACCGAACTCATGTTGTTTAATATTCGCCGCGCCGACGGTTCCATCGATCCGTTTTCCGCAGGCACTTACATCGACGCGCAAGGCAAAACCACGCATCTCCGCAAAAACGATTTCGTTCTCCAGCCGCTCGGCGATGTGTGGAAAAGCCCCGCGACGGGCGCTGCGTATCCGATCCGATGGAAAATATCGATTCCCAAACTTACCATCGACCTCGAAGCCAAGACGCCGCTGCCCTCGCAAGAGCTGGCGGGCCATACCAAGTTCGCTCCTACGTACTGGGAAGGCGCCATCATGCTCATCGGCACGCGAGCATCGCGGGCAATTTCCGGCCGTGGCTACCTTGAAATGACCGGTTACGCCCATCCGATTCGGTTCGTTCCATAGTCATTTCTTCTGTTCGAAACAGTCAAAAAAGGGGTTCAATTCCGTGGTAGTCATTGCTTAGAATTTCCTAAGTTTTCTTTGCGCTGACATCTCGGATTGGCACGGTGATCGAGGCACAACAGATTGTGGACTTGCCCCTGATCGGGCGCGACTGGATCAACCTGCGGGCTCTGTACATCGTTCCTGACGCGCCCGTGCGTCGCTAACTGAAGCACAACGCGCGTAAATCCCTCCGATACACGTTTGTCAGGGTGCGCTGCAAGGCCGTCTCTTTTGTTCCTGTTGCGGGATTATTGTGGGCGGTGAAAAAGGCCCATGTATACGGCCTTGCCGAGGACATGTCCCTGTACGGCCTTCATTACGTTTGTGCGAGTTTCAAATGGGTCAGCGCCCGGCTGCACATCGACCTTCGTATCTAACGCGAAAAGTTCAAAAGTGTAATGGTGCCGAGGGCCAGTGGCCGGCGCGCCGGGACCTCGATAAACCTGTCCGCTCGCGCTGACCTGATACGCTCCGTTCTGCAGTTGAGCGCCCATCGGGATACCTTCCGGAAGTCCGGTTGCGGTGCCCGGAATATTCCAGACAAGCCAGTGAAGCTGATCATCCGTGGTATGGTTGCGGCTGCCCTCCAAGTCATGCATGTGCAAAAGAAAGGTTACAGTTCCCGCAGGCACGTTGGTCCACATGATTTCCGGTGACGTCTGATTCCCGGCCGCGGTGTATTTCACCGGAATGTCGGTACCATCGGCGAAAGCCGCTATCGTCATCACCATAGGTTTGGGGGCCGGCCCGCGTTGTCCGCCACCGGCTGGGAGAGCGCCGCCGGTCTGTTCTCCCGGAACCTGAGCCGCGACCGTCACGGCAAGCACGAACACCAACAGGAACGCCGGGAGCAATCTTAGAAATCGCATTTGCCTTGTCCTCTCAATATTCGCTCTGTCTTGTAAGCGTACAATCTCACCCAATTTTTTGGGAAAAGCAATTTCTTTATGAGGTCTCACCGCTGATTCGGAGAAGCACGGGCGCATTTCGGGCCTGCGCTTAAGTCCAAAGCATCTGGGCCGTTCACAACGGCCACAGTTGCGGAAGATTGATGTACACTGGCGCGGGCCGGTAGCAGACAAACGCACAAGTAAAAAAAGAAATCCTTGGAGGTATCCATGCGATTAACGCGATTCCTGCTCATCGCAATTTTGACTATTGCCGCGGTCCGCGGCCGACCAGATTACGCCGAAACCAACATTCGAACGACAGCTGCTCTCACGGGACAGGTAACTTCCAAGGAAGAAGGCCCTATGGAGGGGGTGCTAGTCACCGTAAAAAAGACCGGCTCGACGGTTGCGATCACCGTGGTTAGCGATGAGCAAGGCCGTTATAGCTTTCCTTCAACCAAGTTAGGGCCGGGGCATTATGCCATCAAGATCCGGGCCGTGGGGTATGACCTGGCTGGTCCTGCCGCGGTTGATATTAGTGCGCAAAAAGTGGTCACGGCCGATCTGAAACTTCGCAAGACCGCAGACCTCTCGATGCAGCTCACGAATGCGGAATGGATGGAGAGCATGCCCGGTACGCCCGAACAAAAGAGCTCTCTCCGGAACTGCGTGACCTGCCATACGCTGCAACTGATTGTCCGTTCCACTCATACAGCGGATGAGTTTATCCAGGTCCAGGAGCGGATGGCCGGGTACGTGAATCAGAGCATTCCCGAGGCTCCACAGAGACGTCTCGCCGACCGGCTGGCAGTGCAGCAGGAGCGCGGTGAGGAGTCACTGGCCACTCAACATCAGGACCTGCTGCGAATGGGTGGATTTCTGAGCAGCATCAATCTCAGCAAGGGACCTCATTGGACCTACAAGCTCAAGACGTTCCCCCGTCCAACGAGCAGAGCCACGCACGTGATTATTACCGAGTACGATCTGCCGAAGCTGACCAGGCAGCCGCACGACGTGATTATCGATTCGGATGGAATCGCCTGGTACAACAGCTTCGGGGAACAGATCGTGGGAAAGCTCGACCCGAAAACAGGAAAAACGACGGAATATCCCACGCCCATTCTGAAACCCGGGTCTCCGACCGGCAGCCTGGGTTTGCGTTCTGATGAAGACGGAAACTTGTGGGTTGGAATGATGTACCAAGGAGGCGTGGCAAAGTTCAACAAGAAGACAGAGAAATTCCAAACCTGGAGCCTTCCCCCGGAAGACAACAAGGACTATACGCAGATCAATCAAACTGCCCCAGCGCACTCCAAAGTTGATGGGAGGGTGTGGGTCCAGGATGCGGGCACATACACGCTCCGCCGTTTGGACCCTGTGACGGGCAAGTTCGAGGTCTTCCGGCCTTTTAAAGAACCTAGCCCGAACATCTACGATGTAATCTCGGACTCCCAAAACAATGCTTATTTCACGGTCTTCGGTGCCGATCAGATTGGAAGGATCGATGCAAAAACCGGGAAAATCACCCTATACAAAACACCGACGCCCAATTCAGCTCCCCGCCGCGGGACGATAGGTCCGCATGACCGCTTCTGGTTCGGCGAATTTCGCGGCGGCCGGATTGGGATGTTTGAACCGGATACGCAAAAATTCCAGGAATGGGTGCCGCCAACACCATGGGCGATGCCCTACGACGTTGTTGAGGACAAGAATGGCGCGGCGTGGACTGGATCGATGCTTAACGACCGTGTGACTCGTCTCGATCCTCAAACCGGGCAAATGACCGACTATCTTCTCCCGAGATCTACGAACATCCGGCGGGTCTTCGTGGACAATTCCACGACGCCGGTCACATTCTGGGTTGGCAATAACCACGGTGCTTCGATCATCAAACTGGAGCCGATCGACTGAGGTTGTTCCCTGACTTTGCAATTTGTTCACTAGCTGGATTGGCGTATACTGCGCCTTAAGAGCCGTTTTTGTTAGGGGGATCAAATGAGACGGAGCTTTCTCGCGATCGTGTTCAGCGGCTTGGTCCTGTTCTTCGGTGCATCGCCGGCGCCTGCTCACCACTCGTTCGCGGCCGAGTTCAGCCAGGATAAGCCGCTCACGCTCAAAGGCGTGGTGACCAAGGTTGAATTCGCGAATCCGCACATTTACTTCTATATCGACGTGAAAGATCCGGACGGAAGCACGAAAAATTGGGCCGTTGAAGGCGGCCCGCCAAACGTCCTTCGGAGGCAGGGGTGGAAAAAGGATTCGCTGAAACAGGGCGATAATGTAACGGTGCAGGGCTTTGCCGCGAAGGATGGCTCGACATTGGCTTCCGCCAGCGCGGTGACGCTGCCTGACGGCCAGAAAGTCTACAGCGGCAATGCCGGCGAGTATGGAGGATCAGCCGGACAGGCTGGGAGTGCGAAATAGCGGGATCGACTTGAGCGGTAGAACGCCCCGTCCGAACCGAGGAAAACCGCGATGAATCGATGGTACAAAATTTTGGGCAGTTCGCTGTTGGTTCTGCTGTGTCTCCATGGAGCGGTGCCCGGAGTGGCGTCGGGCCAGACTTCCAGTGAGAATACCGCCGCGGCGGCTGGAAAATTGCCGGCAGCTCAAAATAGAACGCAATCGCAGCCGGCGGGCAGCCCCAACGTGACGCAGGCGCACTCTTCCGACAATGTGCCCGATCTAAGCGGCGTCTGGTCGGCGCCGTTCGTCCCTGATCTTGCCAAACCGCTCGGCCACCAGCCTCCCTTTACTCCGTACGGGGCCGAGAGGTTTGCGAAAGTCGATCATTTGCAGGAACCAATGGCCAAATGCCTGCCTATCGGTCCTGCCCGTGGAATTCAAGCCGGCTTGATGCCGTTTCAGCTTGTGCAGCAACGCGGCGTGATCGCCATTCTCTTTGAGAACCAGCACACCTTCCGCGTCATCTACACGGACGGACGCAAGCACAATGACGATATGGACCCCTCGTTCTGGGGAGACTCGATCGGACACTTTGAGGGCCACACGCTGGTGGTCGACACGACGAACATGAACGACCGAACATGGCTCGATACGGCTGGACACGAACATAGCGATCAACTGCACTTGATCGAGCGTTTCGAGAAGATCGACGCTGACAACATAAAGTGGACGGTTACGTTCGACGACCCGAAATTTTTCACCCAACCTTGGTCCGTGACCCTGCCCATCAAACGCCAGAACACGGTTCTCATGGATTACTCCTGCGAGGACAACGAAAAGGATTTTGTCCACATGCAGCCCACGCTCATCAACAAGTAGCCGCGATGACGAGTAAAGAAGATGCGGACGATCTGGCTGGCTCTTTGCAACAGAAGGAATTACCAGCATCGTGTTTCGGCACGGCACGGATCGACTATACAAAGTGGTGGTAGGATCGTACAGCGATTCGGATATGGCTATCAAAGTCCAACACAACTTACCTTAGTAAGCCAAGGGTTCGAAGCTATTCGGATAACCTGGAATCCCGGCGGCTAAACCCTATTTCTGATGCTTGGTGGGCTGTTGATATCCCCGTAGCAGGATTGGGTCGGGAACATTTGCGTGCTTCTTTGTGAGTGAAGCATTCCTTGTAAGTCCGGGCCGGGTTCATGGTTCGCGAAGCTTCTTATCTTACATACTGAAGATCAGAATCCGGAAGCTTCCACGGATGACAGGGCCATCTGGATCGGGATTCTCCGCCGTGGGTTTCGGCGCAGGTCCTCGATCGGCCAACGGCAGATATATTTTGTGTGTTTTCGAATCGACTGCCATGGTCCGCGCTCCGACCTCCGTCTTTACGGTTTCGACCACGCTGTACGCGTCCGGAGAGTCCTCGTGAATCACAGTAACCGTCCCATCGCCGCCATTGGAACTAAACACGAGGCCGGCTACCGGATCGAAGGTGACGGCATCGTCTCCTCTGCCTATGGGGACCGTGGTAATAACGTGCCCGTTTGCAGCATCGAGAACAGCCATCTGTTGGTTACCGCACCCCACAAAAAGCCTGCCGTGAGGGCGGTCGATCGCCATCGTGCTGGGATGCTTGCAGGTTCCCGGCGACCATCGCTCGCCGGCTGTGAGCTTCCGAGAGTCAATTTGCAGGACTATATCTTTGTCCTCGAGATCGACAAATACGTGGCCTTTCCCATCGGACGCCGCAAATTCCGGATTTCCGCCCAGTTCGATCTTGCCGAGCACTTTGCCTGTTTGGGCGTCGAAGGCCGTAGCGTTGGACATCTCGCGCTTACCATTAAAAACGAACACACGTTTCGTTGCCGGGTCGTAGATAATCGAGTCAGGATTCTCTCCGATTATTTTCACTTCTCCAATGGTAGCCATGGTCTTGAGATCAAAGATCGTGGAAGAATTGGCCTGGCCGTTGCTTGTGAAGCCTCGGCCGAGTTCGGGCGCGAGCGCGATGCCGTGAACACCAGGCGTCTTGTCAATCTTTCCAAGCAGCGTATCGGAATCGACGTCCAGCACTACAACGTGATTGCCGTGCGATGAATAGAGCCGCCGGCCGGCAGCGTCGACGATGCAGTAATCCCACCCGCCGGGGCTCGAACGACTGACTTCGTGCGGATAAAGATCGGCCGGAGGATGAATCGTTTTCAGGAGATGGTAACTGCCGGCGGCCGAGGCGGTCGCGGCCAGGATAAACGTCAAGGGAATCCAAAACGCACTTAAGGATTTTCTCATTTTCACGGGTTTTGTCCTCTCCGCCGCATGGGTACTACTTCTGAACCAGTGTCGCGGGCCGAGCATTCGCCGCATCCTGCCGAAGCGGGAACTCACGATAACTTGGAAAGCTGGTCATCCACCATTTCACTCAAGGCGGCTTGTTTGTCAGGCACAACCCAGGACGAAACATTGGCTGCCAAGGTCTTGAGAGTGCTCTTGGCGTCACCGTATTCGGCGGTTTCAACTTTTCTGAACGCGGCGACGTATTGGTCCACCAGCGCCTGCCTTTGCATCGCGGCGTTCTGTGGGGCTACGAATCCGGAGTCGGGAAGCTTGACTATCGCTGACTTAAGATTGCCCCAACCGAAATCGATGACTATGGGCTTGACCAGCATCAATTCGCCCGCCAGTTGGGACATGCCGGCTAACTGCTGCACGAAATACTCTTTGTCGAAGCCGTGAGGGCCCGCTTCGGTGTCGAGTTGCGCATAAGTTTGGGTCCAGCCGCCGGGCCAATCGGCGGCAAGTCCCATTCCAGGGAGTGCGCGGGCCTTCCCCAGATTCAAAAAGCCTTTTACCGAGCCCTGAAAACCGCCGTTGACGCCGGGTTCCACATTGCCGGCTTTCACGTCAACCCTCGGCCAACGATTGTCGGTGGCCGCTTTGGCGATCGCTTCCACTAAGAAGATGTTGTTGTTGTGGATGTCCATCAAGCTGGTGATCACCCCGCCGTCTTCCGGAGGTTCGCTTGAATACTTGTAATCATTCCCGTTCGGTCCTACTTCAATTGTCTGTCGGCCCCCCATGTGTTCCAGGCCGAGTGTGGCGACGGTTGTTTTCAAGCGCTCGGGATGCTTGGTGAAGTAGTCGAATTGCGGCCAGGAACCCTCCCCGCCCGGCATAAAGTGGCGGCAATCGAAATAGAAGGTGAGCGTTCGCGGTCTGGCCGACTGCGGAATGTGATTGAAGTACGAAGCGATGCCCAGCATACCCAGGCCGCCGTTTTCCTCAACCAAGGACATGGCATCGGTGTGCGTGGCGACCATGACCTGCTCATCGAGCGGCGTGCCGTAATTCTTGCCCGGCAAATAGGCGATGATGGCTTTGCCTGTGTCCCTCTGGAACCGGGCGATCAGAGTTAAGGTGCCCGTCTTGCCCGCCTTTGCATCCACCAGCACTTTCGCGCCGTTTACGCGATCGAGAGTGAGCGTGGGACAGTTTATATAAACCGCTCCCAATCCAGCCTTGCCGTCCGGCGTATATACGCTCCGCTGCACAAGGCCGAGCGCTGCTCCCGGAGACAAGTCATAGACGATGACTATGCCGGCAGCACGTCCCTTCATGCCAATCGCGGCAAACCGGTTCAGCTGACCCCACGCCCAGCGCGAATGGTAGGAACTGGTGACACTGGTTGGCGGAGGCGTATACATCGGACCCCATTTGCCGGGTGAACGCCATTCGTAGTCCGTCAGTGTGTAGCTATCCAGGAACGCATTGGTGTATGGCGGATCCGGGTATGGGGCCGTCTGGAAAACGAGTATTTTACCTTCAATTTGCTCATCTGCCGGTGGGCGAGCCGGATCGTAATACAACATTGGCGCGGTGATGCCCTCGGGAGGAGTGAAGCCCGAAGTCATTCCATACGAAGCCACCACCGGTACCGGTACACCGTCAGAGACGACTTTCTCCAGCGCCATGCCGGAGTCATAGATGTGGGTTCGGCGATCGGGCCAGTCGTCCACGATGTAGTGATCGAAGGGGATCTCGATGTACTCGAAGTCGACAGCGCCAAACTCCGACATTTTCGAAACCAGGAAATCGGTGTATCGCTTCCACCCGGCGCTGCCTGCATAAGTCGGCCCGCCCTTGCTCTTGAAGGAAGCCCATTCCCAAGCTTGGTCGGGCGTGATCATGAATTGCTTGTTGATTTGGGGAAAAGCAAAATTGCGATTCACGGCGGCTGCGGGTTTGCGTTTAGCCCATAGCGATCCCGGAACCAGAACCGCACCGGCGGCTAATCCCGCGGTCTTCAGGAAATTGCGCCGGGATGAGTCGGATGTCTTGTGATCTCGGTCGTGCGGTTTACGCGGTTCCGCGCGCTCCAGCGATTTGCTCATAGTGAATCCCCGCTTATCGGTGCAAGATAGTCCAAATTCCCTTGTGTCGCAACACAATTCCCGATACAAGCGATTGTCTAAAGGCAGGCGAAGTTGACTGGATAACGCCGTCGGCTTTCTCGGTGCTGAGTAGTCCACCTCGGTCGCGGTGGGGATCTCGACACGCTTGTCATGTGGCCTTGACAAAGTGACAGCCTCGGTCTACGGTCTGCCGATTGAGTCGGAATCAAGATGTGACAGGAGACAATATGGAGCACAAGCAGATGAAGAGATCATGGGTAATGGCCGGTATGGCGGCATGGGCTGCCGTGAGCGTCTCGCTCATCGCGATCGGCAATGTGCCGCGGGGTGCCGCCCAGAGCCCGGCGCCCCCTGCCGCAACCACCCGCCTGGACATTTCCGACGGGTCTACAGCTTCGTATCGGGTGCAAGAGCAGCTCGCCGGTGTTAACTTTCCGAGTGATGCGGTGGGCACGACCCCTTCGGTAACAGGAACGCTGGTGATCATGCCGGACGGTTCGATTAACAGCGGCCAATCCAAGCTGACGATCGATCTACGCAATCTCAAGAGCGACCAGGATATGCGCGATGGGTACATTCAGAAGCGAACTCTCGAGACCGACAAATTTCCGCTTGCCGAATTCGTTCCCAAGCGCGTGCAGGGCCTACCGTCTCCGCTTCCCACCATGGGACAAGCGGGATTCCAACTCACCGGAGACATGACCATCCACGGGACGACGAGCGAAGTGACCTGGACGGGCGTGGCAACATTCAACAAAGACCAGGTAGCGGGGCGCGCGACGACAAACTTTACCTTCGCTACATTTGGCCTCACGAAACCCACACTTGCGCGCCTTCTGAGCGTCGACGACAAAATTCAACTCGAAGTGGTTTTCAAGTTCAAACGAAGTTGACGGATAACGGCGACAAGCGCGGACGGGAAGGCTTCCGGGACAGCGACGGTCAATCTCACTCCGAGAACGACAGGGGGCGCGGTCGCGTCCTTCGTTGAGATGGACACGGCGATGGAAGGGAAATGGCAAGGAGTGTACGGTGGCGATGGATAGGTTCACGGCCACCGGAACCTATACCGATAACTCCACGCAGGACCTTACGAGCAGCGTAACCTGGACTTCGACTTCAATAGGGATTGCGAGCATCAGTAATCTGGGATTGGCGAGCAGCGTGAACACGGGCCAAACGACAATCACGGCGGCGCTAGGAAATGTGACGGGAAGCAACACTCCGACGCTCACGGTCACGCAAGGCCCCTGATTTGTTTACCGGCAATGTGTTAGGCAGGTCACGGTGACTCAAACCCAAACACATCCTCCAGATCATTTTCTGCCGATGTTTGGAAGGTCGACGGATTTGGTCGAAGGGTGCCGGTAGCTGCGGATATTTCGCGGAGGTGACGAGATGAAGAGCTTATTCGCGATGGCATCGGGCATTGCTATCGGGGCCGTAGTCACACTCGGGCTCGCGATTCCGAAGCTGCAGGCGCGCGTACCCGATCAGCAGCCACGATTCGCGCCGCTCAAAATGGAACAATTGGACGATCAGCAGCGCGCGCTTGCGGGAAGAATCGTAAAGGTTTCAAGCCTTGGCTTGAACGGGCCGTACAATTCGATGCTCCGAAGCCCGGTCATGGGCGATCGCCTCTTCACTCTGCTCGATTACCTTCGCTTCCACACTTCGGTGCCGCGACGGCTGAACGAGTTTGCGATCTTGATTCAGGCGCGGCTCTGGACCTCTCAAATCGAATGGAGAGCGCACTATCCGCTGGCTTTGAAAGCGGGATTGCCGCGGGCTATTGCGGATGAACTAGCAAAAGGCAATCGCCCGGCCTCCATGCAGCAGGATGAAGCCGCCGTCTACGATCTGTGCATGGAGATCTCGACGAAGCACCAGGTGAGCGATGCCGTATTTAAGCGCGCGCGCGCTATTTTCAGCGAGCAGCAGCTTGTCGATCTGATTGCGGTGAGCGGCACATACGTGACCGCCGCGATGTTTATGAAGAATGCGGCCGACGAAGGCGTTCCCGACGGCAAGACGGCGCTTCTTCCGCCGCTTCCAGTGCAATGAGCAACGTCGATCTTTGACACTCTCTTCCGTCAGCGCCACATTTGCGCCGGCCGCGATCCGGCTTGCATAGGCGAAGCAAGAAATAGAGCGCCTTGCATTTCACCAAGGTCAATGTCTGGCGGCCCGGCGATCAGGCCGATGTGGTGGATGCGGCCCCGGCACCTTTGAAGAACGCGAGCAATTCGGCGTTGATCTGGTCTTTGAGGGTCGAGCACATACCGTGCGGGGCTCCAGGAATGACCTTCAGCATGGCTCCCTTGACGATCTTGGACGAGAGGAGGGCGGAGGCGCCGATCGGAACGATCTGATCGTCATCGCCATGAAGAATCAGTGTCGGCACGTCGAACTTCTTGAGGTCTTCGGTAAAGTCGGTTTCGGAGAAGGCCTTGATGCAGTCATTGGCTGCGTTAAGCCCGCACAACATCCCCTGCAGCCAGAATGAATCGCGCAAACCTTGCGAAACTTTGGTTCCGGGCCTGTTGGCGCCGTAGAAGGGAGCGCTGAGGTCCCGGAAGAATTGCGAGCGGTCGGCTTGCACGGTCGCGCGGAGCTGGTCGAACGCCTCGATCGGTAAGCCGCTGGGATGGGCGGGCGCCTTCAGCATCAGCGGTGGCACCGCGCTAATCAGCACGGCCTTGGAGACGCGCTTCGTGCCGTGACGGCCGATGTAGCGGGCTACTTCGCCTCCGCCGGTGGAGTGGCCGACGTGGATCGCAGGTTCCAGATCGAGCGCGTCGACAAGATCCGCGAGATCATCGGCGTAGGTGTTCATATCGTTTCCGTGCCAGGGCTGGCTTGACCGGCCATGGCCGCGGCGGTCATGCGCGATGCAGCGGTAGCCGCGAGCGGCGAGAAAAATCATCTGGTCTTCAAAGGCGTCCGAACTTAGCGGCCATCCATGGCTGAAAACGACGGGCTGGCCCTTGCCCCAGTCCTTATAGTAGATGTCGATCTTGCCTGAATTTTCCGTACCAACCGTAACGTATGCCATCGAAATTCTCCTTTCGTGCGAATCCGGTGCGCATGATGTAAAGCGGAAAACGAAAGCACTTTGGCGGGGTTGCGGTGGAAGCTCGAATTCCACAATTGTCAACGAATTTGCGAATTAAGCTGAAGCGAAAGGCGTTTCGAATTTTCGGTTCGGTTATTGACCGGAAATCGGGGGCCAATAATCAAGGATTGTAATTGGAGACCGTTAACCATCTCCGACAAAAACGAACATGCCGGCGAATCAGCACGCTGGGCGGCAGCGCCTGCGGGACCGTCGCATGAGCATGGTCTCGCGGTGACTGCTTCAAGTTGATTCCGGCAAAGAGATCATACTCGCGGGGGTCTTTTCCGTCGAGTGGGTATGTTCCGGAGGTTGGAAGTTGGAGGTGGGACGCCATAGCGAAGGCCGCGGAAAAGAAGCCGCAAGAGGAAGGCCCTGTGCGCCGGCGTTCATGTCGGAGCGAAAGCGCAAGCGTGACGAAAAGAGATGGGAAGTCTGTCGAGCGGAGGGTCAAAGGGCGAGTTTATTATCAAATTGAAATGTGGAAGGCGGCTGGGGAGACCGCCTTCCCGGGGATTGAGCGTTTGCGGAGGACGGCTCGACGGTCAGGCCTAGCTGGCTGAGCGATCA
>Ga0182024_10006855_pt1 | contig 24814 bp, 34 predicted proteins | sample P32metaG_FD_120480 | JGI IMG/M metagenome (GOLD analysis project Ga0182024, IMG submission 120480) | Permafrost microbial communities from Stordalen Mire, Sweden - P3-2 metaG (Illumina Assembly) | ecosystem: Environmental > Terrestrial > Soil > Wetlands > Permafrost | place: Sweden: Stordalen...
CCATCTCGGCCATACCGGCCCGGTGCTGCCGATCTACGTCAACGCCTACCTGCCGCCGCAGCCGACCATGGAGCGCTGCTACCAGTTCGGCCAGGCCGTGGCCCGCACCGTGACGGCGCTCGGCCTCAAGACCGTGATCCTGTCGAGCGGTGGCATGTCGCATTTTCCCGGCACCGACCGCTATTCCAATCCGGAGCTCGCCTGGGACCGGCGCGTGCTGGACAAGCTCGCGGCCGGAAATCTCAAATCGCTGATCGGCTATGACGAGGACGAGCTCGACGACACCGGCAATATCGAACTGCGCTGCTGGGCCTGCGCCGCCGGCGCGCTCGGCGAACGCAAACCCGACGTCGTCTCCATGGACCCCAGCTGGCACCACAACTACGCCTCGCTCGCCTGGATCGGCGGCGACGGCGAGCGGCAGCACGCGGCGCATTACCCCTCGATCAAGCCGGAGCTGGTCGAACTCACCTCGGCGCTGCACGGCCTCGCCCATGACGCCGAGCTGCGGGCGCAATACATGGCGGACGCCGGCGCGTTCGCCGACCGCTTCCAGCTGCCGCCTGACCAGCGCGAGGCGCTCATCAAGCTCGACATGCCCTCGATCGTGAAGATGGGCGCCCATCCGCTGGTGCCGTTCCTGGCTCAGCTGCAGATCCGGCGGCTGCGGCCGTAGGCGGGACCAAGCAAGCTCACGGCCGCTTGACGCGGGACTGAGCGGTCGCCGGCGCCGACTTCCGGCTCGCCCGCGCCGCCACTTCGAGCATCAGGCCGAGGCTCTGGAAGTGCTTGCGCACCACGCCGCGCGCGGCATTTGCGTCGCGTTTGCGCAGTGCGCGCAGCAGTGCGCGATGCTGCGCGAGGTGGCGCGGGTCATAGAAGCTGTTGTGCTTGGGCGAGACGTTGGAGAGCCGCGCGCCCTGCGCCTGGTTGAACATCGCGACCAGCAGCGGATTGCGCGCGCCGGCCAGGAACAGCCCGTGAAAGGCGTCGTGCGCGCTCTTCGCCGCCGCCTGGTCCTTGCGCGCGATGGCGCCTTCGAGCGCGCTGAGCGCGCCCTCCATCTCGGCGAGGTCGGTGCCGGTGAGCCGCGCCGCGGCGAGCTCGGCGCATTTCTGCGCGATATGCGAGCGCACGTCGTTGGCGATCGGCGCTGCTTCGACGATCACGCTCTCGTCGAACACGCCCTTGCCGCCCTGCGCCGCCGCGGTGACGATGACGCGGCGGCCCGCGGCCTTCTCCACGTAACCGAGGCCGTGCAGTACGCGCAGCGCCTCGCGCACCGAGTTGCGGCTGACGCCGAGGAGCTGGGCGAGCCGCGTTTCGGTCGGCAGCGCGTCGCCGGGCCCGAGCCGTTCCGCCTCGGCCAGCCGGCAGATTTCCTGGGCCGCCTGGGTGATGACGCTGTCGCGCCGGATCGGAGCGGGGTCGTAGGCCATTGTCCAACAATCCTACAGTCGGATAATCATGCAGTCGGCCAATTGGCGCTTGACCGCACCGGGCAGTCGTAGTCATGTCAGGCAGCTTCGACAAGCGGATTATCGGAGAGCGCCGATGAAAAAGCTCGTGCTGGAGACCACCGCGCCATTCCAGGGATTGCCGGAACTCGTCGCCTACGACGAAGGCCTGTTCGCCAGGGAAGGGCTCGAGATCGAATGGGCCGACCGCGAGGCCGGCGTCGAGAAGAAGGTCGAGACCCATGTGACGACGCCGAAGGGCGTCGACCCGTTCGCCAGCCACGGCAAGCTGCTCGAACAGGGCAACGCCGACATGTATAACGCCTGCGAGTGGGGCAATTACTGCCGCGTGCAGGACACCGGCCAAGGCAGCCGGCAACTCGGCCGCCGCGCCATCGTGGCCTATTCGGCGATCGTGGTGGGACCGGATTCGCCGGTCTATACGCCGCAGCAGCTCGCCAACCGCACCATCGGCGTGCCGTTCTATTTCGGCACCCATTACATCGCGCTGCACCTGCTCGAAGGCTTTCTGCCGCGCGAGATGATCAAGCTGTGCCGGGCGCCGAACGGCTCGCGCTATCGCCTCGATGCGCTGATGAAGGGCGAGGTCGAAGCCACCACGCTCACCGAGCCGCACGTCACGCTCGCGGAAAAGAAGGGCTGCCGCGTCATCTGCTCGTCGCTGTTCCACGGCACCGAGGTCGCCAGCGAGCGCGTCGATGCCGAGACTTACGCGTCCTTCAATCGCGCCGTGCGCGAGGCGGTGCGCCGCATCAACGCGGACAAGAAGGCGTACATGCACTACTTCATCGACTATTACGCCAAAAAGGACCCCGAGATCGCCGCGCTCAAGGTCGAGGACCTGCGCGAGGGCCGGCTCGTGGTGTGCGATCCTGCCCCCATCCCGCACGACGAGATGCAGCGCACCTATGACTGGCTCAAGAGCTGGGGCATGCTGGAAGAAGCCGCCTCGCCGATGCAACTCGTCAACGCGCAGCTGCAGCACCAGGCCCACCAGGCGGCCGAGTAATTGTTCTCCCTCGCCCCGTTGGGGCGAGGCTTCGCGGTGAGGGTCGGACGCCGGCGCTGGAGCCCATCGGCAGGTCGCCAGGCGGAGTACGTTTCATGCGCAACGGACACGCGGACGAGATCGCCAAGCTCATCGAGCCCGGCCGCGTGCACCGCCGCGTCTACACCGATCCGGATGTGTTCGAGCTGGAGATGGAGCGCATCTTCGGCCGCGCCTGGCTGTTCGTCGGTCACACCAGCCAGGTGCCCGAGCCGGGCGATTTCATCACGACCGATCTCGGCCGCCAGCCGGTCATCATGGTGCGCCACCGTGATGGCTCGGTGCAGGTGCTGATCAACCGCTGCACCCACCGCGGCGCCAAGGTGCTCAACGAACGCCGCGGCCACGCGGCGCGCCTGACCTGCTGCTATCACGGCTGGTCGTTCGACACCGACGGCCGGCTCATCACGGTGCCGGTGCCGGAAGGCTGCGCCGAGGGCTTCGACAAGGACGCGTTCGGCCTCGCCCGCGCGCCGCGCGTCGGCGAGTATCGCGGCTTCGTGTTCGCGAGTCTGGCGCCGAAGGGTGCGAGCTTCGAGGACCATATCGGCCCCGTGAAGGGCAACATCGACGATCTGGTCGACCGCGCGCCCGACGGCACGCTGGCGCTCGACGCCGGCATGCATCGCTACGCCTACAACGGCAACTGGAAGCTCCAGGTCGAGAACGTGCTCGACTCCTATCACGTGCCGTTCGGCCACGCCTCGACCGTCAACAAGGACGGCGTGCAGTTCGCCCGCCGCGAGGGCGACCGCAAGGGCGCCACCGTGGTCGAGACCGAGAAGAAGCAGACCGCCGCCTCCTGGATGGACCGCAAGAGTTTCATCGCCGGTAACGGCCACGGCTGGACCAGCAACACCTCGCTCGACGACGGCAAGCGCTCGAGCCCGGCCTTCGACGAATACAAGAAGGTGCTGGCGGAAAAAGTCGGCGCCGAGCAGGCCGGGCAGATCCTCACGCCGCGGCTGCACAACTCGCTGATCTATCCGAACATGTCGATCATGGGCTTGAACATCCATGTCCGCGTGATCAAGCCGATCGCGGTCGACCGCACCGAGGTGACGATTTATCCGATCCGACTCGTTGGCGCGCCGGCGGCGATGAATTCCGGCAACATCCGCCTCCTCAACGTCACGCACTCGGCGGCGTCCTTCGTGCAGACCGACGATCTCGAATCCTTCGTGCGCGCGCAGAAAGGCCTGCGCAGCCACATGACCGACTGGGTCGATATTTCCCGCGGCCTTGGCGCCGAGGAGCCGGACCGCGACATCAACGCGACGCGCGGCCTCGCCACGCACGAGATGGTGATACGCGCACAATACAACGCCTGGCTCGGCTATATGGGCGGGACGGCCTGATGGCGACCGGCGGCCTGAGCCGCGCCGCGTTCGAGGAATTTCTCATCCACGAAGCGCGGCTCCTTGACGAGCGGCGCTTCCGCGACTGGATGGCGCTGTTCGCCGACGACGGCACCTATTGGGTTCCGGCGGTGCCGGACCAGCAAAGCCCGTTCGACCAGGCCTCGCTGTTCTATGACGACCGCGACCTGATGAAGACGCGCATCGAGCGCCTCGAGCATCCGCGCATCCACGTGCAGACGCCGCCGTCGCGCACCGCGCATCTTATCGGCAACGTCGCTGTCGAAAACGCCGACGAGGCCAAGGGCGAATACGTCGTCGGCTCGACCGTCATCATGGTGGAGCACCGCGACGATCAGCAGCGCGTGTTCGCCGGGCGCCAGCGCCACCGGTTGCGGCACGACGGCGCGAGCTTCCGCATCGCGCAGAAGCGGGTCGATCTCATCAATTGCGACGCCGCCTTCGAGGCGATGGCGGTGCCGATCTGACCTCTGCCCTCTCCCCGCGCCCCCGCAGGGGGAGCCGCGTCGTCTTGACCGCCCCGTAAGAACAGGAAACTCTAGTCGGCGCGGCGACGGGCGACGGCTCGCGCCGCGATAAAACCGCTGGATCGGAAATGCCGATCGGGGAGGACATCATGAGCACGAGGAGGAATCGCCGCGGCGATTCGGCGCCGCAAGTTGCCGGCAATGGTCTCATCGACCGGCGCACGCTGATCGGGCGCGGCGCGCTGATTGCCGGCGCCATGACCACAGGCGTGCCGACATCGCCCACCGGTGCCGCCGCCGAGCCGTTGACCAACGGCCCGTGGAGCCTAGCGCCCGGCGTGCCGATCCCGCCCTACGGCCAGCCGTCGAAATTCGAGAAGAAGGTGGTGCGCACGCTCAGCAACCCCAATCTCGAGCCGCGCGGCAGCGCGGCGCGCACGCCGCACCATCTGCTCGACGGCACCATCACGCCGAACGGCCTGCATTTCGTGATCGCCCGCGGCGGCGAAACCACCGTCGACCCGGACCAGCATCGCTTCGTGATCCACGGTTTGGTCAAGCAGCCGATGGAGTACACGCTCGACGCGCTGCATCGCTATCCGATGGTGTCGCGGGTCACCTTCCTGGAATGCGGCGGCAACAGCGCGCCGCTCTATTCCAAGCAACCGCTCCAGGCCAGCGTCCAGGCGATCCACGGGCTGTCGTCCTGCGCCGAGTGGAGCGGCGTGCTGCTCTCGACGCTGCTCGATGAAGCCGGCGTCGATCCCAAGGCGAAGTGGCTGATCGCCGAAGGCGCGGACTTGCCGACCATGAACCGCAGCATTCCGCTCGGCAAGGCCATGGACGACGCGATGATCGCGCTCTACCAGAACGGCGAGGCGCTCAATCCGTCGAACGGCTATCCGATGCGCCTGCTGCTGCCCGGCTACGAGGGCAACATGAACGTCAAGTGGCTGCGCCGGATCAAGCTGGTCGAGTCGCCGGTGATGGCCATCAACGAGACCAAGCAGTACACGATCCTGCTGGCGAGCGGCAAAGCCTGGCAGTTCTACTTCCCGCAGGAGGTCAAGTCCTTCATCACCCGGCCGTCGCCGGGACTCAACATGGCGAGTCCCGGCTACTACGAGATTTCCGGCGTTGCCTATTCGGGCAACGGCCGCATCAGCAAGGTCGAGGTCTCGGCCGATGGCGGCAAGAGCTGGGCGCCGGCGGCGCTGCAGGCGCCGGTGCTGAGCAAGGCGTTCACCCGCTTCCGCATGGCGTGGAACTGGGACGGCCGGCCAGTGATCCTGCAAAGCCGCGCCACCGACGAGGCCGGCAATGTGCAGCCGACGCGCGACGCGCTCATTGCCGAGCGGGGCCCGCCCCGCGGCACGCCGAACGTGGCGGCGTTCACCATGGAGCACTTCAACGCCATCACGAGCTGGGGCGTCGATGCCAAGGGCGAGGTGAGCCATGTGTATGCGTAAGCTCTGCGCCATTGCGCTTGGATTAGGGCTCGGCCTCGGCGTCGCCAGCGCCGCCGACGGCCCGCATTTCGGCCGGCCGATCGGCCCGGCCGATCTCGCCCCCTGGGACATCAGCATCGCCCCGGACGGCGTCGGTCTGCCGCCCGGCGGCGGCACGCCGGCGCAGGGCGCCGCGGTGTATGCCGACCACGGCTGCGCCGCCTGCCACGGCGACAAGGGCGGCGGCGGGCCGGGCGGCGCGCTGGTCGGCGGCGGTCCGCTCAACCCAACCGACCGCGATCCCGTCAAGCTGATCGGCAACTATTGGCCCTACGCGACGACGATCTTCGATTTCGTGCGCCGCGCCATGCCCTGGCAGCAGCCGAAAACGCTCACCGACAACGAGGTCTATGCGCTCACCGCCTACGTTCTCGCGATCAACAAGATCATCGGCGAGGAGGACGTGATGAACGCGCAGACGCTGCCGCAAGTGAAAATGCCGAACCGCGACGGCTTCGTCAGCCGCTACCCGGACAAGCATTGAGATTTTTTTCTTCGCCCGCTGCGCCTTGCGCAGCGGGCGGAATGAAGAGATTACGCGCTCGCCTGCTTCGTCTTCTTGTCGTAGCGGCCGGCCTTGACGATTTCGGCGACGGTGCCATCGGGCGCGCGGAATTTCCAGGCGCCCTTGTCCTCGCGCGAGATGATGGTGCCGCCGCCGGCCTCGATCTGCGCCGCAGTCGAGTCGCGGTCGTCGACCTCGATGCCCCAATGATGGATGCACGGGCCGGCGCCGGAGAGTTTCGCCTCCTCGACGTCCTCGCTGTCGTACACCATGAGGGCGAGATCGATATGGCCGTCGCTCATGTGGCGCGACACGTGGCCGCGATCGTAGGTGGTGCGGGTCTGCTGGAAACCGAACACGGACTCGTAGAACTTGGTCGCCTGTTCGAGATCGGGAACCTTGAGCGCAATATGAACGATGCGGGACATCCAGTCGTCTCCTTGTATCAGCCGGCTTTTTCCGAGCGCGGGTCGCGTCGACGGCAGTCTGAGACGGACCATATAGGGCTTTTTCCGCGGTCGCGACACCGCGACCGGGCCTGATGGCGTCCGCGGCGATTCGGGATTAAACCCGTGCCAGGCGGCAGAGGCGGCCGGCGGCGGCGGGGTGGATCGATGCAACGCAGTGGCGCTCGATGGCTGCTCGCCGGCCTGCTCATCGGCGCGGGCCTCCTCGTCGGCGCCTGCGCGTCGCGCGACCACCATGTCGCCACCGACGAAGAGCTCAACGTCTATCCGGCGAACTACAAGGCCGACATTGCCGCCGCTATGCATGCCTATCTGAACGACCCGACCGGGATCCGCGACGCCGCCGTTTCGGAGCCAGCGCTGAAATCGGGCGGCATGACCGAGCACCCGCGCTACACGGTCTGCCTTCGCTTCAATCCGAAGAAAAGCGCCGGCGCGTATCAGGGCGTCAAGGAGGTTGCGGCCGTGTTCCTCGCCGGCCGCTTCGACCGGTTCGTCGAGACGCCGCACGAACTGTGCGCCGGCGCCAACTATGCGCCATTCCCGGAACTCGAAAAGCTTACGCAGTAGCGCACCCCGCCGCCGCAGCGCGTCACGGCTCCGGCCGGCTGAAAAGGACCGCCGCGCCCGAGGCGGCGAGGCTCACGGCGATGAGGGCGAAAATGCCGGCGACGCCGGTCGCGGCGGCAATCAGGCTCGCCATGAACGGCAGCGCCACCTGCCCGATGCGGTTGCCGGTGATGCGCAGCGACATCACGGTGCCGATCGCCGCATTGACCACGTTGGTGAGGCTCAGCGTGGTGGCGATGCCGAGCGAAAATCCCATCACCACCATCGCCGCATACATGCCCGAGAGCGGGATCGGCAAAGCGAGGCAGCCGAAGCCGATACCGGCGCCCACCATGCTCACCAGCGTCAGCGGCCGGCGCGGCACCAGGCGCACCACGCGCACATAGCCGAGTCGCGAAATGAGCGAGGCGATCGAGCGCACGGTGAGCAGGCTGCCGATGTCGCGCACGTCGATGCCGTTGTCGGCGCCAAGCAGCGGCAGATAGATCGTCAGCAGATCCTGCGAGGTGATGGTGATGACGCTGGCGACCAGCATCGTCATCAGGCCGCGCTGGCGCAGCAGCGTGCGCACCGGCTCGACCGCTTTGCTCCTTGCCTCCGTCACACTCCGTGGCGCCGGGCGAAGCGCGCTCGCGGTCGCGAGCGACCCCAGGGCGATGACGAGACCGATGCCGAAAAGCTTGCCGGTCGGCGGCAGCGTCGCCGCGCCGCCCATCCAGGCGATCAGGTAGGGACCGAGCCCCTGGCCGATCGCGGAAGCGACCAGGTAGTTGCCGAACGCGGAATCGCGGCCGCGCGGGCCGGCGCAGCGGATGCACAGCATCTGCTGGCTCGCCATCATGAACAGGTGCGAAATGCCGAGCAGCGCCGTGCACAGCAGCAGCGCCGGCACCGACCCGGCCGCGAAGCGGAAACCCGCGCAGGCGATGACCAGCAGGCCGGAGCCAATCCACGCCGCCTGCGCATCGTTGCCGCGATCGAGGAAGCGGCCGACCCACACGGCGAGGAAGATCGGCAGGATCGCGAACGTCGCCGAGATGACGCCGAGCCAGACCACCGACACGTCGAGCTCGATCGCCCGATAGGACGTCGTCACCCGCACGATCGCATAGACGGCCTGGATGATGACCGCATGCAGCAATAGCGGCACCAGCAGCCGATGGTCCGGTATCGTTCGTCCGTGACCGGGCCTCCAGGCCGCTGCGCGTTGCCAGCAGGAATTTTGCGAAAAAGCTCGACACCGCCGACCGCGACACCCATCCTATGCGGCCTGCTATGTAGCACTGACACGAAGCGCCTGTCTTGAAGCCTGGGCCCCGAGCCCCGAGCCTTGCGGGAGGCAATGATGCCAACAGCAACCTGCAAATCTGCGAAGATCGCATTGCTGGCGTGCGCCGTTCTCGGCCTCGCATGCGCACACGCCAGCGCCACCGACGACTACCCGAACCGGCCGGTGACCATCGTGGTGCCGTTCACGCCGGGCGCATCCACCGACACCTTGGCGCGCTACGAGGCGGCCGTGCTGCAGGGCGCGCTGCACCAGAGCTTTGTGGTCGAAAACCGGCCCGGCGCCGGCGGCGAGATCGGCATCGCCTATGCGGCAAAGGCCGTGCCCGACGGCTACACGCTCCTGCATGCGCCCTCGGTCATCACACTGCTGCCGTTTATGAAATCGATCCCCTACGACCTGGCGCGGGATTTCGAACCGGTCGCACTCGTCGGCCTGACGCAATTCGGCCTGGTGGTCTCGCCCACGCTGCCGGTGCAGTCGGTGTCCGACCTGATTGCGCTCGCCAAAGCGAAGCCCGGCGAGTTGACCTACGCGTCCGCCGGCATCGGCACGCCGCATCAGATCTTCGCCGAGCTGTTCAAGACCATGGTGGGCGTCGACATCCGCCACATTCCGTACAAGGGAGCGGTGCCCGGCCTGACCGACATAGCGAGCGGCAACGTCTCGATGGAGTTCACCGATCTCAACCCGGCGCTGCCGTTGATCCAGGCCGGCAAGCTGAAAATCCTCGCGGTGCTGTCGCACGAGCGCATCCCGGCCATGCCAGAAGTGCCGAGCGTGGCCGAGACCGTGCTGGGCTACGATGCGAAAAGCTGGCAGGGCTTCTTCGCGCGCGCCGGAACGCCGAAGGGCATCGTCGAGCGCCTCAATGCCGCGCTGGTTGCCGATCTCAAGCGGCCGCAGACCGCGGAACGCTTCGCCGCCATGGGCATCGAGGCGCAATGGGACACGCCGGAAGAATTCCGCGCCTTCATCGCCGCCGAAAGCGCCAAATGGGGCAAGGTCATCCGCGCCGCCGGCATCACGGCGCAATGACATACCCCCTCCCGCCCCGCGAACGGGCGGACGGATGTCCTGCATCGCGCCGAATTTTGCTCTAATATTCCCGAATATTCCCGCCCCAGGAACGAGCCCGCCAAGGACACAGCAATGCCGGAAAAACACTACGACCGCGCCGCCGAGGATTTCGGCAACATCGTCGGCATCGGCCACGTCAATGTCTGCATCACCGATCAGCACCTGGCGACGAATTTCTACGTTACCGGTCTCGGCTACACCCGCGATCCGTATCTCAACACCGGCTCGGGCAACATGTGGATCAATGCCGGCATGAGCCAGTTCCACCTACCGATGGGAAAGCCCGACGTGCTGCGCGGCGTGATCGGCCTGGTGGCGCCGGATCGCGCGGCGCTGCTCGAGCGGCTGACGCGGGTGAAGAAGGCGCTCGAGGGCACCCGGTTCGAGTTCCGCGAGAGCAACGACGGCGTCGAGACCGTCTGCCCCTGGGGAAACCGCATCCACGTGCACACGCCGGACGCCGAGCGCTTCGGCCGCATCGTGCTCGGCATGCCGTACATCCGTTTCGACGTGCGGCCCGGCACCGCGGCGGCCATCGCGCGGTTCTATCGCGACATCCTGCACGCGCCATCCGAGGTACTGCATAACGGCGCCGGCCCGGAGGCCCGCGTCCAGGTCGGCGAGCAGCAGTATTTCTATTTCCGCGAGACCGACGCGCCCGAAAAACCGTACGACCGCCATCACGTCCAGATCTACGTCGCCGATTTCTCCGGACCGCACCGGCGGCTCATGGAGCTCGGCCTGATCACGGCCGAATCCAACCAGTACGAATACCGCTTCAAGGACGTGATCGATCTCGACAGCCGCGAGGCGCTGTTCACCGTCGAGCACGAGACGCGCAGCCAGACCAATCCGATGTTCGGCCGGCCGCTGGTCAACCGCAACCCGGCGGCGACCAACCAGGACTACAAGCCAGGGCACGACAGCATGTCCTGGGCGATGTCGTGAGCGCATTGCCGCGCGGCGGGGATTAGATGCGCGCACTCGTCATCGGCGGCTCGCTCGGCGGCCTGCTGGCGGCACACCTGCTGCGCAGCACCGGCTGGGACGCCGTGGTGTTCGAACGCAACGCCGAGGCGCTGGCGAGCCGCGGCGTCGGGCTCGGCACGCACCCGCAGCTCATCGCCATCCTGCGCCGCGCCGGCGTCGCGTTCGACGACACCATGGGCGTCAGGGTACCCAAGGTCGTCTGCCTCGACCGCAGCGGCACCATCGTGGTCGAGCAGCCGACGGTGCGCACCATGAGCGCCTGGTCGCGGCTCTACCGCGCCTTGCACGAGGCGTTACCGGCGCCGAGCTATCGCCTCGGCAAGTCGCTGCGCCGCGTCGAGCAGGATGGCGACGGCGTCACCGCGCTGTTCGAGGACGGCACGCGCGAGCGCGGCGACCTGCTGGTCGGCGCCGACGGCATCCGCTCCACGGTGCGCGAGCAATTTTTGCCGCAGGCGCAGCCGGTCTATGCCGGCTACGTCGCCTGGCGCGCCGTGCTCGACGAGCAGGACGTGCCGCCCGACATCCGGCGTGAGATTTTTGCGCTCTACACGTTCTGCCTGCCGGAGGGCGAGCAGTTGCTCGCCTATCCGGTGCCGGGGCGCGACAACGACACCGCGATCGGGCGGCGAGCCTATAACATCGTCTGGTATCGGCCGGTCGATGCGCTTGAGCTCAAGGAGCTCTCCACCGATGCGGCCGGCCGTCACCACTCAGCCGGCATCCCGCCGCCGCTGATCCGCCCCGAGGCGATTGAACGCGTCAAGGCCGACGCGCGGGCGCTGGTGGCGCCGCAGATCGCCGCGATTTTCGGGCGCACCAAGCCGTTCTTCCAGCCGATCTTCGATCTCGAATCGCGACAGCTCGTGTTCGGCCGCGTGGCGCTCGCCGGCGACGCGGCCTTTGTGGCGCGACCCCATGTCGGCGCCGGCGCCACCAAGGCCGCGATCGACGCCGCGAGCCTCGCCGATTCGATCCGCGATGCCGGCGGCGACCTCGACGCCGCGCTGGCGCGCTATCAGCGCGTGCAGCAGCCGTTCGGCAGCGAGATGGTCGCGCTCGGCCGCGAGCAGGGCGCCTATCTGAGCGCGCAGCTCAAGCCCAGGGCAGAGCGCACCGCCGCCGAGCTCGATCGCGACATATCGACGGTGCTGCACGCCCACGGCACGCGCAGCGACCAGCTCCGCGACATCGTCGCCGCGCGCGGCCTCGATATTCACGCAACAGCCCCGTAGGAAAAAAGATCATGCAGTTCGGGGTGCAATTCTTCCCGTGCTTCTCGCCCGAAGAAAAAAGCGCGGAGGCCTATTTCGAGGAGTGCCTCGCGATCGCCGAAGAGGCCGACACGCTCGGCTACACGCATGCGCGCACCGTCGAGCATTATTTCCGCCGCTACGGCGGCTACAGCCCGAACCCGATCGTGTTTCTTGCGGCGGCATCGCAGCGCACGAAAAAGATGCGGCTCGTCACCGGCGCCGTGGTGCCGGTGTTCAACAACCCGCTGAAGCTCGCCGGCGAGATCGCGATGCTCGACGCCATCTCGCACGGCCGCCTCGACGTCGGCTTCGCCCGCGCGTTCCTGCCGCATGAATTCCGCCGCTTCGGCATCTCGCCCGACGAATCGATCGCGCGCTTCCGCGAGGGGCTGGAGCAGGTCGAGCTGCTGCTCACCACCGAGCATGCCACCCACCGCGGCAAGTTCCATTCGTTCGAAGACCTCACCTCGCTGCCGCGGCCGACCCAGAAGCCGCGGCCGAAGTTCTATATCGCCTCGACGCGCACCGCGGAGTCCTTCGAGTTCGCCGGCCGCGGCGGCTACGGGCTGATGTCGATCCCGATCGGGCCGCTCGGCCCGCTGGTCGAGACCTATCGCAAGGCCTGGCGCGAGGCCGGACATCCCGGCGACGGCGAGGTCATGATCGCGTTTCACATGTTCTGCCACGAGGACCCCAAGCTCGCGCGTGAAATCCCGCGCCGCTCGTTCGACATCTATTTCGAGTCGCTGCTCGAGTCGGCCGGCGAGTGGACGCAAGGCACCTCGTCCAAGGACTATCAGGGCTACGACAAGTCGATCGCGCGCATGAAGGGATTTTCGCTCGAGGGCCAGATCGAAGCGGGCGGCGCCTGGGTCGGCACGCCGGACGAGATCAAGGCCATCATCCGGCGCTTCGAGAGCACGATCGGGTCCTTCGAGCACGCCTCGCTGCAGATCAATTTCGGCACGCTCGATGTCGCCGAAGCGGCGAAGTCGATGCGCCTGTTCGCCCGCGAGGTGATGCCGGAATTCCCGCGGCTGCGGCTGGTCCGTCATTCCGAGGTGCAATCCCCGACCTGATCGGGGGGAGCCGCGAGGACACAGGCCAGCAGCCGCCTTGGCCTAAAACTGCACCTCGTAGCGGGCGCCGTATTTGCCGAGCCGGCCGGGCGCTTGCACGGCGGCCTTCGGGGTGAGCGCGGCGCGCAGCAGATAGCCGGTCCAGCCGAGCCGCTTGCAGGACGCCGCGTAGCTCTCGTTGCGCCAGTCGAAGTCCGGTCGCCAGACTTCGGTCGGCCCGACATAGCGGTGGAACGCGTCGAGCCCGAGGCTCGCATCCGGCTCGCCGACATAGCCGGGATCGCCGGTGTTGCAGAGCAAGGTGATGCCGCGCGCCTTGCATGTGGCGCCAAGCTCGGCGGCGACGGCGCGGAAGCGCTCGATGTCGGCGCCGGCAAGCAGGGTGCGGTATTGGCCGCCGATGTCCATCACCGGGCGGACCTGCAGGGTGCTGATCCGATATGAGCCGAAGGCGTCGAAGAAGCCGCGCAGTTCGTCGAGGTTGTCGGCATTGACCGTGTAATTGATGCGCAATTCCGGCGTGCGCGAGCCGCGGCGGCTCTTGACCTCGTCGATCGTGCGCAGCGCCGCATGGAACCGCTCGAACGACGCTTTCACCATGAAGCGCTCGTAGCTCTGCCGGGTCACGCCGTGCGCGGAGATCATGATCTCCTCGAGGCCATAGTCGATCAGCTTGCCGACGTGCTCGTCGGTGAGGAGGAGGCCGTTGCTGACCATGCTGACATGCGGCACGCCGTGCTGCCGCGCCAGCCGCACCAGCTCGGGAAAGCCCTTGTACATGGTCGGCTCGGCGCCGCAGCCGACCACGACCAGATAAGCGAGCGGAAACAGATCTTCGGCGAGCTTCTCGATTTCGTCCTCGGTGAACCGGCCACCATGGCGGCGGACGTAATCGTCGTCCGAGAAATAGCACATGGTGCAGCGCAGGTTGCAGGCCTGGACCGGATCGAAGCGCACCACCAGATGGCGCATGCCGAGACGGTGCGCGAGCGCGGCGCCGAGATATTTGACGCGGTGCGAGCGCATCAGCCGATTGATCCACAGCAGGCGGTAGACGGCGCGCATGGCTCTTCCCTGGGCCCGGAAACCGCACAGTACGACGATACGGTGCAGCGAAGTCAATCAGAAGATGCGTGGAACAAGGATGAGCCAAAGCCGCCTGCCGCCCGGGTCCGGCCCGCGGCAATGCCGCAGTGGCGGCGCCACTCGACTTCACCAAAATCCGCTCTAGTATCCGAACTCCCGCGACCGGTCCCGTAGCTCAGCCGGATAGAGCAGCGGTTTCCTAAACCGAAGGTCAGGCGTTCGAGTCGCCTCGGGACCGCCAACCATTTCAAGTAGTTAGGCAGATTGGTAAATTGGACTAGCCATTGCCTAGACATGAAAACCCGCCGCATGAAGCGACGGGAATTGTTTGGGCCTGCGGGAAAAGTCCCGAAGGCTACGGGGGCACAAGTTTGAGCCACCGCAGCCAATCCAAGACACGCCCTTGGTACTGGTGGTACTCGCGCCAGAGCCTCTTACAGCGTTTGCTGTGGAAGCGGAGCCTGCCGAGCCGATAGGAAACCATGCCGAGACGCGCCCCGCAGAACGAGCATGTCTTCATGTCAGCCTCGCGTGGTGTTCGATGGCGAGCATGGCCACTTGGCAGTGCCCATAGAAGTGTTCAACGGAGCAGTAGAAGAGTTCCGTCGATAGTTCTTTGAGGTAGCTGTCGGTGATCTTGGCGGTACAGAGGGCGCAGTAGGCGTCCTTGGGTGCCCTATCGCAGACGAGGATGAACTGCATGGCTTCACATGAAGCCGAGGGAACGCAACCACCGTGCGAGGTTTTCACAATGGCGGTTGAAGTAGTCCCAGAAGTCCCAAGCCGGTGAAGGCGGTGGATCGTCGAGGTCGTGTTCCATCTAGGCCGCTCCCTTGGGGGAGTAGTGGCCTGCGACGCACTTCCATCCTTGGAGTACCCAAGAGCGGTAAACGGGGTGACCCGCCATCCACTTGCTGATGCCGATCTGCCCTCCCATCTGGCACGCCTGCATCGTGACGCCCGACATTGCGGTGTCGGTGACGACTTCTTCCACGCACGCCGGCACGTTTGCCGAAAGAGCGTGGCAGAGGATCGCTACGACTGTGGTGAACATTGAAGGCCTCCTCAGGTTGAGGAGATGAGGCGGGGAAGAAACGGCTCGAACTTTCGTTCAAGAAACTTTCCGCCCCATCATTCTCAATCCGAGGAAGGCGAACTATTCTGAACTTAATTATCTCACGCCAGGCGCCCGGGTCGGCGGAGTATGGGGATATGTCAAGCAGTGGCCCGGATGTGCAAGAGTTCGGGAAATTGCCGTTTTAGGTATGCTAGATGTTTCTGGTGAGCTTCTTTGAGTGCGTCAGACGTGAGTGTGTCGTAGCTACCAAGCAGATGCGGGTCCTGACCGACCACTTCGAGCACTAGCTGGGCGAACTCTTTGATTGAACCTTTGGACACATAGAGTAAGCGATTTGTGCGAATTCGTTCTTCTGTCTCTGGCCATCCTGCCAATAACCAACTCACTACTTTCTTACGATTGCGCTCATATCGTTCTCGATTCTTTTCGGTTATGTTTCGGAAAAATGGATTATCGAGTCTTTCAAACACAGTAGTTGTCAAAGTTTTTTGGCTACATAATCCTCCGCAGTGCAACGACCACGACACTGGTATCGGCTCAGTCGTTCTCCAAGAGTACGGAACCCAGCCGAGGCCTTCATCGGCACTTTGCTTAACCTGGGACCATTCAATCTTGCCGCACAATCTGCATCTCACCCGAGGACCACAAGCAAGATAGCTATATTTCATGTGCATTTGGAGTCACCTCTATAGGATTCCTATTAGAGAAGCGGGTGCTGAGTCGAATCAGTCCTAGAATCAATATTTTATGCGGGCACTTCCACCCTGCGCTCTACTGCCACGCCATTTATAATCTCAACCTGTGAAGTGAACTTGGTGAGGGGCTTCCGCAGGGACTTGAGGACTTCGCGGTACTTGTTCTTGCCGACGTTGATGATGAGGTCTTCGTTGTGGCCTGCTTGGCGGTAGGCGAAGTTTATCTCGGAAATGCGCATGTCGGGCTTCATGATGTGGAGCGCGTCGCGGATTTCGCGGATGGTCGAAGCCGGATGCTCTTTGAGATAGTGGTAGACGGCTTGTTGTTGGGGGCCGAGTTTCATATCTTGCGAGGAATTAAATTCTCTTCCCTAAAGATATGCACCAATCCAAACTCAGGTAATTCCACGGCGTAGAGAATGATGCCATCGAGTTTCTTGAACACTCCTACGACAACGCCGGGAAATTTGTAGCCGGTGGCTTTATCTACTGGGTCGCCAGTATTGAATTTGGAGATGAAGTCTTCTCGGTGGTGGCTCATGCCTCTTTGATTAGCCGGCGGATAATCTCTGCGATGGTCGTGTTCTTGCGGAACGCGAGGCGGCGCAATACGCCGTGCTCTTTCTTGTAAATGCGCACCTGCTTCAATTCCTCTTTGTTCATTCGCTCATCATATCATGCAGTACGGGGCACAAGAAAAGTTATCCCCACCTGCCCCGTGTGCACCACTTGCACCATTTCAAGGGCATGATTGAATGAATGTAGGTCGATAATTTATCAAATAACGTGCGCTTCACCGGCTCTGCGCCACGCATGTCGTAGGGCCGGTCAAGTGAAAAGATATGTCAGACGATATTAAGTTCGAGAGAGACTACAGCGCGAAGAATGGCAACTTGCCAATCAAGTTGGTGGTGCTGGTCATAGCGTTCGGGGTCGTGTGCGCCGTGCTGGGTCATTTATTCGGCTATCACGCACTGGGATGAAAACAACAAAAACGGTGGTGACGCGCAATTACACGGGGAAAAGCGAATGGTCGCCGAAACTCCAAGCGGCATTTTCAGACTATTACCGCGAGCACCTTACCAAGACGCTGAAAATGATAGAGCGGATACAGACGAAGGTGGAGAAATATAAACAGAGAGTATGAAAACACTAATTGCATATTTCTTCGGAACTGCGGCGGAATTTCGCGCAAGTCTGGGTCTGCCGCCGCTACGCAAATTAAAAGTTACGTGCACCTGCCATGAACACTAAACTAGCGCAGCCATTGCCGGGGATGCCGCTGGACAAGGATGAAATTTTGCAACGGTGGATACAGTTCGAGGATGATCGGATGCATCGCCATCATATCAATGCGGTGGCTCCGGTAGAGGTGTTGCGAAAAGAAGTCAAAAGCGGCAAGTGGGACGAGACATCAAAGTATGTGTTTGGAAGAGGCATTATAAGGTTCGCTCATTCATTGTTACCGTAGGTATGGAAAAATCTGAATCAATTAAAAACATCGCGGAGGCGATGAGCAAGTTTCAAAGCGAAATGGAGGCGATAACCAAGGACGCAACCAATCCCTTCTTCAAATCAAAGTACGCGTCCCTTTCAGCAATCATTGAGGACACGCGCGCGCCGCTCGGTAAGAACGGGTTGAGCTACGCACAGTTTCCCAAAGGCGAGAGCGAGTTGACCACCATCCTCATGCACAAGACCGGCGAGTGGATGAGCGAGACGTACCTGATGAAGCCGGTAGACCAAAAGCCGCAGTCGGTGGGTTCGGCCATGACGTACATGCGCCGCTACGCCCTGTGTGCGGTGCTGGGCCTACAGGTGGACGATGACGACGGCAACGGAGCCAGCGGCAAGGCCAGCAAAGGCCCGGGCAAGGTTATCCATGTACCGTTAGAGCCGGGCGAAGAAATAGACACTATCCAAGTATTGGGCACCGATACGGATGAGCCGGCAAAGCCTGTGGCGAAGCCGTGGAAGAAACCGACTGCCAATGAGCAGAAAGCCACGATAATGAAGCTGGTCGATGGCATCGTGATGAACCCTCTGCCGAAGACGAAGGAGGCTTACGAAGGCTACGTGCTCGAACAAACGGGGTTGATACTGACTGCGGGCAATTACGAGCAAATAATCGAGCGGCTTTCTGCGCTCCAAAAGCATGAAACAGTTGGCTAAGACACAAGACCTGACAGTGGCTACGGAGCTACACGCGATACAGGGTCAAATTGCCTTTCTCCAAGAGCGAGAGGATGAGTTGAAAGCGGCCCTGCTTGAGAACCTCAAAAATCAAGGCGTGTCCCACGTTCGGCTGGAGGATGGCACAACTTATACCCGCTCGCATCGGGAGACATTGAAGGTGAAGGACGAGGCGGCGGCGACCAAGTGGGCCGTCGAAAACGGGTGCATGAAAATCGACACAGGCAAAGCGATGAAGATACTGCGCCGCGAGTTCAAGTTGCCGAAGTTCTTCACGCGCGTGGTCGGCGAGGATTATCTGACAGTGAAGGGAGTGAAAGACGACGAATAGGGTATGGAGTTCACCTGTAGAGTAATGCCCGATGGCGGAATGGAATTTGGCGAAAGAAACCGTGTCTATTTCAAGCAGTGGCTAAAAGCCAACCCCGGCGCGGTTCTCAAGATCACCAACGTGCTGCCCGAGAGCAACAAGCAGCGAGCATTCCTTGAAGGTGCGGTCATTCCGCTAGTGACGTTTTATCAGCAAGGAATGGATTATAGGAATTCAGACGACAATCGGCGAGTGCGCGAGTGGCTTAAAGCGGAGTTTAATGGCGAGCTGGTGTGGATAAAACAAAAGGATGCGCCTTCTAAGCCACAAAAAATCGGGAAGTCTACGAAGGGCCGCGAGGTGCTTCAGCCCTTCTTAGAGCGGGTTGTGACGTGGCTGATAGAGAACTATGCGCCGCCGGATGTCGCCCTAAATCCCAAAGAATACGAGCTGTGGCGCGACACCATTTTCCCCACCGGGGAGTGCGATAGCTACCTTGAATACCTCAATGCCATGGGGGTGCTGCTTAGGCACTAACGTCGGATGGCTTACGCCCTTTTGCCAAGCGATTTTTGTATTTGGACCGCTTGAGTTTGAACTTCACGGCGAGCAATTCGTCAAGACGTTGCGCAACGTGAATTGCATTGCGTGATAAAAGGACGAATTGGCCGAAGTCGACATGGTATTGTTGGCGGAGGACAAAGGGGAATTGAGGATGTTCTGTGCCAATACGATTTAGGAAGAGCTGATTGACGGTCCCGCGGTTGTGCGTATGAATGTTGCGCAACTCATTGAGGATGGTGAGGAGCACGCGTTCAGTGTTTGTGGAGAACATTTCGATACCTAGCCGTTCGGCAATAAACTCTTGAATTTGCTTTTGACCCGCATAGGAAAGTTCGTTGATTTTTCTATCGACGATAAATGCGCGCAACTCTTGTACGCGATTAAATTGGAGGGCGTCTTCGATGGTAATACGCTCGCTTGACCGCAAGACCTCGTGCTTTTTTGTCATCACGGATTGAAGAATTTCCGAGAGATAAGAGTTGAAATTGTTTGCCATTGAGACGATTAAGTCGCGGGACAATAGCCGCGAGTATTGTTTGACCTTACTAAATGCGAGATTTTTGTTGAAATCGTCGACAGTTTTCTCTGCGCGGTCTTTCTTGTCCGCGAGTGCATGTGCGGCGAGAGCTTGCACATGGTCCACCCGTGACGCGTTTGAGGCTGTGAAAACGAACAGTCCAATAACGTTGTCGTACTCAATAATGAACCTAAAAAATGAGTCGGTGCATGTCTGCGTTTCAAGAGGGTCGTAAAGCCACTGCCCAGTCTCGGGTGCCTTGGGTGTCTCTGACATGGTTGGTCCGTGGCGTTATCCCCAGCACATCGCTTTACAGGTTCTTTGGTTGTGAGACAATGAGGAGCGTATGAAGCCATGCCGGATTAAATCCGTATCGTGCCCCGAGAGCGTAACCCGTGTTATACTTTTAGGGTTCGACATAGCTTTATACCGATTACGAGCCGCCACCCATTGAGTTGGGAGCGGCTCTAAATCGTTCCGGCCCTGCGAGTACAGGCCTGTGCGTAGGCTCGCCACACGGATACCTCACGATCACTCGGGCATGGGCGGCACTTTGAAAGTTTGTTGATGGGGGAAGTTGGGCTAAGCCGGTCAGCTACGAATTCAAGCTAGACCGTATCAGCGCCTTTAGGTGAGGAACTTATACTTCCTTGAGTTGCCGCCGCTATAGCGAGCTGTGCAGACCTTCCCCACCAGCAAATTTTCAATTTTCGCCGCTTAAATCAGAACTCCTAGGGCTCGCCTAGAAGCAAAGAACCCAAGGGCTCGTCTTCTCCGGCACCATGCTTGAGGGGGAGAAGGAAACGGAGTGGAACGGGGCGAGGAATTGATCTAAAAGTGGCGGCGGCGCTTTAGAGCGTTGAGGGGGCTCGTGCTCGGAAAATTATTGGAGGGCAAGCGTGGGACGGTTGGATCAAAACGTCGATTGGACGTGGAAGGATATAGTTTTTGTTACGCCAGTTCTCGGTTCAATTTTTGCGATGAGCTATAACTTCGGCTATTTTTTAGGAATTGGCATGGGGTTCTTTTCGTTGTTCAGCTTGAGCGAACACCTCGTGTTCGCGCTGGCGGCTCTCCCGATTGCTGTGGGCGGAGCCATACTGCTTTTGGTCGGATTTTGGCTCATGAGACAAGCGGATCGAATTCGAGAAGGGGTTGTTAGGTCGCCTAAAAGAGGGAGCATGTTTTGGGTGCTTATCGCTGTCCTTGCCTTATGTGTCTTTGGATTGGAGGCTTATGGGATTTATTCTCTTAGTGGAAGTTTAGGTATCCTAGCTGCGGGGATGATAGTGAGCTGTTCCATTTTCATCGCACATAAGCTTCCCAAGGAAAGCAGTCGCGAGGTAGCTGTGGCAATCCTTGTTCTGACCTGCGGAGGAGTTGCGCTAGCGATTGATGGAGGTTTCGAAATAGCGCGGCTGACTCTCAATGAAAGTAATTATTTTTACAGGGTCAATGGGGACGAGCGGAGCGGGACGTTGTTGATCGGCGGTCAATATGGTGTCCTATTTTACGATTCCGAGAAAAGGCAGATAGTGTTTTTGAAATGGGATCACGTGAAAGATATTGAGCGTACGCGCGCCCAAAAAGGTGGGTAAGCAAAAAGCCCCTGGACGCGAGTTCGGGGGCTTTTCGCTCGAAACAGAACCTATTGCGTGACGATGGTGTTGCCGTATTGCGTCTGGGCAACCTGACTTGAGGAACAGATGTCGCCTGACACTACCGCGAGATTTGATGGCGGATTTTCGATAACCGTATTGAGGCCGGTGATGTCCGACTCGCAGTTATCTTCGTTGGAACTGCCGCCTCCTACAAACAGGTCGACCCACAACGTCGCTCCTGAAGGAGCCTGCGCTAGGTCGTGGCACGGCTGAGTTTGAGGGCTATTGCCGTCACCGCAGAAGTCCTCCGCGATGAAGTATTTCCGCAGGTTCGGGACATAGAACATCGTCCCGTAGGGGAAGTCGTCTACCTCTTGCCCGTTGATGATTGAACCGCCTACCGCAACCGTGGTGGGGTCGGCGTACGTCCCGTTGCCGCCCGTTACGCCGGTATGACCGCCAAGGTCAGTTTCATCTGAACCGGCTGGCGTGTTGTCCGCATTGGCGTACCCCGTCGTGTAAACATTGCTCAGAACAATCTCTGAGCCTGTTACCACTGGCGGGGTAACTGGAGGAACGGGTTGGGTTGGAGGTGGAATTGAGCCACCGCTACCGCTCCCAGTACCAGACCCGCTAGTGCCGCCAGTAGAGCCAGAGCCATAAGAACCGTCATTGCCTCCATTTCCTGAACCTCCTCCTCCTTTTCCTTGTTCTCCATAGTGCTGTTGATTGTGGCCGTTATCGTTGCTGTTGTGGCCGTGTGCTGAGGCTATTAAAGCTCCTCCGAACATTAGAATAATCAGACCAAGAACCAAACCTTTCCCAAGGTATCTGTTCACTCCTTCATCGAAGCACACCTACAAATTCACGCCAGCGTCGTTATCCACACAACAGCCGCAGCTACCAAACTGCGGCTGAGGTGCTTATCCGTAGTTGCTTGTGATGCAACTAGTGGCGGTTCGCCGTTTCGACGTTATGGCGAATTAACCGCCAGTGGGCATGTCGACCACATGACGCAATGGCCTTCGGAGAGCTGCTGGGCCAGGTAGTTGAGGGAGAAAAAGACGTTGAGGGCCTCGGCGCGGGTGATGTCGGGGTGTGCGGGTAAATGGATCTGAACGCATCCGAAGGATGTGTCGTGATCGCCGAACTGGTACTCGCAATAGTCGCTTTCGCCTTTGACGATGGTGTCCATTGTTTGCGCGGAGACGCCGTATAGAGCGGCATACATGGGTATCAAAATATCGTGCACCGTGGACGTGGAAACAGGCACTTCTTGGAGTGCGTCGGGACTGATGAAAGCTATGTAGGACTGCCCCGCCGGGATGCTGCTGGTTGCCATCACGAGCGAAAGCAATATGGGGATAAACAAGAGAATTGCGGAACGGGTCGTACCGAGTATCTCACGGTTCGCAAGGGCGACTAACCGCGTACTTCGAGAACGTCGTTGAGCCCGAGGTCGAGCTGCCGCCAAGCCACACCTTGTTGGTGTTCTGGCCGTTCGGCTGGACGGTCGTTGAAGTAGGCTGGTTGAGGAAACCGAGGAACGGGTCGCCGGTAGTCGCTCCGCCAACGAAGCCCTGATAGTCGATCATGTTCGCAAGAGCTTCACCGCCAAGGGCGAGAAGCCAATCTGCGACGTTGACCGAGGCGTCTGCGAGGAGGTCGTTGCCGACCACGAACGCGAGCTGCCACTTCTTGACGATAAGCTGCGACTGACCGAACGTGATACCCGTCACGACGCCAGGGGCGTCTACGCCGAGGAACGCTCCGGTAAGGAACGCGCCGGTGTAGTTGGGGACCGCCAACTCATCGCTGGTCATTTCCCACTTCGTTGCCTGGTTCATTATCGTACCGACCGAAGCCGCGATGCGCATGATGGCATCGGCAATTTCGCGCGATACGAGATAACCGCCGCGGTTGTCCTGCTCTTCGATAAGAGCCTCATTCGCTTTGGTGTCGATGTTGAACTGTCCGCGAAGGGCGGACTGAGCGACTTTGACAAAGTCTTTCTTCATCGCTTCGTTGAGACCGGTCATGTCCTTGCCGAGCGTGTCGCGCTGGAGGCGAAGCGTAGCTACCGTTTTCTGGACGGAAGAGGCGACTTCTTGACCGATGAACGGAACGAGCTTTTCGTTCATCACTTCGTCAAAGGCGGTCTCAATGACCGCTTTGACTTCTTTTGATTCCATATAGTTGGATTGGAATTATTTCTTGCTGTGGCCGCGGATTTCGAGCTTAATTTTCCCGAGTCCATTGCGGGCCGCAGCTTCAATACCGCCAAGAATCTCACGTGCCTGAAGGTGCGCTTTGAGCGCCTCGTCAGAGGGAGAGGATTGGTGGGGTCTCGACCGAGGTGTTACGGGAGCCATCGCCGACTTATCGTCGTCGCTGCGGCTACCCGAAAACTCCAAAATCCGCACCGCTTCGAGATGAACGGTCGACGCCTCGTCCCCGACGCCATATTCGTCATCGAATACCCGGATCAATTTGTCTGCTTCGCCTATGAGTTGGACATCACCAACCATGGCGAGACCGAGTACCGCGAAAAATTCGAGTGGTATCACGACCTCATCTTTGACGGCGTCTACAAGAAACATTTGGGGATGACCCAGAAGCTCTACGTCCTCACGGCGACCATCACGCCGGTCAGGATGAACAACCTCATTTCCTATCTGCCCAAACGCTCTTCGCCCTTCCTCGTCAAAACTATTCCCCAATATGGGCTCTTCGACAAAGCGCCCGCACCGAACTTGTCCATCCTGGACGAGTGGCAGACCGCCAAAGGTCAACTCGTGTCATTGAAAGTGAGGTGAGTTAATTGGACACACAAAAGCTTCGCGAACTGCTTGACCAGCGCGACGCTATTGACGATGAAATTGCCCAGATCGCAACGAACTTGAATGGCAGGCTCACCGTCAAAACCGCCCGCAAGGCCCTAACCTGCAGCAAGTGCGGAAGCACCGAACATACCGCCCGCACCTGCCCCCAAAAAGAAAACACGCCATAAGAAAAAAGCCCCGCGCAAATGCGGGGCTTCGGCTTTATTCTCCCTGTGGTGTCGGCTCTTCACCGTTTTCGAGCGGCGGCAGCAGGACGAACCGGCCGTCCCAATTGAGCGGAATGGTGGTCAGCTTCAGGTTGAAGCCGTCTTCGCCCGATCGCAGCGGCCAAGCTGCGCCGATGCTGGTCCAACCCGTCCCCACTTTGGCGCGGGCAATGTATTGAGGTTTCGGACGCGCTTCCCGTTGCGGACGACGCGTCGTCGCTCTCTCAGAAATGCTCATACGCATCTCCTTTGTTTGAGGTACTTACATGCCCAATCGTACCACGTGGTAGAATTACTCACGGAAGTTCTCCCCAACACAGGAGGCATCCGTGGGCTTTATCGACTACGCCGAACTGAAAACGCGCGTGAGCATTCATGACGCCATTCAAAAACTCGGCCTCGAACTGAAACGGACTGGACATCAGCTCCGCGGCTTTTGTCCCCAATGCAAAGCAGGTGGCGATCGTGCACTGCACGAACGCAAAACGCTTCGCTATCTCGCATCCAAGTACGATTGCGATGTCTGTGCCCTCAAGATGCAGTGTTGTCCCAACAGCCCGTCGCGACAAATTCCCCGCGATGTTCATGAATATGCCCGCGACGTGA
>Ga0182024_10006856_pt1 | contig 24812 bp, 20 predicted proteins | sample P32metaG_FD_120480 | JGI IMG/M metagenome (GOLD analysis project Ga0182024, IMG submission 120480) | Permafrost microbial communities from Stordalen Mire, Sweden - P3-2 metaG (Illumina Assembly) | ecosystem: Environmental > Terrestrial > Soil > Wetlands > Permafrost | place: Sweden: Stordalen...
GTGTTGTACGATGACTGGCTGGCTACATCGAGCGGGCCTTTCCCGCACGCCGCGGAGGCGGCTGCGGCGGCCACTGCCAGAACGTTCGCGAGTCTATACGGACGGCGACAGCCAACCATGCGGGCTTCCTCCTCAGACAGCGACACAATGCGATGCGGCGTTGGCCTCCCGCGGGTCTCACATATTGCGACAAAAACACCCGCGACGCAAAGACCGCCGCGCTCACACATTGCGAAAGACCCGCACGGCGCTGAGTAGTGATGGCGATGCTGGCGGTTACACCGCTGTTTCACGGCTCCAGTTCAGCGATAGTGGGGCGGTGCGCGTAAATTTGAAACATGTGGATAGTCCGTCTCGCGCTCCGGCGCCCCTACACCTTCGTCGTCGGGGCGCTTCTGGTCATCATCTTCGGCGTCCTGGCGATCATCCGGACGCCCGCTGACGTCTTTCCGGAGATCAACAGCCCAGTCATCAACGTCGTGTGGGTCTACCCGGGGATGAGCCCGCGCGACATGGAGCAGCGGATCGTCGCGCCGTCAGAGCGGTTTGCGACGACAGTCGTCAACTCGATCGAGCATATCGAGTCCAACTCGCTGTTCGGCGTCGGGGTCATCAAGATCTACTTCTACCCCGGTGTCGACATCGGCGCTGCCAACGCCCAGGTCACGGCGTTCTGCCAGACCGCGCTCCGCGCATTCCCTCCGGGGACGACGCCGCCGCTGATCATCCAGTTCAACGCGACCAACGTGCCGATCCTTCAGTTGGGGATCGCGAGCACGACCCTGTCCGAACAGCAGATCAACGACTACGCGTCGAATTTCCTGCGCGTGGAGCTGGCGACGGTGCAGGGATCGCAGTGGCCGGGCCTCTACGGTGGCAAAGTCCGGCAGATCATGGTGGATCTGGATCCCAGCGCGCTCGTCGCCAAGGGGATCAGCCCGAGCGACGTGAGCCTCGCCATCAACGCGCAGAACCTCACGCTGCCGTCCGGCACCGTGAAGATGGGGGAGCGCGAATATCAGGTGCGGCTGAACAACACGCCCGATGTGGCCGATGAGCTGAACGACCTCCCAATCCGCCAGGTCAACGGCGCGATGGTCTACATCCGCGATGTCGCCCACGTCCACGACGGGTTCGCGGTCCAGACCAACGTCGTCCGCGAGAACGGATCCCGTGGCGCGCTGCAGAGCATCCTCAAGGCGGTCGGTAACTCGACCCTCGACGTCGTCCGGCGCGTGCACGAGGAACTGCCACGGGTGGCGGCCGGGCTGCCCAAGGCGCTCGAGGTCCGGTACGTGCTCGACCAGTCGATCTTCGTGCGCGCCGCACTGCAGGGGGTACTGCGCGAAGCCGCGATCGCGGCCTGCCTCACCGCGCTCATGATCCTGCTCTTCCTGGGCAGCTGGCGGAGCACACTGATCGTCGCGACGTCGATCCCGCTCTCGATCCTGTGCTCGATCATCACGCTGGCCGCTCTCGGCCAGACGCTCAACGTGATGACGATGGGTGGCCTGGCGCTGGCCGTCGGCATCCTCGTCGACGATGCCACCGTCGAGATCGAGAACATCCATCGCAACCTCGGCCAGAAGAAAGAGCTGACCCAGGCCATCCTCGATGGCGCCTCGCAGATCGCTGTGCCGGCGTTCGTCTCGACGCTGGCGATCTGCATCGTGTTCGTGCCGGTGTTCTTCCTGGGGGGCATCGTCGGGTCGCTCTTCGCGCCGCTGGCGATGGCGGTGATCTTCGCGATGCTGGCCTCCTATCTGCTCTCGCGCACGATCGTGCCGACCATGGTGCAGTTCCTGCTCAAGCAGGAGGCTGCGATGTACGCGGCCGGCGGCGACGAAGGGCACGCGACTGGCGGGACGGGCATCGTGTGGCGCGTCTACACTGCCTTCAACCACCGGTTCGAGCACCTCCGTGACCGGTATCACGCGGCCCTGAAAATCGGACTCCAGCACCGCCGGCTCGTCGGACTCGGCGCTGTCCTGTTCTGCGGGATATCGGCGCTGCTGCTGCCGTTCATTGGGCGCGACTTTTTTCCGCGCGTCGACGCCGGGGAGATCCGGCTGCATGTCCGCGCGCCCGCCGGTACGCGCATCGAGGAGACCGAGCAGTTCGTGGCATCGGTCGACCGGCTCGTGCGCTCCGTCATCCCGCCCGGCGAGCTGGGCGACATCCTCGACAACATCGGCCTGCCGAACAGCCAGATCAATCTGTCGACCAGCGACACGCCGACGATCAGCGCGGCGGACGCCGAGATATTGATCTCGCTGATACCGACCCACCGGGTCGCGACGTGGGACTACATCAAGACGCTCCGCCGCCGGCTGCGGACGGATTTCCCGCAGGGGACGTTCTCGTTCGGGTCGGCCGACATCGTCAGCCAGATCCTCAATTTCGGGATTCCGGCGCCGATCGATGTGCAGGTGGTAGGCCGCGATTCGGGCAATTACGCGATCGCCCAGCGGCTCACGAGCGAGATGCGGGGTGTTCGCGGGGCCGTGGACGTCCGCCTGCAGCAGGTCATCGCGGCCCCTGAGATCAGCTTCGATATCGACCGGTCGCGGGCCGCGCTGCTCGGCCTCACACAGCAGACCGTGGCGACGAGCGTGCTCACGTCGTTGTCCTCGACCGTGCAGGCGGCGCCGAACTACTGGCTGAGTCCCAAGAACGGGATCGTCTACAGCCTCGTCGTGCAAACCCCTCCGCTCCGGGTCACGTCGCTCGACGAGGTCAACGCGACATCGGTCGGGTCGCCCACCGCGCAGGTGACCGGCGACGCCGTTGGCGCGTCGCGTGAAGTCCCCCTCGCGTCGGCGCCTCCTCCCGAAGTGCTCGGCAACGTCGCCTCGATGCGGCGCAGTACCATCCCGCTCGAAGTGAGCCACTACAATGTGCAGCCGGTCTACGACGTCTTCGCCGCCGCCCAGGATCGCGACCTGGGCGGCGTCGCCGCCGACATCGACCGGATCCTCGAGGACGCGCGGCACAACCTTCCGCGGGGAACTCGCATCGTGATGCGTGGACAAGTACAGAGTATGCGGAGCTCCTTCACCGGCCTGGGCGCCGGTCTCACGTTCGCGATTCTCCTGGTCTATCTCCTCATGGTCGTGAATTTCCAGTCCTGGTCGGACCCGTTCATCATCATCATGGCACTCCCGGGCGCCCTGGCGGGCATTCTCTGGGCCCTGTTCGCGACCCACACGACCTTCAGCGTGCCCTCGCTCATGGGCGCGATCATGGCCATGGGCGTGGCCACAGCGAATAGCATCCTGCTCGTGACCTTCGCCAATGACCGGCGCGCCGTGGGGCGGACCCCTCTGGAAGCGGCCGCCGACGCGGGATTTACCCGGCTCCGGCCCGTCGTCATGACTGCGCTCGCCATGATCATCGGCATGCTGCCGATGGCGCTGGGACTGGGCGAAGGTGGCGAGCAGAACGCGCCGCTCGGGCGGGCCGTGATCGGCGGTCTCATGATCGCGACCGTGTTCACACTGTTCTTCGTGCCGGTGGTGTACAGCGTGGTCCGGGGCCGAGTCGACGCCGGTACGTCGCACGCGCGAGCACCCGGCGCTCAGGGTACGGAGGCGCCGTCATGAAGCTCGTTGGCGGTGTCGTCGCGCTCTTCTTCATGGTGCTGATTGCGGCGGGGATCGTGCCGCGACTGCGCGACGCGCGCGAGCTCAAGGCGGAGTCCGCCTCGGTGGAAAGCACGGTCGAAGTGACCGTCGTCCCGGTCAAACGTGCGCCGACGACCTCCGATCTCTTGCTGCCCGGGTCGATCGAATCGCTGCACGAATCGCCGATCTATGCGCGAACCGCGGGCTACGTCGAGCGGTGGACCACGGATATCGGCGCGCACGTCGCCGCCGGACAACTCCTGGCGCAGATCCAATCGCCGGAGATCGATCAGCAGTCGGAGCAGGCGAAAGCGGACCTCGGCCAGTTACAGGCCAACCTCAACCTTGCGAAACGGACCGCCGACCGCTGGGTGCTCCTGTCACGGGATTCCGTGGTGACGCCACAGGAAGTCGATGAGAAGCAAGCGGCGTACGACGCCGCGGTGGCGAACCTCGCGTCGGGTGAGGCGAACTACAAACGGCTCGAGCAGCTACAGAGCTTCGAGCGCGTCACCGCGCCGTTCGCGGGTGTGGTGACGTCCCGGAGCGTCGACGTCGGCAATCTCGTGAGCGCGGGCGCAACGCTCGGCGGAACGGGAAGCGGGTCATCCCGGCCGCTGTTCACGGTCGCGGGGACCGACACCGTGCGCGTCTACGTCAACGTCCCGCAGAGTGCGATGGCGCTGGTGAGACCCGGTGCGGCGGCAGACATCCTGGTGCGCGAACTGCCCGGGAATGCCTTCCGGGGCATCATCGCGCGGAATGCCCGCGCGCTGGACGCGGCGTCCCGGACGTTGCTCACCGAAGTGCAGATCCCGAACCCCAAGGGCATCCTGCTGCCGGGGATGTACGTGGAAGTGCGGTTCGCCGTCACCGATAGCGTCCCGCCACTGATCGTGCCGGCCAACACGCTCGTGATCCGCACGGACGGGCCGCAGGTGGCCATCGTCCGCGCCAACCACAGCGTGCACTACCAGAAGATCCAGTTGGGCCGGGACTACGGTGACCGCGTCGAAGTGGTCGGCGGCCTCGACTCGGATGCGCAGCTCGTGGTCAACCCTTCGGACGACATCCGCGAGGGCGTCCAGGTGCGAGTGCTGCCGCTGGTGACCGACACCAAATAGTCGGCCGCCGCGTCAGCTCGCCGCCGTGGCGGGCGGGGGCGCGATCAGGAGCAGCACGCGCAGGTCCATGATGCAGTGCAGCAGCATCGGCACCACCAGCGAACCGGTGGCGAGGAAGATGGCGCCGAAAACCGCGCCGATGATGGTGGTCTGGACCACTCCCGCAGCGCCCTGGTAGAGGTGCTGCAGGCCGAAGATTGCCGCGGCGGCGATGAGGGCGATCACCAGCGAGAAGTGCCACGGGCCCGCGTGCAGGTAGTGCAACAGGAACCCGCGAAAGATGACCTCCTCGCAGAGGCCTGCGGTAACCGACACGACGACCCACCCGGCGCGCTCCCGGGGCGTCACCGGCAGGAAGAACGCGAGCGGCTTGAATGCCCGGGCGGAGCGGTCGCGGATTTTGGGATTCACGAGCGCCAACGCGGCCGGCAGCAGGAGCACGAAGAGCATGCCGACGACCGCGCCCAGCAGGAACGGCGCAGCGCGGCCGGTGGGCGAGAGCCATGGTGCATCACCGGCGACGCGATCGACGTGCGCCAGGCGTGCGTAGCCGCCGATCGCGATGCAGGACAGCACGGCTGCGGCCCAGAGCATCGCGCTGGTGATCCGGTAGTAGCGCTCCTTGACGTTGGGATCGCCGCTGGTCTTGAGATCCCGCGTGGCATGCCTATCCCAGATCGGGGCCAGCACGAGCATGGCAAAGACCAGCCCGTGCTGCAGGAACAGGGCGGCGCCTGAGGACGCGGACATGCGCACAATCAACCGTGTGAGCATCGCGCTGTCATGCCCGGTGCGATCGCGTCAAGGAATGCCCGGGATGCAATCCGGCGTAAACGAATCGCGTCTCTAGCGCCTCTGGTGCGCGCGTGACCGCGATCACAGTCTGAGAATTCTGTTATCCGCCGGCGGCGAGAACGGATTCATGCCGCCGGCGCCGGCTGCGCGTGGCGCGCGCCAACGGTCGGTCTCCCAGCGAATCTGAGAATGTGCTAACGGGCGTGCCGGCACCCGGTGGCGTGGCTCGTTTTTGTGCAGTTCCCTGAGGCGCTGCTTCCGCGTCGGTGCTATACGCCCGCCGTGGAGACGCCGGTCACGATCCGGCAGCGGGCTGGAATAGCAGCGGTACGGCGAACGGCACGGTGCACATACCTCGCACGGCAGCTACGGGGACTGGATCATGATCATCAACCGGCTCCATCTCTTCCTTCTGCTCTCGGCCGTCACATTGACCGCCGCGTGCGCTGATTCATCGACCGGCCCGGCGCCGCACTCGCTTCGTGGCACCTCTGGTGGCACCTCTGGTGGCACCGCACAACTCACGTGCGACGTCCAGATCACGCCGCGTACGGTCACCACGACGACCGCAGGCCCGGGCGTTTCCGCGGGCAGCAGCGGGTCGATCATATGCCGCTCCAATGCCCGCGCAGCCGCCGCCGCAGCGGCCGCCGCAGTGGGCACAGCCGGAGCGGCCGGTGGCAAGCGCACCGTCTCCGCGACGGATTCGATCCTCGAGGATCAGGGAACTGACATCTCGATCCAATTCGACTCGGTGCAGATCGCCGAAAATGTCCTGACGCTGGTCCGCACGCTGACCGCGTGGACGTCCGTGACCAACATGCTGGCGATGCCCATGGGCACCGCTGACGGCGTAACGCCGGCTACCAACGGCACCCGGGTGTTCTTCATCTCGGGGCCCAGCACGCTCTCAGGTGCCGGCGTCGTCACGATTGGCAATGCGACGGGAACGGGTACGTTCACCGCGGCCGATCAACAGTACTTCCAATACAATGGGATCATCGAGCCAGGTGCATCCAGTGGGACCATTGGATGGCAGTTCAGCTCAGCACTCGTCGTGAACTCGTTTACGTTCGGCATCGGCGTTGACGCGATCGTGCCCTGACCGGGCCGGCGGTGCGAACGCGGCATTCGCCGGACGTCAGGCGCCTTCCGGCGGGAGACCCTCGGTAGCCGGCCGACGTGCCTCGAATGGCGTGTGGCCCCGGGCGACATGTGCGGCCACCCGATGGCCGAGCTTCACCATGGGCCGCTCGACGAGATAGTAGCTCGCCGTCGCGCACGCCAAGGCTGCCGGCACGGCAAGCGGCCAACGCTGGAGCAGCGGCCAGGGCGCTGCAACGTCCCACGGCGGGAAGAAGAGCTGCTGCCAGACGTAGAGACTGTAGGACACCCGGCCTACCCAGCGAAGGACCGGTAGCTCCAGCAACCGTCCCACCGCAGACGACGGATGCGCGACAGTCCACACGAGCACCGCCGGAACGAGCGCCCCTTCCCACACAGTCGGCTGCTGCCCGAAATGCGCCGCGACGACCGCGTAGCTCGCGGCGAGACACCACCACCACCCGGCGCCGACTGAGCCGACGAAGCGGCGCAGCGCCGGACTATTCCACAGCGCGAGCGCAGCACTCGCGCCAAGGAACAACCCGTCGAGGCGGACGTCGGTGCGCATGTTGAAGTTGGTGCTGAGTGCGCCAGTGATGGCCACGCTGTAGACGAATGCGAGCTGCCGCCATTCGACGATCGCCAACGCCAAGACGAACGTCACGAAGGCCGCTCGTCGAGGAGCCCACGCGATGAGCCCGATCAGGAGCGACGGCCACAGGATGTAGAAATGCTCCTCGACGGACAGCGACCAAAAGTGATTGGTATACGCGGCGGCTTGGGGGCCCAGGTAATTGCGGTAGAAGAACAAACTGCCGTACAGCTCTCGCGTTGTGAGCAAGAGGTGTCCCGAGACGGCCAGCAGTGTGATCGCCGCCAGGTACGTGAGCACGGCCGGCAAGATGCGGAACGCGCGCCGGACGTAGAACGCCGAGCGAGAGATCGTTCCGGTGAGGTCTCGCTCGCGGAGCAGACGGGAGGTGATCAGGTAGCCACTGATGCCGAAGAACAGGTTGACACCCGTTTGGCCGACCTCCATGGCGTTGCACCAGCGCGTGCTGCCGATGCCGCAGACATAGGAGTTGAACGCGTGGTCGGTGACAACGAGCAGGATGGCAACGGCCCGCCAGCCATCGAGCGTTGGGAGGTACCCGCCCGAATCGATGTTGGAGCGCGGGGCCAGTGAGGAGTCCCTGCCCGGGGTCATACCTTGTGGACGACAGCGGGTCTCGCCCGCCACTGTTAGCCGGCGGTAGTGGTGACGACGGCGCCGTGCCACCTCGCACGCCCGCGCAGGTGGTATCAACGCGGCATTCGCCGGGGCGAATCCCATTGACTTCCCCCGCTCTGAAGGCAAGAGTGGACGCTGCTCGCTCGCCGCGCCGTCTGCACCTCGGCGCCGGATTGCTCCACCGCCAGCCGAACACGCCCCTGCCGACTTCCGATTCGCCCAGCCGGAGCGCGCCCTCCGGGTCGGGGCCGCACCGGCGCCCTGACGGCCGCGCGAGCCTCGAACACGTCCTGCGGGAAAACGCGGGTGCGGTCACGCCCGCCGTCGGGAAGCTCTCCGACGCCGTCTCGGTGCTCGTCCAATATCTCAAGCGGCGCGGCGACCCGCCGGAGCGCGTCGTCATCGAGGTGAAGCAGGTTGTACGCTCGGCGTATCGCGACGCTCAGTTCCCGCTGGATCCCGACACGCGCCGGCTCGTCGACAACGTCATCACCTGGGCGATCGAGGCGTACTACGGCGTGAGGTGATGCGCGCGCCGGCGCGCGGGCAAGCGATATTCCGGCATGCCTGACCCGCCGGCCACCTCTCGGCCCGTCGGCCCGCGCCGCGCCGTCAACGCGTCGGGAGGCGTGCTGCGCGCGCTCCGGTCGCGCAACTTCCGCCTCTACTTCGGCGGGCAGAGTCTCTCACTCATTGGGACCTGGATCACCCGGGTCGCCACGAGCTGGCTGGTCTACCGGCTCACGGGATCGCTGCTCCTTCTGGGCATCGTGGGTTTCTTCAGCCAGATCCCCACGCTCCTGCTGGCGCCGTTTGCGGGAGTCCTCGTCGATCGCTGGGACCGGCACCGCATGCTGGTGATCACGCAGACGCTGTCGCTGCTGCAGTCGGCGGCGCTGGCGTGGCTCACCTTCGCCGGCACCATTTCGGTCACGGACATTCTCGTCCTGCAGTGCGCGCAGGGCGTCATCAATGCATTCGACACACCGGCCAGACAGGCGTTCATGGTGCAGATGGTCGCCGAGCCGGCGGATCTCGCCAATGCGATCGCTCTCAACTCGACGATGGTCAACGGCAGCCGCATCATAGGCCCCACCATCAGCGGGCTGATCATCGCGGCGGCGGGCGAGGGATGGTGTTTCGCGATCGATGCCATCTCGTATCTCGCGGTCATCGGGTCGCTGCTGGCCATGCGCGACTGGCGCCCGTCGGGCGACCACAGCGGCGCCCGCATGATCGATGAGCTCAAGGCCGGGTTCGCGTATGTATCGGGCTTCCAGCCCGTTCGCACGGCGCTCCTGCTGCTCGCGCTCCTCAGCATCATGGGCATGCCGTACACCGTCCTGATGCCGGCGGTGGCGTCGCGAGTCCTCCACGGCGGCCCCCACACGCTGGGATTTCTCATGACCGCGTCCGGCCTGGGTGCGGTATCGGGCGCATTGTACCTGGCTTCGCGGCGGTCGGTCGTCGGCCTCAGTCGCGTCATTCCGATCGCGTGCGCGCTGTTCGGTGTCGGGCTGGTGGCGTTCTCATTCTCGCATGTCCTCTGGCTATCGCTCGCTGTCCTGCCGTTCGTGGGCGGCGGGTTCATGGTCAGTCTTGCCTCCACCAACACCATCATCCAGACGGTCGTCGACGATCGGCTCCGCGGCCGCGTGATGGCGTTCTTCGCGATGGCGTTCCTGGGGACGGCGCCCATCGGAAGCCTCATCAGCGGCGTGGTCGCCGACCGGATCGGCGCGCCGGGCACGATCCGCCTCGGCGGCCTGGCGTGCATTGGCGGCGCGGTCTGGTTTGCGGCGCAGCTCCCAACCATCCGGCGGCTCATCCGGCCGATCTACATCGAGCGAGGCATCCTCACGGCGACTCCCACGGACGCGGTTGTGGAGTCGTCGTGACCTCGCAGTGCCGGCGGCCAGCGGCCAGCGGCAAGCGGCAAGCATGACCCTCGAGGTGCGCTCCGGCGGGCACCTCGAGGGGCGTCGCCCTTGTACGCATCCGGGTCGCCGGTAGCTTCCGCGCGTGTCGCACAGAGAGCCTTCTCAGCCAGGTCGCCCCGCCGCGGTGGCGGCATCGGCCGCAGGGCACGACGAACGTCCCGTGACCCCGCGCGCCATTCGCATCATCGGTGTGCCGCTCGACCTCGGCGCCGCCCGCCGCGGTGTCGATATGGGGCCCTCGGCGCTCCGGATCGCCCAGTTGGCGGAACGATTGCGGCGACTCGGTCACCAGGTGGAAGACCGCGGGAACCTGATTGTGTCCCAGCGCGAGCACCTGGCGGACAGCGCGGGAGAGACGCTCGTTGCGATGGCCGAGGTCTGCCGCACGCTGGCGGTGGAGACGGCAGCGGCGGTGCGGGAGGGCGTCACGCCGCTCGTTCTGGGCGGCGACCACTCGCTGGCGATGGGGTCGGTCGCCGGGGTCGCGACGGCGCTCGCCGAGCGTGGCGAGCGCGTGGGATTGATCTGGCTCGACGCACACGGGGACATCAACACGCCGGAATCGAGTACCAGCGGCAACCTGCACGGCATGCCCGTCGCGCACCTGCTGGGACTTGGCGACCGCCGGCTCTCGATGATTGCCACACCGCATCCCGCGCTGCGCCCGCAGCAGTGCGTCATGGTGGGCCTTCGCGACCTCGATCCGCCCGAGCGTAGGCACATCCGCGAGCTGGGCATCACGGCGTTCACGATGCGTGAGATCGACGAGCGGGGCCTTCAGGCCGTGATGTCGGACGCCATCGCCATCGCTTCGGCGGGAACCGGTGGCATCCATCTGTCGTGCGACCCGGATTGGATCGATCCGTCGGACGCCCCGGGCGTTGGTACGCCGGTGCGCGGCGGGGCGACGTTCCGCGAGGCGCACCTCGCGCTCGAGATGGCCGCCGATTCCGGCCGCTTGCTGGCGATGGACCTGGTGGAGATCAATCCGGTGCTCGACCAGCGGAACCGCACGGCTGAACTGGCCGTCGATCTGATCGTGAGCGCGTTCGGCGCGCGCATCCTTTAGGTACGGCCAGAAACCCGGGACCTGGCGCGTCCGGTCGCGCCGCCGGTCATCAAGACAGGGGGGTCAGGACGAAGCCGACTCGGGGTCCGCGATCGCCTTGTGTACAGTGATGGTGAGGTCGGGATGGCGCGACCGTCCGACCTTGACCGCGTCGCGGACTGCAGCGATCGCCCGGCGGGCGAAATCGTGCGCCTGCTCGTCCTCTCCCTCGACGCCGATGGTCAACAACAGCTGAATCGATTTGCGCATTGGTCCAAGCTAACGATCCGGCGCCGGGGACGAGAGACGGCCCAATCGCACGAGGCGGATTTTCACTGTGACCGGGGCCGACTAATATTGCCCCAATGACCGACGACCAGACGATTGACACAGGGGCGCTGGCAGCCGAGCTGTTATCGATCCCCTCGCCGAGTGGCGACGAAGGTGCCGTCGTCGAGTTCGTCTCCCGCTGGCTCGTGGCCCGGGACTGGAACATTACGATCCAGGAAGTGACGCCGGGCCGCGGCAACGTGTGGGCGACGCGGGCATCGGCGTCGGGGCATCCCGGCGTCACCCTCTCCACCCACCTGGACACGGTCACCCCGCACGTGCCTCCCCGGCGTGATGGCGACCGCCTGTATGGGCGCGGCGCCTGTGATGCGAAAGGGATCGCCGCGGCGATGATGGCGGCCGCCGCCCGGCTGGTGGCGAGCGGCGAGGAGCGGGTCGCGCTGTTGTTCGTGGTCGGTGAAGAGCAGGGGTCCGACGGCGCCCGGTCGGCCAACCGGCTGCCGGCGACGAGCCGGTTCCTGATCAACGGGGAGCCGACGGAGAGTCACCTGGCCACTGGCGCCAAAGGCTCGTTGCGGGTCACACTGCGGACACGTGGCCGGGAAGCGCATTCCGCCTATCCGGCCCTCGGTGTGTCGGCAATCGATCCCATGCTGGTACTGCTTCCGCGAATCGAGGCACTCAGTCTCCCGGCGGACCCGGTCCTCGGGGCGGCGACCGTGAACATCGGCGTCATTCGCGGGGGCACGGCGGCCAACATCATCCCGGGGCAGGCCGAAGCGGAGCTGATGTTCCGGCTGGCCGGTGACGTGGCGCCGGTGAAACGCGCCATCGAGGCGTGTGTAGGTGATGCTGCGGAGATCGAATACGGCTCGTATATCCCGGCACAACGGTTTCACGTCGTGCCTGGGTTTGCAGCCGCGCCGGTCGCGTACACCTCCGACATTCCGCTTCTCGGCCGGTGGGGCACACCGCTGCTCTTCGGTCCGGGGTCGATCCACGTCGCGCATACGCCGGATGAGCACATCGACTTGCCGGAGCTGCGCGCCAGCGTGGATGCGTACGAGCGGCTCATTCGCACCCTCCTCGCCGCATGAGCACCGCCCGCTCTCTCCATCCGGCAACGCCGAGCCGCAAATGGCCGGTCGCGATTCTCGGGGCGACGGGCGCAGTGGGACAGTCGTTCATCCGGCTGCTCGCGAACCATCCGTGGTTTGAAGTCGCCGAGGTGGCGGCGTCCGATCGCTCGGCGGGGAAGAGCTACCGGGATGCGACCCACTGGCTGGAGTCCGACCTCCCGCCGCGCGTAGCCGGCCTCACGGTCGGGCGCTGTGATCCCGCGCTGGTTCAGGCGCCAATCGTCTTCTCGGCGCTCGACGCGGGTGTCGCGGGCGATGTCGAGGCCGCGTTCGCGCGTGCGGGGCGCGTGGTGCTGAGCAACGCCAAGAATTTCCGGATGGAGGAGGACGTTCCGCTCGTCATTCCGGAAGTCAACGCGTCGCATCTGGCGGCGCTGCCGGTTCAGCGGACACGCCGTGGCTGGCGCGGGGCGATCGTCACCAATGCGAACTGCGCGGCGACCGGCGCGGCCGTGGCGCTCGCGCCCCTCCAGGCGGCATTCGGGATCGAGCTGGTCTTCGTCACGACGATGCAGGCGGTGTCGGGCGCTGGGTATCCCGGAGTGCCGTCGCTGGACATCCTCGGCAACGTGATCCCCTACATCGGTGAGGAAGAGGAGAAAGTCGAGCGCGAGCTGCCGAAACTGCTGGGCACATGGGATGGCGCGGCGTTCCAGCCGGCCTCGTTCGCGGTGAGTGCGCACACCAATCGCGTGCCGGTCGAGCATGGGCACACGGCGTGTCTCTCGGTCAAGCTCGGACGGCGTGTCACGGTCGCGGAGGCGCAGGAAGCGCTGGCCGCGTGGCGGGGCGATCCGTCGGTGAAGGGGTTGCCGACGGCACCGGAGCATCCGTTGGTCGTCACGATGGCCGAGGCGCGCCCACAGCCGCGGCGGGATGCGCTGGCGGGAAACGGGATGACGGTGACGGTCGGCCGTGTGCGTCAGGATCCGATTCTCGATCTGCGTCTGGTCGCGATGTCACATAACGTGATTCGCGGGGCGGCTGGCGGGTCCGTGCTCAACGCCGAAGTGCTGGCCGCGCGCGGCGAGTTCGCGAGTCTGTGACGCGTGAGATCATGTCAGTGACCGCACGCTGAGCGCGCCATGATCGTCGTCAAGTTCGGCGGCACATCGGTGGGGACGGCGGCGGCAATCCGGTCAACGGCGGAGATCGTGCGGGGGCGGATGTCGCGTGAGCCGGTCGTCGTGGTGTCGGCGCTGTCGGGCGTCACCAATGTCCTGCTCTCGATGGCCGATCAGGCGGCTGCCGGGAAGCTGATTCTGGCGGTGCAGGCGGTCGAGGGATTGCGATCGCGCCACTTCGCCGAGGCGGAGGCATTGCTGGGGCCGGGAGCGGCGGCGGAAGAGCTGTGCTCCGAAATGAGCCCGCTGCTCGACGATCTCGCGAGCCTCGCTGAAGCGCTGTCGATCCTCGGGCATTTGACCCCGCGGTCCCTCGACGCGATCGCGGCCACGGGCGAGATGCTGTCGAGTCTTCTGGTCGTTGCGGCGTACGGGGCGGCCGGGTTGCCGGCGGACGGCGTGGACGCCCGGCACGTCATGCTGACGGATGCGACGTTCACCCAAGCCGAGCCGCGGCCTGATGCGATCGCGGCCGCGGCTCGCGAGCACATCATCCCGCGGGTCAGGGCCGGCCGGATCCCGGTGATCGGGGGATTCGTCGGCGCGACGCGCGACGGGATCACGACCACGCTCGGGCGGGGCGGGTCGGACTACTCCGCCTCACTGCTGGGTGCCGCACTGGGCGCGGAGGCGATCGAGATCTGGACCGATGTCGACGGCATGCTGACGGCGGACCCGCGCGTGGTGGACGGAGCGAGAGTGATCGAGTCCATCCGCTTCGACGAAGCAGCCGAACTCGCATCGTTCGGCGCGAAGGTGCTGCATCCGAACACGATCGCACCGGCGGTGCGGGTGGGAATTCCGGTCTACGTGTATAACACGCACAACCCATCCGGCACCGGGACCCGGATCACGTTCGACGCGCCCCGCCGTCCGGTGAGCGCGATCGCCGGCAAGACCCCGATCACTGTCGTCAAAGTCCGGTCGTCGCGGATGCTGTTCACACCGGGTTTCTTGCGCCGGGTGTTCGAGATCTTCGAGCGGCACCGGACGTCCGTGGATGTCGTGGCAACGTCGGAAGTGTCGGTCTCGGTCACACTCGATCAGACCCACCGGCTCGATGCGATCCTGATGGAGCTGTCGGCTCTGGGTGACACGTCAGTCGAGCGTGCGCGGGGCGTCGTCGCGGTCGTTGGGGCGGGCCTCGCGGACGACACCGACGCGATGGCCCGGGCGCTCGCGGCCATTCGGGGGATTCCCGTGCACATGCTCTCACTCAGCGCGACGGGGATCAACCTGACCATCATTGTGGATGCGGACCAGGTCACGCCCGCCATTCGCCGGCTGCACGCGGCGTTCTTTGCGGATGCCCCGCTCGCGCAAGGCGCGCGGGAGGGGCGGGACCGACCAGAAGGACAGGTACTCCAATGAAAGGACCGCCGGCGGCCGGAATGGTGAATCCACCATTGGCTATCGTGGGGCTCGGGCGTATGGGGCAGGCCGTCGATACCCTGGCGACCAGTCACGGGTGGCCGGTGCGGGCTCGCATCGGGCGCGGGCAACCGATCACGCGGGCGTCGCTCGCGGGCGCGGTCGTCGCGATAGAGTTCACGACGGGGAGCACGGCGGCCGCGCATGTGCGCGCATGTGTGGCGGCCGGGTGCGCGGTGGTCGTTGGTACGACCGGGTGGTACGATGCCTTGCCAGCGCTTCGCGCGGACATCGAGCAGTCGGGCGGCGCCATGCTCTGGGCCCCGAACTTTTCGGTCGGGGCGTTGGCGATGGGCGTCGCAGCAGCGGCTGCGGCGCGGGCGCTCCGGGCAGCCGGCGGGTTCGACCCGCATCTGGTGGAAACCCATCACGCGGCCAAGATCGACGCGCCGTCGGGTACCGCGCGGGCCGTAGCCGCCGCGGTCGGGGATGCGATGGGATGTGTCGTACCAGTGACCAGCGTTCGCGTGGGCCATGTGCCCGGAGAGCACGAGATGATCTTCGACGGTCCGTTCGAGCAGCTGCGAGTGCACCACATCGTCCGCGACCGGCGGGTGTTCGCGGACGGGGCGCTCTCGGCTGCAAGGTGGCTCGCGGGCCGCCGCGGGGTCTTCACGATGGACGACGTGCTGCAGGATGTCTCTGGCGGCGGGCGCGGCACGTGAGCGGGCGTCTCGTGGGGTGCGGGACGGCACTGCTTACGCCGTTCGATGCGGGCGGCGCGATCGACGAGCCGGCGTTGCGGCGGTTCGTCGAGTGGCAGATCACCGAAGGGATCGACTTTCTGGTGCCGTGCGGGACGACCGGCGAAGCCGCGACGATGAGTGCGGCCGAACACCGCCGCGTCGTGGAGATCACGGTGGAGCAGGCGGCCGGGCGCGTGCCCATCGTGGCGGGGGCCGGATCCAACGATACGCGGCGCGCGATCGCGCAATCTCGCGAGATGCAGGCGGCCGGGGCGACGCACCTGCTGCACGTCACGCCGATGTACAACAAGCCGCCCCAGCGCGGTCTGGCTGCGCATTTTCGTGCGATCGCGGCGGAGGCCGGGTTGCCGATCATCCTGTACAATGTGCCGGGACGGACGGGCGTGAACATGGATGCCGCGACGACACTGGAGCTGGCGGAGGTCCCGAATATCGCCGGTATAAAGGAAGCGTCGGGTGATCTCGCGCAGATCACCGAGATCCTGCGAGCGCGTCCAGCGGGCTTCTCAGTGTTGTCGGGCGATGATGCGCTGGCGCTGGCAGTCATCGCGGCGGGCGGCGATGGCGTGATCTCGGTCGCGTCGAATGCGACGCCGAAGCGAATGACCGCCCTTGTCCACGCGGCTCGGGCGGGAGATCTCGCGGGGGCGCGGAGCACGCATCTCGCGCTCACTCCGTGGATGCGGGCCGCGTTCGTGGAATCAAACCCGCTCCCGGCCAAAGCGGCGCTTCATCTGCTCGGTCTCATGGGACCAACCCATCGTCTGCCGCTTGTTCCGCTGCTGGACCGGCATCTGCCGGCCGTCCGCGCGGCGCTGGTTGCCGCCGGCGCACTCACCGCATGAGGACGAACTCGTGACTGGATTGACAGAGTCTGCGGCTGCTTCCGAGCTGCGTATCCGGATTGACACCCTCGTCAAAGCGGGCGGGACGGCGCAGGCCGCGGCCGATGACCCCGCCGTGCGCGTCACCATCGAAGCGCTGATGGACGCACTCGAGGCGGGTACCGTGCGAGCGGCGGATCGGGCGGCCGACGGCACGTGGCACGCGATCCCGTGGGTGAAGCGCGGGATATTGCAGGCCTTTCGTCTCGGTACGCTGGCCGACCAGTCCCCGCGTGATGCCAAGGGGCGAACGAGCGGACCGTTCTCGTTCTTCGACAAAGACACGCTCGTCCCGCGCAACTTCGCGGTGACCGACAACGTGCGCGTTGTGCCCGGCGGCACGACGATCCGGCGAGGTGCGTATCTGGCGAACGGCGTCGTCTGCATGCCGCCTTCGTACGTCAACGTCGGGGCGCACATCGAGACGGGGACGATGATCGACTCGCACGTCCTCGTCGGCTCCTGCGCGCAGATCGGTGAGCGTGTGCATCTGAGTGCAGGTGTGCAGATCGGCGGCGTGCTGGAACCGATCAACGCGGCCCCGGTCATCATCGAGAGCGACGTCGTCGTGGGCGGGAACTGCGGCGTGTACGAGGGCACGATCGTGCGGAGCCGTGCGGTCCTCGGCGCCGGCGTGATCCTGACCCGGGGGACGCCCGTCTACGACGTGGTGCGCCAGGCTGTGTATCGTGCCACGGCCACGGCGCCGCTCGAGATACCCTCGGGCGCGGTGGTTGTCCCGGGCACCCGGCCGTTCGCGACCGGCTGGGGTGCGTCGCAGGGTTTGGCGATTCACACGCCGCTCGTGGTCAAGTACCGAGACGACCGGACCGATGCCGCAACGGCGCTCGAGGCATGGCTCCGATAGGCGCGGGGATGGCGGCGCCTGCGCCGGTCCACGTGCGTGGCGAGATCCGGGTCCCGGGGGACAAGTCGGTGTCTCACCGCGCGCTCATCTTTGCGGCGCTGGCGGATGGACAGTCGGTGCTGCGCGGAGTCCTGGATTCAGCGGATGTCCAGGCCACCGAAGGCGTGTTGCGAGCCCTCGGCGTCGCGATGCCGCCGATCCCTCCGCGCTCCCGCCGCGACGCGCCGGATGGCGAGATGCGCATCACCGGCGCCGGCCTGCGAGGGCTCAAGGCGCCCGCCCGCGCGCTGCAGTGTGGCAACAGCGGAACGACCACGCGATTGCTCGCCGGGGTCTGCGCGGCCTATTCGTTCGCGAGCCGGTTCATCGGCGACGCGAGCCTCAGCCGGCGTCCAATGGCGCGTGTCGCCCGGCCACTGCGGGCGATGGGCGCACGGGTGGTGTTCGATGATGGTGACGGGTTGCCGATGACCGTGACTGGTGGCCCGCTCCGTACGCTGCGCTGGCAGGACGACGCGAACAGTGCGCAGGTGAAGAGCGCCGTGCTGCTGGCTGGGCTGGTGTCGGGCGTGCCGGTGAGCGTGGAGGCACAGCGTCCATCCCGCGATCACACCGAGCGATTCCTCACGGCCCTGGGGGCCGACGTGCGGGTGACAGCGGCGGCCGTGTCGCTGACGCCGCCCGAGAGCCTCCGGTCGTTCGAACTCACCGTGCCCGGCGATCCGTCATCAGCGTCGTTTTTCGCCGCGCTGGCGGCGATGGCCGGTGCGGGCGCGATCCGGCTCCCGGACGTGCTGGCGAGCCCGACGCGCGACGCGTTCATGCACACCCTCGAGGCCATGGGTGCGTCGCTCGGCCAGGAGGCGGGGGCGCCCACCGGCATTGGCGAGCCGACCGTCACCTATACCGTAGCGCCACGAGCGCTGCGGGGCGTGGCGATCGCGGAGGACGACATTCCTGCCATGATCGACGAGCTCCCGCTGCTGGCCTGTGTCGCCGCGCGCGCGGAGGGCGAGACCGTCATCACCGGCGCCGCGGAGTTGCGCGTCAAGGAGAGCGACCGCATCGCGCTTACGGTGTCGAACCTGCAAGCAGTCGGCGTGGTGGCGGAGGAGCTGGAGGACGGGATGCGGATCACGGGCGGGCGCGGGCCATGCCGCGGGCGGGTGGTCACCCGGGGCGACCACCGCATCGCGATGGCATTCGGCATCCTCGGCGCGGCGACCGGTGGCGAGATCACGATCGATGACCGGGCGTGCGTCGCGGTCTCGTACCCCGATTTCTGGTCGGATCTCGCACGCGTGACCGGCACGTGATGGTGGATCGCGCGGAGGATGGGCATCGCATCGTCGTCGCGATCGACGGCCCGGCGGCATCCGGGAAGTCGTCGACGGCGCATCTCGTCGCGATACGTGCCGGATTGTACCACGTCGATTCGGGCGCACTCTATCGCGCCGCCACCGCGGCGGAGCTCCGGGTCCAACCGGACGTGTCGCGCTGGACGGAGGCGCAGCTCCGCGACGCCGTCTCTCGTGTGGTGCTGGCGGCGCGGGGGACGGCGTTTCGCCCGACGATATCGGGCGAGGACATCGATGCCGAGATCCGCGGAGCGGACGTGACACGGCACGTTTCGATCGTCGCGCAGATGCCGGGAATCCGTACGTGGGTCAACGATCAGATCCGCGGATTGGCGCGGCGGTATGAGATCGTGGTGGATGGTCGCGACATCGGCACCGTGGTATTCCCGGACGCGGCGCTCAAGGTGTTTCTCGTCGCGGATCCGTGGGAGCGTGCGCGCCGCCGGTTGAGTGAGCGATTCGAGCGCCAGCCGACCGAGGCCGAGATTGCGGAGGAGACGGACCGGCTGGTGCAGCGGGATGCCCGGGACGCGACCCAGACGGTGCAGGCCAAAGACGCCATCCTGATCGACACGACGACGCTCACCCAGGAAGAGCAGGTCTCGCGCATCGTCGCGCTCGTGGAAGCCGCGCGGGGCCGTGCGCTCGATGCCGAGAGTGTGGGCGGCGGGTAAGTACCGACGCAGCCGTCACTTCTCCGCCACGCCGCCATTGACGGCCCGTCCAAGCAGGGCTAGCTTTTCAGGTTCTCGACACATCGCCCTCGGGAGCAGTCCCATATTGTGCTCCCGGCGAATCAGTGTGGGCCGTCACAGTGGCGGCCCCGTTTGATTCGGGGCCCACCCCTCGCCTTGGCGCGGCAAGCGATCCAGCCGCGTGTTATCAGGAGATTGTCTACCGATATGCCCGAGCTCGACACCCCAGACACGACCGACCTCGATTCCGCCGCCGAATCCGGTAACGGCACTGCCGCCGGATCGCTCCTGACGCCGCGGGAGAAGCGCGACATCCAGAAAGCACGCCTGCGCCCGCTCGCGAATCGCCGCCCCGAGTTGTACGAGGAAGGCGACCTGCCGGATGAGGCTGAATTCGATCAGATGAGCGAGTTGTACCAGGGCACGATGGCCTCGATCGAGGAAGGTGAGATCGTCAAGGCCACGGTCCAGGGTATTCGCGACAACATGGTCGTGCTGGACATCGGCTTCAAGTCCGAGGGCACCGTACCGCTCGAGGAGTTCAAGGACCTTCCCGAGCTGAAGGCGGGCGACCAGGTCGAGGTGCTGCTCGAGCATCTCGAAGATCAGGAAGGGTCGGTCGTACTGTCGAAGAAGAAGGCCGATTTCATGCGCGTGTGGGAGCGTATCCGCGTCGCGTACGAGACCGACCAGCCGGTCGAAGGCACGCTGGTGAAGAAGATCAAGGGCGGCGTGGTGGTGGACCTCATGGGCGTGGACGCGTTCCTGCCGGGGTCCCAGATCGCGCTGCGGCGCGTGCCGAACATCGACGAGCTGCTGGGGCAGAAGTACGAGTTCAAGATCATCAAGCTCAACAAGCGGCGTCGCAACATCGTGGTCTCGCGCCGCGTGATCCTCGAAGCCGAACGCGCCGGCAAGCGCGAGAAGCTGATGAAGGAGTTGCAGAAGGATCAGGTGCGCAAAGGCGTCGTCAAGAACATTACCGACTTCGGTGCGTTCATCGATCTGGGCGGCGTGGACGGGCTGCTGCACATCACCGACATGTCGTGGGGCAGGATCTCGCATCCCTCCGAGCTGGTGCACATTGGGCAGGAGCTGGAGGTCAAGGTCCTCGACATCGATTGGGAGCGCGAGCGCATCAGTCTCGGGCTCAAGCAGCTCCAGAGCTATCCGTGGAAGGACGTGGCGGCGAAGTACCCGGTCGGCACGCGCGTCCACGGCAAGGTCGTGTCGATCACGAACTACGGGGCGTTCATCGAGCTGGAGCCGGGCATCGAAGGTCTGGTGCACATCAGCGAGATGAGCTGGACGCGCAACGTCCGGCACCCGTCGAAGCTCGTGTCCATCGGCGAGGCGATCGAGGCCGTGGTGCTCAAGGTCGATCCCAACGAAGAGAAAATCTCGCTCGGCATGAAGCAAACCGAGCAGGATCCGTGGGTCGTCCTGCCGCAGCGCTACCCGGTTGGTACGCGCATCACGGGCAAGGTCCGCAACCTCACCAGCTTCGGTGCGTTCGTCGAGATTGAGCCCGGGATCGATGGACTGATCCACATCTCCGACATGTCCTGGACGAAGCGCGTGCAGCATCCGTCGGAAGTGGTCAAGAAGGGTGATACGGTCGATGTCGTGATCCTCAACATCGACTCCGACAACAAGCGCATCAGCCTCGGCCTCAAGCAGGCGGTGGAGGATCCGTGGCTCCGCATCGGCGAGACCTATCCTGTGGGCACCGAGCTTCGCGGGACGGTCGTGCGCCTGATGGACAAGGGTGTAGTCGTCGACATCGGCAACGACATCGAAGGCTTCGTGCCGGTCAGCCAGTTGAACAACGGCAAGCCAGTGGCGAGTCCGGCTGACATTGTGTACGAGGGGATGTACCTCGACCTCCGGGTGCTGGAGGTCGATCCGATCCACCGGCGGATCGTGCTGGCGGTGACGGACATTCCGGCGGAGCAGCCGCCACGCCCGGAGACGCCGTCCAAGGTGCTCCCGATGGATTCCGAGGCCGACGCCGATCTGATGGTGGGGATTCCGGAGGCCGAGGAGCAGTAACTGGCCGCCGGAATCAGCCGTCACTAGCTTCAGCGCGTCTATGTCCATGCGGGAGAAGCTCCTCCTCCTGGAGGCCAGGCGTGTCGAGGCGGAGCAGGGTGGCGGCGAAGCCCGTCTCGAGGCGCAACACGCCAAGGGCAAGCTCTCGGCGCGTGAGCGCCTCGACGTGCTACTGGACGAAGGCAGCTTCACGGAGCTGGACCGCTTCGTCACGCACCGGTCCACCGACTTCGGCCTCGAAGATCAGCTGATCTACGGTGACGGCGTCGTGACCGGCCATGGCCGGATCGGCGGCCGGCTGGTCTACGTGTTCTCGCAGGACTTCACCGTCTTCGGGGGATCACTGTCCGAGGCGGTCGCCGAGAAGGTCTGCAAGATCATGGACCTGGCAGTGCGGAACGGGGCGCCGGTGATTGGGCTGAACGACTCGGGCGGCGCCCGGATCCAGGAAGGGGTCGTCTCATTGGGCGGCTACGCCGAGATCTTTCTGCGCAACACGCTGGCGTCCGGCGTCATTCCGCAGATCTCGGCGATACTCGGGCCGTGCGCCGGTGGTGCCGTGTATTCGCCGGCCATCACGGACTTCACGTTCATGGTCCGCGGCATCTCGTACATGTTCGTGACCGGCCCCAACGTCGTGAAGACCGTCACGCACGAAGACGTGACGATGGAGCAACTGGGCGGCGCGGACACGCACGGCGCCACGTCCGGCGTCTCGCACTTCACCTTCGACGATGAAGTGTCCTGCCTCACGGCGATCCGGGAGCTGTTCGAGTTCATCCCGCTCAACAACGTGGACGATCCGCCACGAGGAACGGGCCGCGACCCGCGTGACCGGCGCGACGCGTCGCTTCTCGATGTCGTCCCCGACGTCGAGACCAAGCCCTACGACATGCGGCAGGTCATCTGCCCGGTCGTGGATGATGGGCGGTTCGTCGAGGTGCATCGGGATTTCGCCCCCAATATCCTCGTGGGGTTCGCGCACCTCGGCGGCTACAGCGTCGGCGTGGTCGCGAACCAGCCGGCCGTGCTCGCGGGCGTGCTGGACATCAGCGCGTCGGTCAAGGCCGCGCGATTCATTCGCTTCTGCGACGCGTTCAACATCCCGATCGTGACGTTCGAGGACGTGCCCGGCTTCCTGCCCGGCGTGGCGCAGGAGCACGGTGGCATCATCAAGCACGGGGCGAAACTGCTGTTCGCATATTGCGAGGCGACCGTACCGAAGCTGACGGTGATCACGCGCAAGGCGTACGGCGGTGCGTACGACGTCATGTCGTCGAAGCACATCCGCGGTGACTACAACGTCGCGTGGCCGACGGCCGAGCTGGCGGTGATGGGTCCGAAGGGCGCGGTCGAGATCCTGTTCCGTCGCGAGATCGCCGGAACGCCGGACCCGCAGCGCGCGCTCGACGCCAAGATCGCCGAGTATCGAGAGAAGTTCGCGCATCCCTATATCGCTGCTGGCCGCGGGTACCTCGACGACATCATTGACCCGCGGGAGACACGACCGCGGCTCATTGACGCGCTGGACACGCTTCGCAGCAAGCGGGATCGCAACCCACCCAAGAAGCACGGGAACATACCGCTGTAGAGCGTGGCCGAGGGTCCCGCGCCAGGACCGGCCCGCCCACTCCCACCCACCGGCCATCCGCCACCGCCTCTCGTGTTCTCCAAGATTCTCATCGCCAATCGCGGCGAGATTGCGCTACGCGTGATCCGGGCGTGCCGGGAGCTCGGCGTCCGGAGCGTCGCGGTCTACAGCGACGCGGACGCGACGGCCGCACACGTGCGCGCGGCGGACGAGGCGGTGCACATCGGCGGGAGCCGGGCGAGCGAGAGCTATCTGCGGATCGACGCCTTGATCGGCGCGGCGCATCGCACCGGCGCCGAGGCGATCCATCCGGGATACGGGTTTCTCTCCGAGCGTGCGGCGTTTGCGCATGCGGTGCGCGAGGCGGGGCTGGTCTGGATCGGTCCGCCGGCTGAGGCAATCGAGGCGGTCGGGAGCAAGACCGCGGCCCGGCAACTGGCAGTGGGAGCGGGAGTGCCCGTCGTACCCGGCACGACGGAACCCCTTCGTGATGCGGACGCCGCGGCGGCGGCCGCCAGCCAGTTCGGGTATCCGGTGCTGCTCAAGGCCGCGGCGGGTGGTGGCGGCAAGGGGATGCGGGTGGTGGAGCGTCCGGGCGATCTGGCCGGCGCGCTCGACGCGGCCCGGCGCGAGTCGCAGAACGCGTTCGGCGACGACGCCGTGTACCTCGAAAAATTCATTGCGGGGCCGCGGCACGTCGAGATCCAGGTGCTGGCCGACGCGCACGGCACCATCCTGTCGCTCGGCGAGCGCGAATGCTCCGTGCAGCGTCGCCACCAGAAGATGATCGAGGAGGCGCCGAGTGTGGCGGTGTCGCCCGACCTGCGCCGGCGGATGGGAGAGACGGCCGTTCGCGCCGCACGGGCGGCGGGGTATGTCAACGCCGGGACCTGCGAGTTCCTGCTCGACGGCGATGGCCAGTTCTATTTCCTGGAGATGAATACCCGGATCCAGGTCGAGCATCCAGTGACCGAACTGGTGACCGGCCTCGATCTGGTCGAGTGGCAGCTCCGGATCGCCGCGGGCGAGCGTCTTCCCTTTGCACAGGACGACATCGTCCCGAACGGGTGGGCGATCGAGTGCCGGATCACGAGTGAGGACGCGGCGAGCGGATTCCTGCCGTCGACCGGGCGGGTCACGTATACGCGAATCCCGTCGGGGCCGGGCGTTCGCTGGGACGGGGGCATCGAGCCGGGCACGGACATCGGACTGTTCTACGATCCGTTGCTGGGGAAGCTGATCGTGTGGGCACCAGGGCGCGATGCGGCGGTCGCTCGCATGCACCGGGCGCTGACCGAGCTGGTGATCTCGGGCGTCGAGACCTCGCGGGAGTTGCATCTGCGCATCTTCGAGGATGCCGAGTTTCGACGCGGCGCAATCGATATCCACTGGCTGGAGCGGCGGGTCGCCTCGTTGCTGGAGACGCCGGCCGGCGACGCGGTGATCGCGGCGGCAGCGGTCGCGAGCGCGCTCCTGGCCCGCGAGGACGGGGGCGCGCATCCCGTGGGTGATATCGCAACGGGCGGCAGCGTCGACCCGGCGAGTGGACCGGCTGGCACCGACCGGACGCGGCCCGCGCCGCGCGCCTCGTGGACCGCCGTCGCCCGTCGCGAGGCGCTTCGCGAATGAGCAGGGCGACGTCCACCGAGTGCGAGGTCGAGGTGCAGTCGATTGCCGCGGGCGGCGACGGCGTCGCGCGTGTCGACGGCCGTGTGATCTTCATCCCGCGCTCGGCGCCCGGCGACCGGGCGAGGATCCTCGCCACCTCGGTTCGTGGTGGGCGGTTCGCGCGCGGGGAACTCATCGA
>Ga0182024_10006857_pt1 | contig 24812 bp, 24 predicted proteins | sample P32metaG_FD_120480 | JGI IMG/M metagenome (GOLD analysis project Ga0182024, IMG submission 120480) | Permafrost microbial communities from Stordalen Mire, Sweden - P3-2 metaG (Illumina Assembly) | ecosystem: Environmental > Terrestrial > Soil > Wetlands > Permafrost | place: Sweden: Stordalen...
ACGACGTGTGGGGGCCGCGCTGGACCGGCAGGGTCGCTTGGGCCGAGCATGCGCTCAGTCCCGACTGGGGCGAGGTCATCGAGCGCGCGACTCCGCGGGAGCGGTCGGTGTTCCGGTTCCCGACTCCGGGCGACGCGTACTGGGACGAGCAAACACTGGCCGACACTCAAACGCGCTACCCCCGGGCCGACATGACGCCCTACCGCTGAGGGCGACAGAGCGGCCGCCGCCCGTCCCAGCAGGGCCTTCCTGCGTGGGAGAGGTGTCTTCCAACGGCGGCTCGGAGTCACGCCACCAACGAGCCCATGTTGCCTGCCACGGCACGAGCACCGCAGATCGTCAGCTCTTCAACGCAACGGTAGGAAGCCCGATATTCATGAGTCAGGTACGAGGGCATGGTCGGTGCTTCGACGCATGAGACGCGACGCTCCCACCTCGGCGGTGAAGCCCCAGCGTTCGTAGAACGCGACGACGTCGGGCTGGCAGACCAGTTCGACACTGTTGACGTCGACGACTTTCGGATGCGCGAGCACGGCATCGACCAACATTCGGCCACACCCCGATGGCGGAAGTCCGGCGCGACGATCACGTCGAGAACAACCGCAAGGTAGATGTCGTCGGTGATCGCCCGTGCGAACCCGACGAGCTGGTCATCTTCGCTGTGGATCACACTCACGACGGCGGACGTCGCGGCGAGCATCCGACGAACGTCGTCCGGCCCTCGATGAGCGGTCCACCACTCCCTCGAAAAGAAATGGACCAGCTGGTCGACACGATCTGCGTCGAGCATTGTGCAAACCGTCATCGTCACGTGAACAGGATGCCCGGTCGGCAGCGGATCCAGTCAGTCACGGATTCGAGTGCTCGGCGACGTGTCCACAGCGGTGCGTCCGGGAACGCGTCGACATCCGAGCAAGAGGATCATCGGCACCGGCGCCGGCGGTTCAACCACACGTTCGAGCGCGAAGCCGGCCTCGATCAACGTATTGAGATAGGTGGACATCGTACGATGGGATGAACCGACCCGGATCCGCACCCCCACAGGGTTGTGCTCGGCTGAGGTCCATCGACCTTCATCGGAGTACGTCCGTTCGGGCGGCCAGCTCGAAAGTCCCGCCTCATTGCCCGGGAAGCACGGATGCACCATCGAGATCGCGAACCACCCGCCCCGTCGAACTGTTGCGGCGACCGCATTTACGGTGCCGTGGAGGTCGTCGATGTCCATCATCGCCATCTCGCACACCGCACCATCAAAGAACGCGCCGTCCCACCAGCGGTCGACGTCGGCGATATCGGCCGTGTGGTAGTCGATCCCAAGCCGGTCCGTCCCCTCGCGCGAACGTGCCAGTGCGATGAGTTCCGCCGAGATGTCGACACCGACAACATGCGCGCCCATACGGGCGAGCGCCCGTGAAGCTCGGCCGTGTCCGCATGCGACGTCCAACACTCGGCGCCCGCGAACGGTCGGAGGCAACAGGTCGCCGACGTCGTCGGCGATGAGTCCGTCACCGTCACCGACCCAACCGGGGTACCAGTCGGCGATCTCGTCGTACCGTGCCTTACGAGCCACGGACCCTTTGCTAGCACCGCGCGCAATCGCTCTGCAGCGTCCGGGGCGGATACCGTCCTGCTCGCCTGCTCTGGCGTGTTCTCACACCGCCTGCTCCAGCGTTCGGGACAAGATCGAAGCAGAGCGGTCCCGACGGTTCGGCGTCTTAGCATCTCCACATGACGAAGGTCGCGCCGCCTTTGACGGAGCGGCAAGCCGCACGCATCAAGCGATTGGGTCTGCTCGCCGACGAGCCCGCAGGATTGCTTGACGCCTGGAGCGACATCGACGTGCGCTGGAGCGACGCGGTTGCGCAAGCGATGAGCCTGCCGAGTGACCGACTTGAGACGCGCGTGAACAGTGAGTGGTCGTTCATCGAAACGCTCCGTCATCTCATTTTCGTGACCGACGCATGGATCCGTGACGTCGTCCTGGAGAAACGCTCACAGTACGATCCCATCGGGCTCGCGCCTCACTTCATCACCGACCGCCCGGAACTCGACCCCGATGCTCGGCCGTCGCTCACCTCAGTACTGGTGGCGCGACATCGTCGATTGGTCGAAGTTCGAGACGTGATCGCTGAGACCACCCTCGACGGTCTCGATCGGTGCTGCGCAGCATTTGACGGCCAGTTCACCGTCCTTGGTGCATTCCAGAACGTGATCTTCGAGGAGTGGGCGCATCAGTACTACGCCACCAAAGACCTCGCCTCGCTGCGGTAGCCAGAAACGCGCGGTTGGCAGTGGCATTGCCACTGCCCGCCCAGTACTCGTCATTGTCTCTGAAGCACCGAGACCCGAGTCGGAGCCCAATGGAGTCGTGGCTGGCGACGTCTCGACGGACGACTCCTACGATGACTTCCCGCGTCTCGAGGAAGCCTTCGGGCGGCGCCTGGACAAGACGCTCACGCCGAGGGGGCCCGACTCCGTTTGGGCGTTGTTCGCGGGGCTCGATCCGCGCCCGGGGGGCGTGGTGGTGGATGTTGGGTGCGGGGACGGCGACGACGCGGTCGAGTTGGCTCGTCGGTTCGCGGTGTCGGTGCACGGCGTCGATCCGGTCGAACGGCACGGAGAACTGGGCCGGAAGACGGCTCGGGCGGCGGGCATGAGCGACCAGGTCCGTTTCACAGTCGGCACAGCGGAGGCGCTTCCGCTGCGCGATGGTGCCGCCGATTTGGTCTGGTCGAAGGAAGCGCTGATGTACGCCGACCTCGACGCGGCGTTGTCCGAGATGCGTCGTGTTCTTCGCGCTGGTGGCCGCGGGTTCATCTACCAGGTCTGTACGGGTCCGCTCATGGCTGACGGCGAGGCGAGCGAGTTCTGGCAGCGTGGCGCGGCTGCGAAGAGCGTCAGACCACACGACATCGAACGTGCGATCACGTCCGCCGGGTTCTTGTTGATCGACCGGACCGACTTCGCAAGTGAATGGGGCGAGTATGCCCAGGAACGGACCGGGGCGGGTGGGCGGCGGCTGCTGCACACAGCACGGTTGCTGCGTTCACCGGACGCGTACATCGACGAGTACGGCGAGGCTGCGTACAACATCATGCTTGCCGACTGCCTGTGGCACGTCTATCGCATGATCGGGAAACTCCACGGGGCCGCATTCAGATTTCGCGCGCCCGACAACATGACTTGACCGGAAGAACGCTCGACGAACGCGACCGCGGCGTCATCCACCACGGCCGACTGCGCAACCAGGACACGCCGATCGGATCCTTCGCTCTTGGTTACCGCGTCGGCATGCTCCGCATTCGTTCGACCGCGTGTGAGTGAGGCCGACGAAGCCGAGACTGCGGGCTGGAACGTCGCCCGCTGGACGGTCACGCGCTTGAGAAACGACCGACGTCGCGCTCCTTCGGTCTCGTCGCGGTCCGGACCTGCGCAGCGCAAGGAACCAAACCCGGGGATGCAACGTCATACTCGTGTGGTGACCAGAACCTGGCACGCTCGGATCTACGCGACCTTGATCGTGTCGGTCGGCGTCGTGGCCGGGACGGTGGGTGGCGTTCCTCCTCTCGCGGCCGCAACCCGCGGGTGGTCGGTGACGGAAACTCCGCACCCTGCGACTTCTCTCCCGAGTGAACTGTCCGGCGTGTCGTGTCCGAGCCCGACAAGTTGTTTCGCGGTCGGCGACGACAACGGCGGCGGGACGACCGACACATTGATCGAGCATTGGAACGGGACGAGCTGGAAGGTCATGGCCAGCCCGGACCCCACGCGATCGGATTACGCCAACCTGGCTGGCGTGTCGTGCCCGTCCCCGACGAGCTGTTTCGCCGTCGGTGCCTCGGAGGGCCCGTCCTCCTACGCGCTGGTCGAACACTGGGATGGGAACAGTTGGTCGATCATGCCCAGTCCGAACCTGAAGACGAACGACGACTCTTGGCTGTTGGGAGTGTCGTGTCCGACCACGTCGAGTTGCTTCGCGGTCGGTTTCTTTGGCGATGGGAGTCTGATTGAGCACTGGAATGGGAGCCGCTGGTCGAAAACGACCGGCCGTCCAAGGCCCGGGGGCAATGACGAACTTATCGGCGTGTCATGTCCCAGCCCAACGAGTTGTTTCGCGGTCGGCGATGCCTTCTCACCAGACCTGTTCGTTCTCCGCACCGTGGTGGAGCACTGGAACGGGAGTCGTTGGTCGGTCGTGGCCGGTGCGCCCAGCCCGACGGCGTTCGACGAACTACAAGCGGTGTCCTGTCCCGGGACGACGAGCTGTTTCGCGGTCGGCAACGCTTCCACCGGCGCGTCGACGACCGCGCCATCGAGATCGCACACGCTCATCGAACACTGGAACGGGCACAGATGGTCGATCATGACCTACACAGGCATGCAAAAGGACGATTCCCTGATCGGAGCGTCCTGCCCGACCGCCAAGAGCTGCTTTGCCGTCGGCGTGTCCGTTCTCCACTCGACCGCGCGCACGCTGGTGGAATATTGGAACGGCCATGGCGGATGGTCGATCATGCACAGCCCCGACCCGTCGAACCCCTCCCTGCGCGGGATCTCCTGCCCCAGCACGACACACTGTGTCGCGGTCGGCAGCGCCTGGGGACTACGAAACACCAGTCACGGCCAACGGGCCTTCGCCGAGCAGTACGGCTGACCGAGGTCGACCAACCTCCTCCATCGCTCACAATGCCGGTGAAGCCGCCAACCCGACAGCCATGACCAAAACAGCGCGACATGCCTCCATCCCACCCCGACGTCGTTGCGCCACCCGACGCGCGTGCGCCGGTCCAGTTCGAGCATGCCAGGACAGGTGAACCACTGCGGTCGATCAGCTGATCGAGCGCGTCGGTGTCGGTCGTCGGAGCCCGCAAGCTCAGGTTGAGCAGGAGGCGACGATGTACAAGACGATCGGTTCCAACGCTTGCGCCGTTCACCGGACGCCTACTTCACGACGGCAACTGTACGGCGCGCCCTACGTCATGGAACCTGGGCTCAAGACCGAAGCCGGCGCCCGCAAGTCTCGGGGACTTTGTCAGCGCGGCACTGCGTGTAAGGAAGCATCGACGACACGGCGCAAGGATCCCACGGCTGCACCGAGACTGCAGGTGCGTCAGCGTGCGAGCAGCACCAGCGTCACGCCGATCACGACGACCGCGCCAACGATCCAGTGATACAGCCATCGGCTGTGCGGTGTGAGCGGCGCATCCTCGCCACCATCGTTCACCCAAGAAGTCGGCCAGAGCCAACCCGTCCTCCGAGGTTCTCTCGGAACACCAAGCTGCCCCGGCCGCCAGATCACGCCATACCGTCGGCGGTAGGGAGACTGGCGATCGCGATGCCTCTTGCTCACGAACGCGAGCCTACGCGTGGTCGAAACCTCCTCAGTCCTGTCGGCGCTGCTGGCGACACGACCGCCCGCACCCCGGCGTCCGCGCATGTCACCCGATTGCGGCCGAGAAGACCAGGCGAACTCGACGCAGGCGCGCGCCCGGCCGTGGCCGCTCAATCGATCCAGTATCGGCGCTTCGGCGGTCCGTCCCGAGTGTCCTCGACGACAGACTCGAAGACGCCGCCGCATCGTTCGATGACCGTGGCGGACCCCATGTTGTCCTCGTCGCAGGTGACCAACACACGGTCGACGCCGCCAGCGCGCGCGATCACGAGACTCTGTCTGAGGATCTCCGTCGCATACCCACGCCGCCGCTGTTCGGCTAACACGCAGTAACCGACATGTCCGCCCTCCCGGGCCAACAAGTCGTTCAGCGCGAACCGGATCGAAGAACGCCCCACGATCTCACCGTGAACATCAGCCACAAGCAGGACCGATCGAACGAAACCTTCCGGAACGGCAATCCCCCGGCACCAACGGTCGAGGTGGTCGAGGTATTCGAGCCACCGCATTCCGTCTGCATAACCGAGACCGAACGTGAAGTCCTCAGCCGCCATCGCGCGATGCGCCGCCACGAACGCCCGCTCATCCTCGGGGCGTAGCGGCCGCAGCCGCAGACGCGTCCCGTCACCATCACCCGGAGGCTCGCGATCCATCAGCCGATCATTACGCAACACGCGTCGGGGAACACCGAATATCGCCACCCCAGCCGATACGGGCACGCGACGGCCGCGAACGCAACGGCCGCACGCGTGACGTCCGTCTGGAGCTCTCGCCACAACATTTCAGCGTCGACGCACGTCCCGAGAGCGGCCGCTCAGGTAGTGCTGCCTCGCGATCGCGTGCACGTGCGGCGACGCGTATGTGATACTCGGCTCGTGGCCATCGAGGATGAGCTGCACACGATGATCGACGGCCGTGCGGGGACGTAGGGCGTCTACGCGCGTCATCTCGACACCGGCGAGACCGTGGCGATCCGAGCCGACGACGTGATGCCCGCGCAGAGTTCTGTGAAGGTCTGCGTCCTTCTCGCCTACACCAAGAGGATCCGGCTCGGTCACGATGAACCGGATCGGCGTGTCGCGCTGCAAGACGAAGACCACGAAATGGGTAGCGGCGTACTGCGCTATCTCGCGCCGGGCCTGTCACCCACTTTGGACGATCTGGCGTGGCTGATGATCGTGCTGTCCGACAACATCGCAACGCGAGCGCTGATCCGCGAACTCGGTGGACGTGACGTCGTCAACGCCGAAATGGACGCGCTCGGCCTGCCGCAGCTTCGACTGCATGACTCGATACAGTTCGGCGCTTCGTACTTTACGGCGACGCCGCATGACCTCGCTGAGGTCTACACCCACCTTGACCCCCACGCTCGGGAAATCCTGTACCGAGTCGAGAAGATCGACTTTCTGCCCCGTCGTATCCCTCACGTCCCCGCCGCGATCGACCACGGTCTCACCCCGCCGGTGCGCGTGTACGGCAAGGCGGGCTGGGGAGCATGCGAATGCGTCGACGCCGGCCTGTTCGAGACGGACGAAGGTTCATGGGTTCTCGCCGCGATGGCCAAAGACCTTCCCGACCTCTGGCCGCAGACCGATGACGAGGGACCTCGCACCCTCGCTGAAATCGGCGAAACCATCTACCACGCATGGAAACCGTAAGTGCGAGTGCTACGTTCCGCGTAGTTGCCGGCCGAAGCGGGGCCCCGTGCGGCACGATCGAGACCAGCGCTGGCGCAAGCCACTGAAACACGTCGGTGTGGTTGGGACGATTGCCGCACTCGTGTCATCGATGTTCGGGGGCGCAGCCGCGCTGGCAGCGCCCGGCGCGCGAGTCGCCCCGAGGCCTCACGTATCGCCGGCGTGGTCGCTGGTTCCGAGTCCGAGTCCGCAGTTATCTGCGAATGGCGGGCTCGGAGGTGTCGCGTGTCCGTCGAGCGCGGGTTGCATCACGGCTGGAACGTTCATCGATTTCGACGACGACTTCGAGCCCTTCGTCGGACACTCGAACGGATCGAGTTGGGCTCTGGTGCCGGCTCCGGTTCCGCCGACCCCCGCCCGCCACCGGGGCGGACCGCCGCGCGGTGGAATGTCGGCGGCCGCGTGCGCGACGGCGGGGTTGTGCTTCGCGGTCGGCTCATACCAAGTCGGCACGAAGAGCCTCGTGTTGATCGAGCGGTGGAATGGCACGACCTGGTCGATCGCGGCGCGTCTCAGCCCGGCGGGCGCGAGCTCCAGTGGGTTGGCAGGCGTGTCGTGCGCGACGAGCACGACCTGCACCGCGGTTGGCTCGTACGTGGACGCAAAGAACAAGACGCTCGTCGAGCGTTGGAACGGGAAGACCTGGTCGATCGTCGCGAGCCCCAACCAGACCGGTATCGCCAACAGCGAACTCTCGGCCGTGTCGTGTGCAACGCGTACGAGCTGTTTCGCGGTTGGTTTCTCGCTCAGCGGCGGGACCTACCGCACGTTGGTTGAACAATGGAACGGCACGGTGTGGTCGATCGTCACCACGCCCACACCGCCCGGCGAACAGCACGGCGCGACCCGCGGCCAGTTCTTCGGGACTGCGTGTCAAACGAGCATGAGCTGTTTCGCGGTCGGCTGCTACCTCACTGGCGCGTTGAGGCACACGCTCGTCGAACGGTGGAACGGGACGGTGTGGTCGATCGACGCCAGCCCCGACCCGCGGGTTACCAAAGACGCCGACCTCTCGGCAATCTCGTGTCCGACCAGCACGAGTTGTTTCGCAGTCGGGTACGGCGGACTCATCGAACAATGGAACGGCTCTCGTTGGTCGATCACCGCCCCGTCCCAGCCTCCGGCCACGCTCGACGGGATCTCGTGCGCGAGCACGACCAATTGTGTCGCGGTCGGAGGCACCGACAGCTTCGCGGACGGTGACACGGTCATCGAGCATTGGAACGGCACCAGCTGGACCGCGGTCGCGGCGGGTGGCTCGCGCAGCGCGCTGTCACTCGTGTCGTGCCCAAGTCCGACGAGCTGCCACGCGCTGGGACAGTTCCCCGGCCCGGGCGAGTTCAACACGACCATGCTGTTCGAGCGCACGGCGCGAACTGGTCGACCGTCGCCCCGCCGCCTTCGCTCGGCTCGTCGGCCATCCTTCCGTTGGCCCTCTCGTGCCCGACGAGCACCACCTGATTCGTCACCACGCAGATCTACACCTCAGCGTCCGGCCTTGCGACCCCCCTCCAAGAGTGGAACGGGACGAGCTGGTCGGTCATCACCATCCCGGCTCCGAGCGGTGCGTCGACCTACCTGTCGAGCATCAGCTGCTCGAGCAGCACCAGCTGCTTTGTCGTCGGCACCTCCACCGCGAACGACTCAACGGTCGACACGCTGATCGAGCATTGGGACGGCGCCACCTGGTCGATCGTCCCCAGCCCAAACCTACCGGCGCGACCATGTTCCAGCCGTGGGCGATCTCGTGCGCGTCACTCACCAGCTGCTTCGCCGTAGGTGGCTATTCCGTCGCGTCGCGGTCGCTGTCGGGACAAACACTCGTCGAACGTTGGGACGGCACGCACTGGTCGACAGTTCCGAGCGCCAACCAAACCGGGTTCGAGTTCTCGACACTGTCGCAGGTTTCGTGCCCAACCGCGACGACATGCCTCGCACTCGGACGCAGCGTCACCGACGACGGCGCCACCACCGGCACCCTCGTAGAACGTTGGGACGGCACGAGTTGGTCGATCGTCGCCAACCCTCGTGTCCGGAGCCACGTCCGTAGGCCTTTCGGACGTTGCCTGCCCGGCGGCTACGACCTGCTTCGTCGCCGGCGCTTCCGGGAACGGCATCGGACATACGTTGGTCGAACAGTGGAACGGCACGACCTGGACTCAAATCGCAAGCCCCGACGCGCCCGGCGCGATTTGGAACGGGTTTACCGCAATCTCGTGCACGAGCGCCACGCACTGCTTCGCCGTCGGCAACTACAACACGGACGTACAGGTGGATGGGAGCGAGACGTCCGAGTGGACGCTTATCGAGCACTACTCCTAATTCCAAATCAGATACCGCTCTCGCCCACATCGAGGAGGTCCTCGATCACGCGCTCTGGAATGACCAGCCGACGGCCTAGTCGCAGATGCGGAAGCTCGCCGCTCGCGACGAGGTCATACTCGCAGGCCCGCGAGATTCCTTTACGAGTGGGCCGGGAAGGGATCGAACCTTCGACCGAGGGATTATGAGTCCCCTGCTCTGACCACTGAGCTACCGGCCCCGGTCGGCCATTCTGAAATGGCCGGCCACACCGTATCTTCGACCCTTCGACGGTGGCGCGGCTCTCGTGAGTGCGTGCGCCAGCGGAGCTCTGACGTGCGGAGGTCGGGGCTGTGGGATGAGCTGGGGACGATAGGGGGATGACTTTCGTCCTTCGTTGGCGCGCGAGGTGGGTCGAAGGGACGGTCCAGCACGGCAACCGGGTGGTCTTCAGGTGCGTTGAAGGTCGGCATCGACGGTTCAGAGAGGCCCATTCGCCCTGACTGAGGTGTCCGTCGGGGAGTCGAGGAGGAGGCACGGGATGCACAGCCCGAACGGCCCGAGTGCGACGAAGCCTGCGGCCTGTTCGGGTTGTTCCCGAAATCGACAACGTGAGTGTCGACGCGATGGACCGGGTCGGTGCGACGGTGCGGCCAGCGCGGTCGCCGAAAGCGCCGGCATGGTGGCTGCACGTTCGGGCGACGCGATTGATCTGGCGGTGCGCAAGATCGTGCGGCGGCCCAGTTGACCGGCATGAGCGATGCGAGCCCGCTCGCCCATCGTCGCGCATCGAGATGTGATCAGCTGACCGGTTGAGCCTGTCCGTCCGGCCCCGCATCGCAGCCCGAATGTGATTTACCAGCCGGTAGCCTCTTTCGGCTCTATGCGCCGCTTCGTGTCGTGGCACTCTGTCCGCAATGGCAACGGACGGCCTTTCCGGTACGAAGGCGCGAGTGGATCAGGCTCAGCGGATGATTTCGTGTCAGGCCCGTTGCACGGTCGCTGAGGCGCTGACGCTCATGACTGACCGCGGCCAGGTCAATCACCAGACCCTCGACGAGATCGCGGTTGCTGTCGTCGAGCGTCTGATCCGGTTCGGATGAGAAATTCCGGGGGCGCCGGCATGACTTTCAAACCCGTCGATGACATGCCGCACGGCGCCCGTGTCTATCAGGCGCAGGGGATGATCAGCGCTCAGGCGAACTGCTCCGTGGAAGAAGCGCTCGGGATGATGGTCGAGCGCGCGCAGGCCATGGTCACGACCGTCGAAGTGATCGCCGCCGGTGTGCTCGATCGCACGATCCGATTCGGGTAACGCCGATTCGATCTCACCGAACGGCGCCGGAGTCGAGCGCGATCTCGCCGTTGTCATTCAGCATGTTTTCGTCGTCGGCCGTAGCTTCGCGAGGTTTCACCACTGTTCGGCGCACGTTCTGCCGAGGTCATCCTTCTGCTCCCATGCCTTCGCCGACTCTCGGCGTGGGCTTTTTGTGTCCCGACGTGGTCGGGTTCGAGTCCCGACGCCCGATCACAGCCGCGCAACGTCGGCGGAGAACTCAGCGCGTGTCGAGATCGTCGACACTGCGGCGATCCTTGCCCGTCGTTCGCCGCGTCGGTCCTGGGTGTCGTGTCCCCCGCCGAAATGGATGCCGGCGCGACACCCGATGTGCCGGCCGCGGTCGAGATGGAACTGGACACTGAGCTCCGGGGGAGAGACTCGAACTCTCAACCTAACGGTTAACAGCCGTTTGCTCTGCCATTGAGCTACCCCGGAATGGCGCCCGAGATTAGCAGCGACCAGACCACGCCCCCCAGACCTGTCGGCGTCGTGGGGTTAGGACTCTTCGAGGTAGTCGCGCAGACGTTGCGAACGCGTCGGGTGACGGAGCTTCGCGAGCGTCTTCGATTCGATCTGGCGAATGCGTTCGCGCGTGACGCTGAACTCGCGGCCGACCTCTTCAAGGGTTCGGATCTGGCCGTCGTCGAGACCGAATCGTAGACGCACGACCTGCTGCTCGCGATCGTTGAGTTCTTGCAGCGCTTCTTCGATCGCTTCGGATAGCAGTGCACGCGCCGCGGCGGTGGCCGGCGCGATCACGTTGGGGTCTTCGACGAAGTCGCCGAGCAGGCTGTCGTCTTCTTCGCCGACGGGCGTTTCAAGCGAGACGGGTTCTTGTGCGATCCGTTGGATCTCGCGCACTTTGTCGGGCGTGAGTTCCACCTTGGCCGCGATCTCGTCGATTGTCGGTTCGCGGCCAAGCTCCTGCAGCATCTGACGCGAAATCCGTAGGACCTTGTTCATCGTCTCGACCATGTGCACCGGAATGCGAATGGTGCGGGCCTGGTCGGCGATCGCGCGCGTGATGGCTTGGCGGATCCACCAGGTGGCGTAGGTCGAAAACTTGAAGCCCTTCGTGTAATCGAATTTCTCGACTGCCCGAATGAGTCCGAGATTTCCTTCTTGGATGAGGTCGAGTAACGCCATCCCGCGGCCGACGTAACGCTTTGCGATCGATACGACGAGTCGGAGGTTGGCCTCAGTGAGTTGACGTCGTGCGAGTTCGCCGTCTCGCTGCACGGCCTGGAGTCCGGCGCGGCGACTGTCTGCCAGCGGCTCGGTGGCTGCTTCGGCGTCGAGGGTCTGCGTGGCGAGCAGACCGGCCTCGATGCGCTTCGCGAGCGTGACTTCTTGCTCGGCGGTGAGCAGCGGGACCTTGCCGATTTCCTTGAGGTACATGCGCACCGGATCGAAGCTGCCGCCGCTCTCGCTGTGCGTGACCCGCGCTGCTGAGCGTACGGATGCCAACTCGGCGTCGGCGTTCTCGTTGTCGTCGGAGCTACGCGCCGCCGTTCCGGAGCGCGCGGCGCCGCTTGGCCGATGCTCGGTGACCCGTCGCCGGGGGGGAGCGCTCGTTGGTTCAGCCGCGGCGCCACCGGTGCGGCGTTCGTCTTCGAGCTGCAACTCTTCGGCAATCTCGTCGAGCACTTTGATGCCGCGCGACTCGAACATCTCCCAAAGCTCGCGCAGCTCGTTGGTGTCTGGCTCGAGGTCGGGGAATGCGGCGAAAATCTCGCCGGTCGTGATGAAGCCACGCTCACGTACCTGGTCGAGCACGCCAACGGCCGCGCCGGTCGGTGCGGCGGGGGTGGATGCACTCACCTCTTCGGGTTCAGCTGTCTCGGTCATCGTTATCACGTGCCTCGCGCTGTTCCGTCAACTCGGTGGTCCACGTTACCAATTGCTCGGCCGAGCGTTCGGCGGCGTTCCAGTGCTCGTCGGCTCTCGCGTTCGCGAGCGCGTCGAGCAAGGATTTGACCTCCGACACACGGGGATTGTTCTCTCGGAGCATCGACGCCTGTAACCGTCTACTTGACGCTTCAACCAGGTTGACGACGACCCGCACGACTCGCTCGTCGGCTTCTACGCCCTCGTCAGGCTCCTCGACCGCGAGGCGCTGCAGGAGCGCCGCGACCTGGGGAGAGGCCTTCTCGAGGCATTCGTGCCAGGGCCAGCTTGTGAGCGCGTCGAACGCCTCGCGTGCGATTGGGTCGGCGAACAGATTTGCATGCAACCGGCCGCTCATGAGCTCGGGGGCCTGCACTGCCCAACGTAGGGCGTCGAGCTCGCGTCGGTCGACAACCGCCGCGGTCGGGGGTTGGGACCCTCGCGCCGGTTCGGTGTGCGGACGTGTCCGCGCGGTTGTGACTGCGGCACGCAGACGATCGGGCGAGATGTCGAGCCGATCCGCGAGTCGCATGACGTACTGGTCGCGCACGAGGTCGCTGGGATGTTCCACGATCATCGCGGCGGCACGTTCTCCGGCGAGGGCGCGGCCCTCGAACGTTGAGAGGTCACTGGCGGCGAGCAGACGCTCGATACGAAACTCGAGGAACGGCGTGGCGCCCTTCACGGAGCTCACCAGGGCTTGCGGATCGCTGCGCCAGACATCGGCTGGGTCACGGCCCGCTTCGAGATCTGCGACTTGGAACTGCACCTCGTAGCGCTGCTCCCATTGGTAACAGCGTTCGGCCGCCGCCTGCCCGGCACCGTCGGCGTCGTAGGCGAGGACTACTTTGCGGGCGAGGTTCTTCAGCGTGAGGAAGTGCTCGTCGGCGAGCGCGGTGCCGCAGGTTGCGACAGCATTCGGGACGCCGGCCAGCGCGAACGCCATCACATCGGTATAGCCCTCGCAGATGACGACCTCACCGCGGGCGACGATCTCGCCCTTCGCCCAGTGCAGGCCGTACAGCAATCGTGACTTCTGGTAGAGCACCGTGTCGGCGGTGTTCTTGTACTTCGGGCCTTGTGCGTCGAGGGCGCGACCTCCGAATCCGACCGGTTCGCCGCGCGCATCCCAGATCGGGAACATGACACGGCTCCGGAACGAATCTTGTAGCCGGTTCGCCTTGTTCACGAATGCGAGCCCTGCGTCGACGATGTCGCCGCGAGAGAACGTGTGCTTTTGAAGATGCGCGCTCACCCCGTCGAAGCTCTCGGGCGACCAGCCTAACGAGAACCGACGAGCCACATCGCCGTCGAAGCCTCGACTGCGTAGGTAACGCCGAGCGGTTCCTGCAGCTTCGGAGTCGAGCAGGAGCTGGTGATAGAAGCTGATCGCCTCCGCGACCGCTTCTTGCAATCGCTGCTTGCGCTTGCGGTCGTTCGAAAACGCTGCGTCGTCGTAGCGCAGGGTGATCCCGGCGCGTCCAGCGAGTCGCTCGACCGCTTCGACGAAGTCGAGATGCTCGAGCTCCCGGATGAAGGTGATCGCGTCGCCGCTCTTCTGGCAGCCGAAGCAGTTACCCGTCAGGATGTTGTCTTCGAGTGTGAAGGCGTGCGTCTCGTCGACAACCGCGCAATAGACCTCTTCGACGCGTTCGGTGGCCTCGACGGATCGTACGACCCATTCGCGGGAGGGCACGGCCTGGCGAGATTGGGCGAAGCGTCGTCGGTGCTGGGACAGCACGAAGAAGTCTTCGGTCAGATCCGCTCCGAGGAGGTGCAATCGGTGCAGGTCGGTCCGACGACCATCGATGCCGGTTCGGTCCCGGGTCGTGATGCCGTCGTTGCCGACGCCCAGTCGGGTGCAGACATCCCGCACGAATTCGAGCTTGGCGCGTTCGCCCGAGTGGAGCGAGACGGTTCCGTCGGCGGCGACATCGCCGTTGGCGGCGAAGTAGCCGGCGAGCCATCCCGCGAGATAACCGCCAGACTCGTCGAGTGCGGGTCGATCCGTGAAGTACCGGGGAAGGTCGACGACCGTCAGGTAGGAGGAGTGTCCGCGGTCTCGGTCGTCGTATCCACATTGGTACGAGCGACTGAGGGGAAACCACTTGAGGAGCTCCGCCTTCTCGTCGCCGTGGAGGGCGACACTGACGCTGCGCGTGCGGAGAGTGCCGGCACCATACGTGATGCCGTGCGCGATACCGAAGGACGACAGTTCGCCGAGACGATGCAGGCTCGCCTTCGGATACGTCCACCACATCCGATCGCCGGGACGGAGGGTCGTTGTGGTCCGCTCGGCTCGGGTGTGTGCGCCGACACCGGACCGAACGAACCAGCGGTGCTCGGGGGTCGCGTACAGGACCTTGTGGTGGTGGTTGCGGGTGAGGTCGATCTTCATCAGGGGCTGAACACCGAACGACGAGAACGGCGCGTCGACCCATCGCGAAGCGGCTGTCAGTACCCGGTGGACACCGCCGGCGAGCTCACGAATTGGGCGGGCGCCGTTCGCGGTGAGCACCCGCGTTTCTCCCGCGAGACAGTAAAACACCTGCTTGTCAGGGCTGATCGTGAACGACGGCGACTTCTCCGTGTGGAACGGGCACAGGCCGTGCACGCTGCGGCCGACACGCTTGAGCGCGAGGTGTTCGCCCGCCAACGCAACCAAGTCGGTGGCTTCCCGCACTCGCCGTACGTCGTCGTCGAGAATGCCCATCCCGCGGCAGGCTACGGCGCGGCCGGGACCGGCGCCCGACGGCTCATACGCCGCGTGGCAGATGCTCGGAGCGCCATCCGAGCAACTCGACGCCGAGGCCGAGCGCGTACCGGTCGGTCATCCCGCTGACGTAGCGCACCGCCACGGCTGCGGTTTCCGACGATCCCGGAACGAGACCGGGGTGCATGTCGGTGGCGTCGACAGGCATACGTGTCGGCGCATCGATGAAGAAGTCGACCAGTCCGCGCAGGAGCCCGACGACCTTCTCAGCCTGTTGACGGGCAGCCGGCCGCAGGTAGATGCGGTCGAAGTTGAATGCACGGAACCGCGCGAGTGCGGTCGCGGCGGGCTCTGTCATGCCGACGTGCCCGGTCTGGTCGATCGCATCGAACGCCGCCGCGACGAACGTGCCGATCTGGCGCGACTGGCTCCGTCCGACGACGTCGGCGATCTCTTGCGGCAGTTCGTCGGGCCGGAGAATGCCGGCCCGGACCGCGTCGGTGAAGTCGTGGCTCACGTATGCGATCCGGTCGGCCCACGCGACGACCTCGCCTTCCGGTGTCGAAGGGGCGGGGCGGCGCCACGAGTGATTGCGGACCCCGTCGACTGTCTCCACACAGAGGTTCAGCGGCGCGAGCGTCACATCGGCGCCGTAGACGGCATGGTCGTAGCCGCCGGGGACATACGGTGTGAACGCCTCCTCGGAGGCGTGTCCGGCAGGCCCGTGGCCGCAGTCGTGGGCGAGGGCGATCGCTTCGGTGAGCGCGACGTTCAGACCGACGGCTCGGGCGATTCCAGTTGCGACCTGCGCCACCTCGACTGCATGCGTCAGACGGGTCCGGAGATGATCGTCTTCCGGCGCGACGAACACCTGGCACTTGCCGGCGAGACGGCGCCACGGACGAGAGTGTTTGATGCGATCGAGGTCGCGCTCGAAGCACAACCGGAACGGATCGGGTTCCTCGACGCGGGCTCGGGTGCCGGCGCCGACCGGACGTGTCGCGCCAGGAGCGAGACTCGCGTCGAGCGCCCGTTCGCGATCCTCGCGGCGCGAAACACCGCGACCCACGAACGCGATCGCGTCCGAATGCGCGTGCTGCACCACAAGCTCATCCACTTGTTCCACGATGTCATCGTACCGGGAGGGTGGGACCGCCAGGTCTTGTTCGGGTCAGCCGGTGTACGACGACGGGATCGCGTACGTGACAGACGCGCGGGCGCAGGGCGTGTCCTCACCGTCGGAGAACATCAGTACGTCGCCGACCGCGAGGCGTTTCCCAACTTTGTGGAGCGTCGTGTGTGCGATCACGTCGACGGGAGCAGGCTTGCGCAGGAAGTCGATGTCGAGGTGCGAGGTCACCGAAAGAGGCTCGCGTCCGATCATCGCGAGCAGCGCGACCCAAAGTCCGGTGTCGGCGAGCGCCATCAGCGACGGTCCGCTGATCGTGCCGCCGGGCCGTAGCCGCCACGACTGGAACGGCATGCGAATCCGTGCCTGCATCGGTTGCACATCTTCGATCACGAAGTGTTCCATGGCACCGGGGAACACCTCGTCGAGAAACTCCGAGATCTGCTCCGCCGAGAGCCGCTGTCCGGTCAAGCGGTCGACCCCGCGGTACCGAGGGCGGCGTGCGCAGCCGCGAGCCGGGCGATCGGAACCCGAAACGGCGAACACGAGACGTAGTCGAGGCCGACCTCGTGACAGAACGCGATGGAATCCGGGTCGCCGCCGTGCTCACCGCAGATGCCGAGCTTGATGTCGGCGCGGGTCGCACGCCCACGCTCACATCCCATCCGCACCAGCTGGCCGACGCCCTCGACGTCGAGCTTGTCGAACGGGTTCGCGGTGAGCAACCTCAGTTCGAGGTACTGGGCCATGAAGCGGCCTTCGACGTCGTCGCGGCTGAATCCGAACGTCATCTGCGTCAGATCGTTGGTGCCGAAGGAGAAGAACTCCGCGACGTCAGCGATGCGATCGGCGACGAGTGCGGCGCGAGGGGTCTCGATCATGGTTCCGACCGTGTAGTGCAGCTCGATCTTGGCGTCGGCCAGCACCGCGTCGGCCTCGTCGCGCACCCATCGTTCGAGCAGTGCGAGCTCAGGTTCACTGACGATCAACGGGATCATGATCTCGACGATCGGGTTGCCGCCGCGTTGACGGCGCGTCACGGCTGCCTGCATGAGCGCGCGCACTTGCATGCGGTACAGGCCGGGCTTGAGGATTCCGAGGCGACAACCTCGCGTGCCGAGCATCGGGTTCGCTTCGCGCCAGAATTCCGACGCCTTCAACAGTTTGGTTTCGTCGTCGCTCAGACCCTCCTTGGCCTGCTTGACGATCAGTTCCTCGTGGTCGGGCAGGAACTCGTGCAGGGGCGGATCGAGGAGCCGCACGGTGACGGGCAGTCCGTCCATCGCGTCGAGGATGCCTTCGAAGTCGGCCTCTTGCTGTGCGCGCAACTGTTCGAGCGCGACGTCCTCGTCGGTGTCGTTGTCGGCGAGGATCATGCGCTGCACGATTGGGAGCCGATCGCCGAGGAACATGTGCTCGGTGCGGCACAAGCCGATGCCTTCGGCGCCGAACTCGCGGGCGCGTTTGGCGTCTTCGGGAAGATCCGCGTTGGTGCGCACCCGCAGACGACGATGCTGATCGGCCCAGGCGAGGATCGTTCCGAAATGGCCGGTGGGCTCGGGAGTCATCACCGCGACCTCGCCGACGACGATCTCTCCCGACGTACCGGAGATCGAGATCACATCGCCTTCGTTGACCGTGACGCCGTCGGCCACGAACTGTTTGGTCGCGAGGTCGATCACGACGGCCTCGGCGCCACATATCGCCGGTTTGCCCATGCCGCGTGCGACCACCGCGGCGTGCGAGACGAGTCCGCCCCGTGAGGTCAGGATCCCTTCGGCCGCGATCATCCCGTGCAGATCGTCGGGAGATGTCTCGGGCCGCACCAGGATCACATGTTCGCCCGCCTCGTGACGCGCTTCGGCTTCGTCGGCCGTGAAATACACCTTGCCGACCGCGGCGCCCGGAGACGCGTTGAGACCCTTGGCGAGCACGCGGTAGGCGGCTTTCGAATCGAACTGGGGGTGCAGAAGCTGGTCCAGCTGGGTGGGCTGGATCCGCAACACTGCCTCACGTTCGTCGATCAAGCCTTCTGCGACCATCTCGACCGCCATGCGAAGTGCGGCGGCGGCGGTGCGTTTCCCGACGCGTGTCTGCAACATGAACAGGCGGCCCTGCTCGATCGTGAACTCGACGTCGCACATGTCGCGGTAGTGGTTCTCGAGCAGCGTCATCACACCGAGCAGCTCGGTGTGCGGTCCGGGGAACTCGTTGCTCATCGCGTCGAGCGCCTCGGTGATACGAATGCCGGCGACGACGTCTTCGCCTTGCGCGTTCTTCAAGAAGTCGCCGTAGGGAAGGCGCTCACCGGTCGATGGGTTACGCGTGAACGCGACGCCGGTCCCGGAGTCGTCGCCCTTGTTCCCGAAGACCATCGCCTGGACGTTGACCGCGGTGCCGAGATCGTCGGCGATACCTTCGTACTTGCGGTAGTCGCGGGCGCGTTTGCCGTTCCACGATCTGAACACCGCCTCAATGGCGTAGCGGAGCTGTTCGGTGGGGTCATCGGGAAAGTCGACGCCGGCCTCGGCTCGGACGATCGCTTTGAACGTTCCGACAAGTTGTTTCAGGTCTTCGGCGGCGAGTTCGGTGTCGACGGTCAAACCCTTCGTCTCGACCAGTTCGTGGAGCTTCTCCTCGAAGTGCTCGCCGGGTACGTCGAGGACGATCTTTCCGAACATCTGTACGAAACGTCGGTACGAATCGTACGCGAAGCGCTCGTTGGCGGTCTGGTGCGCGAGGCCGCGCACCGATTCGTCGTTGAGGCCGAGGTTGAGGACGGTGTCCATCATCCCCGGCATCGAGAACGGCGCGCCCGACCGGACCGAGACCAGCAGCGGATCCGACGACGCCCCGAGCCGTTTGCCCATCTTCGACTCGAGCACCGCGCGGGCGGCGGTCACTTCTCCCATCAGACCGTCGGGCAGGACGTTGCCGCCGGCCATGTAGCTGTTGCATGCCTCGGTCGTGATGGTGAAGCCGGGAGGGACGGGCAGACCGATGATCGTCATCTCGGCGAGGTTGGCGCCCTTCCCGCCGAGCAGGAATTTCTGCTCCTTGGTCCCCTCTTCGAAGGCGAAGACGTATTTGTCGGGCATGGACGATCCTCCGAATGCGTGGTCCGAGCGCGAGCCTACCGACGGTCGGCCGTCGGGCTGGACCGACTATTCCTCGGAGTCGGCGACCACGAGGGTCTTCGCGAACCGGTCGTGGAGAGCCTGGGTGTTCGGGTTGCGGGTCATCGCCGCGATGAACACCACGATGACCGCGCCGACCGGACTGCGCAGGAATGACGTCAGGACGTAGGCCGCGAACACGAGCACGGCGTAGCGACGGAACAGGTCTCCGATGCGCGCGTGAGAACCGTCGAGTCGGACGACGCGGATCTTTTGCTCACGCTTACCGATCGTCGCGCCTCCGAACAGGCTCGGAATCAGGAGGACGAGGAGCGAAACGAGGAAGAACCCACCCGAAACGAGGTTCGAGATCGGCGCCAGGTCCGACTCGTCTTTGTTCAGCCTGGTGTTCAACGCGTTTTGTGCGTTCTTCGCAGAGGTGGCCGCCGCGTCGAACGGTTTCTTCGCGGCGAGCGCGGCTTGGGTGTCGGGCGCGTTCGCGCCTTTCGTCTTGACAAGATTGGTGTAGGTCTTGTCCGGCCCCGATTTGGCCTTGTTGGCAGCGTTCGTCTTGGACTGCGCGGTGGTGATCAGTTTGTCGACGGTCGAGACGTCTTTGTAGACGGCAGGGTGCTCTGACTTCTCGACCGACACCATCAAGAACTGACTGGCGAGGAACAGCACGAACAGCAGGCCAAGATCGATGAACATCGCGATTCGGCGGGCGCGCACGGTTGAGAACGCCATGCCGGCCGGCAAGACGATCGTCGGCTTTGCTGCGGCGCGCGTCTCGCGAGCGGTGGTGCGCGACTTGGTCTTCGCGGGTTGGCGCCGGGCCGGTACCGGGGCCGCATCGTCGGCGTCGTCGTCCTCGTCGTCCGACTCGGTTGCGTCGTCGGCGTGGCCGCGTTGCTCGTCGTAGCGGCCTCGCTGATATGGGTCGGAGAGCACGTTCCACGCCTTGTTGAGCGCGGCGGCGTCCGACTTGGCCTGCTCGGTGCCCTGATTGGCGACGGCCGCTTTCTTGTCCCGGTAGGCGGTTCGAATGTCGCCGACGGGGGCGTCGACGTCGTCGCCGAGCAACTCGTAATAGGCGTCCATCTGGCCGCTCATGCGAACGCGTCGAGCCGGTCCCGCAACACGCCCGTCAGTGCGTCGATCGAAACGCGCTCCTGTTCCATCGTGTCGCGGTCGCGCACGGTGACGGCACGATCGTCGAGCGAGTCGAAGTCGACCGTCACACACAGGGGTGTGCCGACTTCATCTTGGCGCCGGTACCGTTTGCCGATCGATCCGGCGTCGTCGACGTCGATCATGTATTGGCGTCTCAACGAGTCGGCGATTTCGCCGGTCAGCGGTGCGAGCTTCTCGTTGCGTGACAGTGGCAACACCGCGACCTGGTTCGGCGCGAGACGAGGATGCACCCGCAACACGGTCCGCTTCTCGCCTTTCACTTCTTCTTCATGATACGCGGACAGCAGGAAGGCAAGCATGGCGCGGTCGGCACCCAAGGCGGGCTCGATGACGTGCGGGAGGTAGCGACGTTCGGCATCCTGGTCGAAGTAGGTGAGGTCCTCGCCCGAGAACTTCGCGTGCTGGGTGAGGTCAAAATCAGCGCGATTCGCGATGCCTTCGAGCTCTCCCCAGCCCCACGGGTATGCGAACTCGAGATCGCTCGTGCCCGCGGAATAGTGCGACAGTTCCTCGGGATCGTGGGGCCGGATGCGCAGCGACGATTCGGGGATGCCGAGCTCGATGAACCAGCGGTAGCGCTCGGCCACCCAGTACTCGTACCAGCGGGCTGCGTCCTCGGGCGGCACGAAGAACTCCATCTCCATCTGCTCGAACTCGCGCGTCCGGAAGATGAAGTTGCCCGGCGTGATCTCGTTGCGGAACGACTTGCCGATCTGCGCGATGCCAAACGGTGGCTTCTTGCGCGTCGTCGTCTGGACGTTTTTGAAGTTGACGAAGATGCCCTGCGCGGTCTCGGGCCGCAGGTACGCGACCGAGGCGTCGTCCTCGACTGGTCCGACATAGGTTTTGAACATCAAGTTGAAGTGGCGAGCTTCGGTGAAGCTGTCCTTGGCGCCGCAGTTCGGGCACGCGCCCGACGCCGGCAGATGATCGGCCCGGAATCGTTCCTTGCAGTTGCGGCAGTCGACCAGCGGGTCGGTAAATGTCGCGACGTGACCGCTCGCCTCCCAGACTTTCGGGGCCATCAGGATCGACGCGTCGAGTCCGACGATGTCGTCTCGGAGCTGCACCATCGACCGCCACCAGGCGTCTTTCACGTTGCGTTTGAGCAGCACCCCGAGCGGCCCGTAATCCCAGGTGGAACGGAAGCCGCCGTAGATCTCGGACGACGGGAAGACGAGTCCCCGCCGCTTGGCGAGGTTGACGACGCGGTCCATCAACTTCGGATCGGGAGCCGCGGCCATAGCCGGCCAGACTACAGGCCGCTCCCGCCAGGACCGCCGGTCAGAGCAGGGCGGTCGAGCGCATACGACGTTCGACGTGATGCTCGAGCGCGCGGATGGCGAGGTACTCGACCTCGTGTGCCGCCGGACCCGGCGCCTCGGCCAGCGCGCCGTTGAGCCCGCCTCCGAGTACTCGCCGCAGCAGCGCCAGCCCGCCCGGCGTGATCGGGCGACCGCCGCCGCGCGCGCACGCACGACACACGGTGCCGCCCTCGTCGAGATCGAACGCAACCAACTCGTGTTCGGCGCGAGACGCTTGGGCGTCGACGGCCGCTTGGTCGTCGACGTACTCCGAGGACTCGCCGCACCGGGCGCACATGTCGAGCATCGGGTGGAAGCCCTCTGCCGACAGCAACTTCCAGAAAAAGGCGGGGGTGACGAGCGGATTGCGGGTGGTTTCGAGCGTACGCAACGCTCCCGTCAACATCCGGTACAGCGCCGGGTTGGGCTCGCGCTCCTGGGCGACCTGGTCGACCGCCTCGAGCATCGGGACCGAACGCGTCAGCAGCGCGTATTCCTCGCGCAGGGTGCGATTCGATTCGAGCGTCTCGGCCTGGGTCACGATGTCGAGCTCGCGGCCTATGTAACACTGCAGCGCGACCCTGCTGGTCGGCTCGAGGCGGGCGCCGAACTTGCTTGTCGTCTTGCGGATCCCCTTGGCAACGGCCCGGATCTTGCCGTGACCTTGGGTGAGGATCGTGACGATCCGGTCGGCTTCGCCGAGCTTGATCGCCCGAAGGACGACTCCTTCGTCGCGATACAGACCCGGCATGACAACAGTGTAATTCTCAGACCGCGCCGAAGCGGCGCTCGCGACGTTGGAACTCCTCGATTGCGCCGAAGAGGTGTTCGCGTCGAAAGTCGGGCCACAACACGTCGGTGAAGTGCAACTCCGAGTACGCGACCTGCCACAACAGATAGTTCGAGATTCGGTGCTCGCCCGAGGTGCGTACCAACAGGTCGGGGTCGGGCATGTCCGGCGCGTACAGGTGCTTGTGCACCACGCGCTCGTCGACGCGCTCGGGGTCGAGGCGACCGGCCGCGACCTCGCGGGCGATCGCCCGTACCGCGTCGGCCAGCTCGGCCCGACCGCCGTAGTTGAACGCGAAGGTGAGCGTGAGCCGGCGGTTGGAGGCGGTCATCGCTTCGGTTTCCTGGATGCGACGGAGCACCCGACGGGGCACTCGGCCGGTTCGGCGGCCGATGAAGCGGACGCGCACCCCTTTGCCGTGCAGCTCGTCGCGGCGCGAAACCAGGAGCCGCTCGTTGAAGTTCATGAGGAAGCGGACCTCGTCGAGGGGCCGGCGCCAGTTCTCGGTCGAGAACGCGTAGACGGTCAGCCATTCGAGTCCGACCTCGAGCGCGCCCTCGACCGTGTCGAAGAGTGCTTCTTCGCCCGCGGCGTGACCGTCGGTGCGCTTCAGACCGCGTCGCTGCGCCCACCGTCCGTTGCCGTCCATGACGATCGCGACGTGGTTCGGCACCTTCGCCCGGAGCTTCGCAACGCGCGCGGGATCGAATTGCGCCACGAAGAGGAACGTATCGCGCACGTCGAGCGGCGAAGGCGTGTCCCGACGGTCTGCACTGAAGTTTCACTACCCTCCCGGGACATGGTGTGGACTGTGATCGTCAACCCGGTGGCCGGACGGGGCCGGACCCGCAAACTTCTGCCCGCGATCGAAGAGCGCGCGGCCGGACTGGGCGCCAAGGTGCACGTGTCGCTCAGCCCCGACGATCCGGTCCGCTTGGCCCGCGACGCGGCGGGGCAGGGCCACGACCTGGTGGCCTGTGGCGGTGACGGTATCGCCGCGGTATTGGCTGGTGTCGCCGCCGACACGGGTCGCGCGCTCGCGGTGGTCCCTACCGGGGCGGGCAACGACTTCGCACGTGGACTCGGCTACGACCCCAAGCATCCGCTCGACGCGTTCGAGGCGCTCGAGCACGGCCACGACCGGGTCATCGACCTCGGGCGCGTCAACGGACGCTGGTATACGTGCGTGACGGCGTCCGGATTCGACGCCGAAGCCAACCGTTGGGCGAACACCGTGCACCGACTGTCGGGTACTGCGCTGTACGTCGCGGCGGTGTTGCGGACGCTGGCCGTGTACAAGCCCCATCCGTTCCGGCTGACCGTCGACGGCGAGACGCACGAGTTCCGCGCGTGGCTCGTCGCGGTCGGCAACGGCCCCGCCTATGGCGGCGGCATGAACATCGCACCCGACGCGGCCCTCGACGACGGCCTGCTCGACGTCACCGTGGTCGGTGCCATGACACGCGGGCAGATGCTCGTCAACTTTCCGAAGGTTTTCAAGGGCACCCACGTGTCGCACCCGCTCGTCAGTACGTTCCGCGGTGCACGCGTCGATCTCACGTCGCTCGACGAGTCGGTACCGATGGACGTCTACGCCGATGGCGAACGCGTCGGTCCGCTTCCGGCAACGATGCAGGCCGTCGCGGCCGCGCTGACCGTCCGGGTGCCGTGACCAGCCCGGCCTGAGCTCGCGACCGTCGCACGACGACGCGGTGCGAGCGGCCGGCGACCCGGCGGTGCGCCGGACCGGAGGTGGTCGGGTTCTAGCGAGAGTTTCCGGGCTATCGGTTGTTGATGTGGTATTTCCGCAGGTGAGGTGGGGTTTTTTGACCCTGGCCGTGTAGTACCTAACCCGGATCGTTCACGAGTTTTTTGGTGAGGTTGGTCGCTGAGCGCGACAAGTGCCCTGTCCGTAAGGCATTCTTGGGGTTACGACACTCCAAGATCGTC